>Ga0172382_10014544_pt1 | contig 10004 bp, 8 predicted proteins | sample Leawel138RmetaG_FD_122245 | JGI IMG/M metagenome (GOLD analysis project Ga0172382, IMG submission 122245) | Leachate microbial communities from a municipal landfill in Southern Ontario, Canada - Leachate well 138R metaG | ecosystem: Engineered > Solid waste > Landfill > Unclassified | place... | reverse complement strand
TTTGATGATAGAGCTTACTACCATGGTTACTTTATTAAGTCTCGGGCTTACTTTGTTTGGTGTAGAGAATGCGCTGCTGATAGGTTTTTTTGGCGGGCTGATGAATGTGATTCCTTATCTGGGGCCCATCATTGGTGCTGTGGTAGGCGTGATACTCACCATATTTACGGCTTTAAGCACCGGGATGATCAGCGACCTGTTTTCGTTGATATTGATCGTGGTAGGAGTGTTTTTCGTGAGCAACCTCATCGACAACGTGGTGCTTCAGCCGCTGATCTATTCCAACAGCGTGAAGGCTCATCCTGTCGAAATTTTCCTGGTCATCCTTATTGCGGGAAGCATTGCAGGAATTGCAGGCATGATACTGGCGGTGCCTACCTACACCATCTTGCGCGTGATTGCCAAAGAGTTTCTGAGCCAGATAAAGGTGGTGCAACAGCTCACCAAAAATATTTAACACCTTTTATGGTAGCCTATGTAGCCGTATTATTATATATTTGTAAGCGAAACACTTAAAAACTTAAGAAAATGAAAAATTCAACAGGTAGTTTTATTTTTGGATTACTAAGCGGTGCAGCCCTGGGCGCAGCGCTCGGCATCTTGTATGCCCCCGACAAAGGCGACGTCACCAGAGACAAGTTCATCAAAAAAGCCAACGACTTGAAAGAAAACTTCGATGACAAATTCGACGATTTGAAGGATTACGTCAACGAAGCTTTGGGCGATATGAAAACGAGACTTGCCGACGTGAAGGAAAAAGTTTCGGATGTGAAAGAGAAAGTTCAGAAAAAAGAAGCCTAATCTTTTTTTGTCCCTCCGACGTCCTGAAAAATGTACGGAATTGTCCGGTAAATCCATCAGCGGATTTGCGGGCAATTCCTTTTTTATGTTAACCTATCGGCTATGAACAAGCAAAAATTCGATTCACACATCAGGAAAATCACCCTGAGCATCAAACAATACCTTCAGCTCAAAACCGAACTTTACAGCCTGATCGTAGTGGAGGCGTTTGCCCGAATCTATTCCCATTTCATTGCGGCACTCATATTTACATTTTTTATCTTTTTTTTCACCTTGTTTCTCTCACTGGGTTTCGTCAATTGGTTTGAGGCAACCACAGGCCGAACATTTTTAGGATATCTCATCGTAGCTGCATTTTATTTGTTAATGGCGTTTATTGTGCACATGTTCCGACGCCGCATCTTTTTCGATCCTATGGTGAAAATGCTTAGCAAAACCCTCTTTGAAAAGCAGGATGAGCTTGGCAAAGAACAAAATATGGAGGATCCGTATGCAGAAGATTAAGAATGAGTCAGATCTGCGTTACCGCAAGCTTTGGCTGCGCAGCGAGATAAGAATTAAAGAACACCAGATTGCAAGCCAAATGAGTACCCTGCGCAACGACATCAGTACTGTCAATTTGGGGCAGGAAGTAGTTGATAATATTGTCAACAATCCCGCAACGCTTATCAATACGGCCAAAATCACTTTCGGGTTCATCACCGCTTTGCGCAATCGCAGCCGGCGCAGGAAAGAGAAGAAATTGAAAGCCAAAAGGAATTAAGCCAATTTCACATAAACAATCATGACTCCCATTACCAAAGACATCTACATCGAAGAGCTGGTGCGCGATTATCCGTTTTCGGTTCGTTTCCTCTCCGAACGTGGCGTAAAATGTATAGCCTGTGGCGAGCCTGTTTGGGGCACCCTCGAAGAAGCAGCCCGCGAAAAAAATTTCGACGATGCAGCCATCGAACAGCTGGTTGAGGAATTGCGTGCAATGGCTTAGGCAGGGCGTGGGGCGAAGGGCGCAGGGCGGAAGAGGCGTGGCGCATGGCGCAGAGAGCTGGGCGCGGGGTGCAGGACAAAATTGTCTGGTTTCTGGGTTTGGACGAGGTTGTACCTCGTCTGTTTTATTTCTGCAGGCCTGGCCTGTTGTAGGAATGACGTCACAAGATCAAAAAAAAACGGCAAGCTAAGCTTTACGAATCACGGGAACTGAAGCCTGTGGGCTGAGAGCTGTGGCCTGAAACTTCCTACCACCTCACATATCCCGTAAAGGTTCCCTCCAAATGTCGCATCTGCCCGTATTCACGATAGACTTTACAATTAAAATCAGCAGTAAATTTTAAAAGATTTTCGTGGCTGCTACCTGTATTAATCTCCAGTATTTGAGAAATGTTCAGACTGCTTCCCTCCTGGCCGCGCGCTGTGTCGGAGGTAGTCCACGGTAAATAATAGTATCCCGGGTCGTGGATAATGATTTCGAAACCATCGGCGGCAAAGGGTGAAAATTGCTTTGTGCCAACGACAAATATTTCAGGAATTTGTGCCGGCAGCTCTAGGTGGCCGGCGCGCAGCTCGATGATAGGGCTGGTGCGGGTAGCAAACTCGCCCGCTACTATCCAGCCCGAATCGGTGGCAATCGTTTTGGTTTGTGGGAAGTAAAAGTCGTAATCCTGTATAAAATGCCAGGTTTTGTCCTCCAGTTTAAAATGCAACTGTGAAAGACCGTTCACGTCGTTGCGGGAAGAATCGCTTACGCAGATAAAAGTTATGGTTTCTGCCGCTTGTGCACCGTAAACTATTTGCATCGAACCCTCAAGCATAGTGGTGTCGGCAAAGGTTCCCGCCACTGCGCTTTGGTCGGGCAGGCTAAACGAAAAGTTTCGGTCGATGATTTCGCTCAGGCCGTCAGCGTTGTGCAGATCGCGCAGCCTCCAATCATCACCGATCATGTAGCTCAGGCGGCAGCGCGTAACATAAGCATGCTCCTCGATATTCTGCACTTCAAACTCCGCCAGTTTCATCTGCGAAGTGTTGCCAATCCACAGGCCCTCAAATTGTAAATCACCAGGATTGCCCGGCAGACGCGGTATTTCTTCAGGCTCGCAGCCAGCCAACCACACAACCGAAAATGCAGCCATTGCGCAAAGCAAAAAAAAGAGGGATCTACGGAATTGCATTTCTGACGGAGCTTTTATAATCAAACCACAATCACCCCGCTGCCCAAACAGATGGCAGCATCGGGGGTGTAAACCACACCAAACTGTCCGGGGGCAACACCCTGCAGGCGCTGCTGCGATTCGATAACGTAGCTGTCTCCCTGACGTTGTAGCGTGCCTTCGTTAAACTCGGGCTGGTGACGGATTTTAAATTTTACCTCCTGTGCTGTGTCGTAGTTGCGGTCGGTGTGGCCGTTGATGAATTGGAAATGCGCCAGGTTTACCACCTTTTTATATTGCCCGTCGGGGTCGTAGCCATTGGAAACCAGCACGCGGTTGCGCCGGATGTCTTTATCGACGACAAACCAGGGGCCGCCGCTAAGCCCCAGCCCGCGACGCTGGCCTATTGTGTGAAACCACAACCCTTCGTGCTGCCCCAGCACCTTGCCGGTTTCGGCATCCACGATGCTGCCGGGGTTGGTGCCCACATATCTTTTTATAAAATCGTTGTAGTTGATTTTTCCCAAAAAGCAAATTCCCTGGCTGTCTTTGCGCTGCGCCGAGGGCAGGCGCGCTTCGTCGGCTATCCGGCGCACGTCGCCTTTCACCAGATCACCCAGCGGGAAAACCAATTTGGCAAGTTGCTGCCGGTTGATCTGCCCCAGGAAATAAGTCTGATCTTTGAAATGATCGCGGGCGGTGGCCAGATATTTCTCCCCGTCGATGTGCAGTGTGGAGGCATAATGCCCGGTGGAGATAAGATCGAAGTCGTGGCCGTATTTTTCATCAAAAGCACCAAACTTGATCATCTTGTTGCACATCATGTCGGGATTTGGCGTAAGCCCCATCTTCACCGTTTCGATGGTATAGCTGATCACGCGCTCCCAATATTCTTCCTGAAGGGAAATCACCTCCAGCCGGCAGCCATATTTTTTGGCAAGCCAGGTTACAATTTCGATGTCTTCCTCGGCGGGACAATCCACCCAGGCAGGGTCGTCCTGCAATCCTATTTTTATATAAAAAATATGTGGGTCGTATCCCTGCTCTTTGAGCAAATGAATGGTAACAGAGCTATCGACGCCGCCGGAAACCAATGAAGCTATTTTCATCTTTTAAAATAATTAACAATTACAACGAAAAAGGCTTTCGGGAATTACATGAGTTTTTGGTAGGCCTTCCACCAGCGGTCGGGGATTTCGTTGGCGGCAGCCAGTTGATAGTCGGCGTAGGTGCAGGGCACCATCAGGTGACGGCAATGATCTTTTTCCTTTTCGCGGCTCACGGGCAATTGCATCCACCAACGGGAAGTTTGTTTGCTTTTGTAAAAAATCATGTCGCTGCCGGCGCTGCTGGAATCCACAATGTATTTTACGAAATTATCACACTTGTCGTCAGGATATTCGTCGATGCGCACCGCCAGCCCATCCAGAAAATACCAAATCATTTGCGCTGTAAGCAAGGCTGTTTGCCCATGTGGATCGAGCGTTGGGTTGGTTTCGTAAAAACCAATGCACGAAAGTTTGGAGGAGATGCCGGCATAGCGCACCAACTGGCAGGCTTCGTCGCCCATAAATCCATTGGGCGAAGCGTTTCCATTGCCGGGAGCGTCGCTAAAGCGCACGGCGGAAATATCGAAGCTCAGATAATCGGCGTTGCGGATCACCGGCTCGGCTTCTTCTATGTTTTGCCGCACCACGCCCAGCCGCCAGGCATCAAAAAAGAGCTTGTTCATCACCTCCAAGGTGGCAGTTCCGGTGAAATAGCTTTGATAGCCCAGGTTGGCAAAATTGAAAAGAGAGTTGGGTTTTTTAAAAATAATCGACGAGAGAAAGTTGGCAGCATCGGGCGATTTTACCTCGGCACCGCCGTAGTTGAGGCGCGCGTCCACGCTCACCAGATTGATGATGCGGCCGGCTTGTTGGTAACCCGAATAAACGCCGTACGACAAATCTTCGCTGCCGCCGATCACGATGGGCACAACGCCCGAGCGCAGCAGCCGGAAGATGGTATCGCGCAAAGCGAAATAGGTATCGCTGATATTTTCGCCGGGGCGGATGTTGCCCAGGTCGCCGATTCTGAGTTTCCAGAAGCCCATGCTCAGGCTGTAGAGCGCCTGACGGATAGCGTCGGGAGCCTGGCCGCAGCCTGCATTGTTTACGGCGCCGCGTTCTTCGTTCACACCTACAATGATGGCATCGAATTGCGCAAGGTCGTCTTCGTCAAAAGTATCGTCCAGCGCCACTATCTGGCCACCAAGCCAGGCGCCGCTGCCCGGTGCCGCAGCTTGCCGGCTGTCGTTATTTACCGGATCGAAATAAAGGGATATCTCCATCAGAAGGCGGTTGTGACGCTGTTATTTTTTAGTTTTGGATGCAGGTTTTTTTGCTGCTGATTTTGCTTTCGGTTTAGCAGCACTCTTGCGTGGAGCTTTTTGGGATGCTGCGCTCTTGCTGCTTGCCGCAATAATTTTTTTGGCATCATCAAATGTCAGCGATGCCGGATCGGTACTCTTGGGAATGCGGTAGTTGTTTTTTCCTTCGGCGATGTAGGGTCCCCAGCGACCGTGGAGCACTTTGATATTTTCGTCCTGGTCGAAGACCTTGATGGTTTTTTCGCGCTCTTTTTTAATTTTTTCTTCTATCAGCTCAATGGCCCGCTCGATGTTGACGCTGGCAGGATCGTCTTGCTTTGGCAGGGAAACAAAAAGCGACTTATGTTTTATGTAGGGGCCAAAGCGCCCGATGCCTGCCGTTACTTCCTCATCCTGCCAGGTGCCGATGGTGCGGGGGAATTTGAACATCTCCAGCGCCTCTTCCAGTGTGATGCTATCGAGTGATTTCCCTTTTTTGATGGAGGCAAAGCGTGGCTTTTCTTCGCTTTCGGTGTCGCCAATCTGAATCATGGGGCCAAAGCGGCCTATTTTGGCGAATACATTTTTGCCTGTGGCAGGCTCCTGTCCCAGCAGCTTTTCGCCGCTAAACTTCTCGCTGTGCTCTATGGTGTCTTCAATACGCTTGTGGAAAGGTCCGTAGAAATCAGCAATCATTTTATTCCACACCTTTTGTCCCATGGCAATCTCATCAAATTCCTTTTCCACATTAGCGGTGAAATTATAATCCATGATGTTCATAAAATGCTGCATCAGGAACTTGTTCACCACATTGCCAATATCGGTGGGCACCAGTTTGCCTTTGGTCTGGGCGGTTTTTTCCGATTTTTTTTCTGTCTTAATAAGATCGTTTTTCAACGAAATAATTTCGAAAGAGCGAGTGGTACCGTTGCTGTCGCCTTTTGCCACATATTCGCGTTTTTGTATGGTAGAGATAATGGGCGCATAGGTAGAAGGGCGGCCGATGCCAAGCTCTTCGAGTTTCTTTACCAGACTGGCTTCAGTATAACGGGTGGGCGGTTGCGTAAAGCGCTGCGTAGCATCAATCTGAAGCACCGGCAGTTTCTCACCTTTTTTTATGGGGGGCAGCATGCCGGCAGCTTCGTCGGTAGCATCGTCGTCGCTCGATTCGATATATACTTTCAGAAATCCCTCGAAGAGGATCACTTCGCCGCGGGCGACAAACTTCTCTTTAGTGGTAGAGATGTCTATGGTAACGGTGGTGCGTTCCAGTTTGGCATCACTCATCTGCGAGGCGATGGTTCTTTTCCAGATCAGGCTGTAAAGATGTTTCTGGTCGTTGGTGCCGTCAATATTTTCCTGATTGAGATAGGTAGGCCTGATGGCTTCATGCGCCTCCTGCGCGCCTTTGCTTTTGGTAGCATAGCGGCGAAATTTATAAAAGTCGTCGCCAAAGGAGCTAACGATTTGCTCTTTAGCCAGCCCCAGCGCCAGGTCAGAAAGATTCACAGAGTCGGTACGCATGTAGGTGATCTTTCCCGATTCGTAAAGTTGCTGCGCCACCTGCATGGTTTTCGACACGCTAAAGCTAAGCTTTCGGCTGGCTTCCTGCTGGAGTGTAGAAGTGGTAAAAGGGGGTGCGGGCGAACGCTTGGCTGGTTTTTTCTCGACAGAAGCTACCGTGAATTCGGCGCCGACGCATCTCTCAAGAAAGGCAAGCGCTTGCTCCCGTGTAGCAAAACGTGCGGGCACCTCAGCGCGCAGCAGCGTTTCGCTGTCATTTTTTTTAAAAAGTGCAGTTACGCGATAGTACGAAACGATTTCAAAATTTTTAATTTCATCTTCGCGCTCTACTACCAGCCGCACCGCCACCGACTGCACGCGTCCTGCCGAGAGCGAAGGCTTCACTTTGCGCCACAGCACTGGCGAAAGCTCAAAACCTACCAGGCGATCCAGCACACGCCGCGCCTGCTGCGCATCCACCAGATTGATGTCGATGCTGCGGGGCTGCTCTATGGCACGCGTTATGGCCGTTTTGGTAATCTCATGAAACACGATGCGCCGGGTGCGCTCCTGATCGAGTTTCAGGGTTTCGAAAAGATGCCACGATATAGCCTCTCCCTCACGGTCTTCGTCCGTTGCAAGCCATACGATGTCGGCACTTTTGGCCAGCTTTTTCAGTTCGTTAATAATGCTCTTTTTGTCCTCCGCTTCTACGTAATCAGGTTTAAATCCTTTTTCGATGTCCACGCCCAACTGTTTCTTCGACAGGTCGCGCACGTGGCCATAGCTGGATTTGACGGTAAAATCCTTTCCAAGAAACTTTTCGATGGTTTTGGCTTTGGCGGGTGACTCAACAATAACCAGATTTTTAGACATATTTTTAAAAATTTTTGGCGGCAAAGGTAGTACATTTAATTTTTTGGGTTCTCCTGTTCACTTCCTCACATAGGGTCGGGATTCGAGATTTCATAGCTAAAGTTCAAAAAATCAATAAAAAAATTTCCAAACAAATCCCAAAAATGGAGATTTCAATAAGCAGGTTTCGACAGGTTTCGAAAGGCTCAACCTACCACCTACAAGCTCAGCCGGTGACTTTGAGTTTTGGAATTGTTTACACCGGCTACCGACGGTTGGATTCTATTTGTCATTTGGGGATTTCTGAATTTGAAACTTGGAATTTGGGAGCAATCTTTTGTTAGGTTTACAAAAAAAGGCGCTCCCGGAAGGAGACGCCTTTTTGTTTGAAAAAAGAATTATGAACGATTTATTTGATAAAAATTTTCTGTACAGATGACTGATCAGCAGCTTTGGTTTGCAGCAGATATACACCACTGCTGAGGCCGTTCAGGTCAATCTGCACGGTGGCACCGGCTGCAGCGTTGCTGTTGAAAACCATCTGACCTTGTGTGTTGGTAAGTATGATTTGTGTTTCGGCAGCAAAACCCGTGACGTTGATCATGTCGGTGGCAGGATTGGGATAAACCTGAATTGTTGCAGCCTGCTCGTCGCCAATAGCAGTGGCAGCGCCTTTGAATGCCAGGATTCCCGAAGCGCCAAATTCGACATAATTGCCGCTGTTGGGCATCTGCATGTTGTAAGTTGCAGTTACCTCGCGGATGGTTCCTTCAGATTGGTCATAAACTTTGAAGCTGATGTTTTCACCTTCTGTCAATCCGTCGATGGCTTCGGTGGTCATGTCGTCGCCATAGGCTGTCAGCAGCAGGTTTTCGTTATTACCCAAATACTGAGTCATGCCCACACACTGCTGTTGGCTGTTGAAAGCAGCGATGATGTCGCCGGCTTCAAAAGTTTGCATTGCTGCGGCAGCAATAGAGATAAGATGTGCTGATCCGGTGCGGGTAACTGTCCAGGGCGCACCGCTGATAGCCGGTATTGGCTGGTTGTTGTTGGTTGTCACTGCTTCAGGATAGTCGTAATAGGCTACTGCTGCTGACGACAGATTCACAAGGTAACCTTTGCCCGGAACCAGCGTTTGCAGCGTGAAAATCCCACCTGCCGGCCAGAAAACAAATCCGTTGTAAATATCAAAAGCATACACCAGGTTACCGGATAGCTGTGCAAAGAAACCGGCTGCATTTACATTTTCATCAACCAGCACAGGCAGATAATCAACTCCGTTGGCCAGGGTTACTGATAAATCGGTGAGTGGTACTTCGCTGAAAAGGGCACACCCTTCTTCGTTCATTTTTACCTTGTAAGCCTGGTTGGTATTCCAATCGCCCAGCAGGTTTACGTTTTGTGCCGGCCAGTAGAATCCGCCTCTGTTGAGCAGCATTACCAGTTTATCTTCATCAGCCAACTGACCAAATATTACATCCAGATCAGCGTCGAAAGGCTCGTATGGAGAAGAAATGATACTCCATCCCTGAGGAATACAAAGTTGATAACCCTCTAATTCGCCAGTCCATTGGAAATTGAGGACGTTGGAGCACTGTATCAGGGTAAGACTGTTGAGGAAGCAAGCCTGAATCTGATCTACACCCGGAAAGTTGCCAACATACGAATACATAGCCTGACCGTTGGCGTCGGTAACTGCAGAGAATGTATTGCCGGCATTGGGCCCTGCAATAACTTCAAAATCAACCGTAACACCCTCAAGTGGATTGTTTTCTTCATCTTCGAGTGTGGCAGTTACTGTGTGCGTACTTCCAATTGGTAGGTTGTTAACGGCTTGCGAAAGCACAATAGATTCGCCTTCTGCGAGTGTCCAGTTTACACTAAGGGCATTGGAACACTGGGTAACCAACTGGCTGTTTTCGAAACAAGCCACTACGATATCCACTCCGGCCACAGCGCTGTTGTACACAAAAAATGCTTCACCGGCAGCGTTGGTAGCGGCTGAGAATGACAAGCCACTGTTGGGGCCCGAAGCCACTTCAAAGTCGACCATTTTATCAACTACGGGATTTCCTTCGTTATCTTGTATCAGCGCTTTGATGGTGTGGTCGGTGCCTACGTCAGGGTTGCCATTGTCCTGGCTCAGCAGAATGCCCTCACCAATGATGGCTGCACCTGATATTTCGAAGTAAGCCAGAAAGATGTTGTCGTCGTTGGAGGGATTGGAGGTAAAGGCAGTGATGTTGGTGGTATTGATGTCGATAAATGGCAACAGGCTATAAAGCTCGTCATCGCTGCGCGGGCCAGTAGGTGTTGCATAGGGATCGGCCGGATTGTCGTTAAGATCG
>Ga0172382_10014542_pt1 | contig 10004 bp, 9 predicted proteins | sample Leawel138RmetaG_FD_122245 | JGI IMG/M metagenome (GOLD analysis project Ga0172382, IMG submission 122245) | Leachate microbial communities from a municipal landfill in Southern Ontario, Canada - Leachate well 138R metaG | ecosystem: Engineered > Solid waste > Landfill > Unclassified | place... | reverse complement strand
GTTGAAAGAACGAAAAATCGCGCCATGCTTTATGCACTCATTGCTAACTTGATTTCACTCATTGCAAGTTATTCTGTTATGATATTGATGATGAATATGTAAAAAAAGACCCGATGGGTCTTTTATTTTAGTCGAATATCCCGATTGATGATACGCTCTTTGAGTGCTTTTATCTTGGTTTCAATGATATGAGCTGTTTCAATGAATGCTTCATCACTTTGTCCAGTTGGATCATCTAATCCCCAATCTTCACGGTGAAAGCATGGAATATAGGGACATTCAACATGACAACCCATGGTAATCAATATATCGATATCTTGTGGAATCTCATCAAGAAGTTTGGATCGCTGTGATCGATTCATGTCGACACCATACAGTTTTTTAATGATACGAACAGCATCCTGATTGATTTGTGGTTTGGTTTCAGTGCCTGCACTGTAGGTATCAAAAAAATCGGGTTCTAAATGTTTTGTAATAGCTTCAGCCATCTGGCTTCGACAGCTGTTGTGCACACACACATAAGCAATACGAATTTTCTTCAAGTTGGTTCCTCATTTCATGTGTTTTCTAGATATCATCGTTTGAATGAATGTTTGTTAATTTTATTTTAGCATGAAGGTATAAACTAAAATCAAATCATGCACAATCTTGACTAACTTTTTACATTGTGATCTTATTTTTTATAAAAAATAAATTAAGCAATCAATTAAGATTGATTTCATAAATCTTGGTGTATAATGAGTATAGAAAACGCTTTTAGGAGATCAAAATGAAAACGACTGTTCTACATGAAAAACACCTGGCGTTGAACGCAAAAATGATTGACTATGCTGGTTTCCACATGCCAGTGTCCTATACCGGTATCACTGAAGAACATCTAGCTGTTCGTACGGGTATGGGCATTTTTGATGTTTCACACATGGGTGAATTCCTTATTGAGGGCAAGGATGCACTCAGTTTTGTCAATTATCTTGTAACCAACACCATAACATCAGATACCACCAAGGTAACCTATAGTTTAATGTGTGACGAAGGTGGCTTTGTCGTTGATGATTTATTGGTTTACGTCTTCAATGATGAAAAAATTCTTTTAGTTGTCAATGCGGGTAATATCGATAAAGATTTTGAGTGGGTACTTCTTCAATCGAAAAAATACCAGGTCAGTTTAAGAAACTTGTCCGATGATTATGCTCAAGTAGCTATTCAGGGACCATTGGTAGCTGAAAATATCGAAAGCATGATTGGTTTATCTCCAAACGATTTATCCTTTATGACCTACAAGGTTGTACCTTATGAATCTGGACACGTAATCTTTTCAAGAACCGGTTATACTGGTGAAGATGGTTTCGAGATCTATGGTAAACCTGATTTGGTTGAAAAGGTTTGGGATCAAGCGATAGCAAGTGGTGTGGTTCCCTGTGGATTAGGTGCTAGAGATACCCTTCGTTTTGAAGCTAATCTACCACTATATGGTCATGAAATCAGTGAATCAATCAATCCGGTTGAAGCTGGTTTGAATTTTGCAGTAAAACTTGATAAAGATTTTATAGGTAGAGATGCTCTTCTAGCCTACAAGGCTTCTCCAAAACGCAAGGTCGTAGGGATTGAACTGCTTGAAAGAAACATACCAAGACACGGTTATCCTGTTTATAAAGATGATCAAGCGATTGGAGTTGTTACCACAGGTTATCTTTTACCTACACTTACAACGCCTGTTGCTTGCGCTATTATCGATATAGCTTATGCTGAAATAGGTACTGAACTATCTGTTCAAATTAGAAATAACAAAGTTGCAGCACGCGTCAGAAATCGAAAATTTTATACAAAGAAATATAATAAATAGGAGGATTCGCACATGGTTGTCCAAGAAGGTTTGCTCTATAGCAAAAGTCATGAATGGGTGAAAGTTGAAGGGAATGTTGCGTGGATTGGTATCTCTGATCATGCACAACATGCATTAGGGTCTGTAGTTTTTATTGAATTACCAAAGGTCGGACAGACATTTAAAAAAGGTGATACCTTAAGTGCCGTTGAATCAGTCAAAGCAGCGTCCGATGTCTATACACCTATATCTGGAAAAGTTATTGATGTCAATCAAGCGCTCGATGGAGCACCTGAAATGCTTAATGATGATCCCTATGGATCATGGATTGCAAAATTAGAAATGAGCGATACAAGTGAATTAAACGCCCTTTTGCAAGCCAAAGATTATGAGCCACTCTGTGAGGATTGATCATGCATAAATATCTACCTCATACAAGAGAAGATATTGAAGAAATGCTGAAGATCACCGGGGCAAAAACCTTGGATGATCTCTTTTCTTCAATACCTAAAAATCTAAAGATGAATAAACCTTATGCGATTCCTAATCAATTATCAGATGATGAATTGACAAGACACATGCAGGGTTTAGCCAATCAAAATCGTGAACTGATTATATTCAGAGGTGCTGGTGCATATGATCACTATACACCTTCTGTCGTTAAATCGCTTATCAGCCGTCAAGAGTTTTTAACGTCCTATACTCCTTATCAACCTGAAGTTGCTCAGGGAACACTACAATATATTTTTGAATATCAGAGTATGGTTTGTGAACTTACAGGTATGGATGTATCGAATGCTTCAATGTATGATGGTTCAACTGCAACCGCTGAAGCGATGTTTATGGCTTATGCACAGACTGGTAAGTCAAACATTTTAGTTTCTGAAACAGTCAATCCAAGAACCATAGATGTGATTAAGACCTATGCACACTATCGAAACATAAAGGTTACCATCGTGCCCATGAAAGATGGTATGACCGATTTGACTTCTGTTTCTAAGAATGTTGAGGATACCATGGGACTTATCGTTCAATCACCTAATTACTTCGGTGTGATTGAAGATTTAGATGGCTTTGCAGATATCATTCATCAAGCTGGTGGTCTTCTCATCATCAACAGTGAAGGGCAAGCACTGAGTTTGATTAAAACACCGGGTGAATATGGTGCAGATATTGCATGTGGAGATCTCCAATCATTAGGTCTACCACTATCATTTGGTGGGGCTTATTTAGGATATCTCGCTACCAAAATGACCTATGTAAGAAAGATGCCAGGTCGTATCTGTGGCGTCACTACGGATGTGGATGGCAAACGTGCATTCGTTTTAACTTTACAAGCACGTGAACAACATATCAGACGTGCTAAAGCAAACTCGAATATTTGTTCAAACCAATCACTCATGGCACTTGCAGTCACCATATATTTGTCAACCATGGGTAAAGAAGGCTTAGTTAAAGTTGCTAACGAATCCATGAAAGGTGCACATTATTTGTATCATCGTCTACTTGAAACTAAAAAATTCGAAAGTGTTTATCCACAACCTTTTTTCAAAGAATTTGTTTTAAAAGCTAAATTCGATGTGGCAGCTTTTGAAGATCAATGCCTAGATCAAGGTATCTTAGGACCTCTTCTTATCGGAGATAATCAGTTATTATTTGCCGTTACTGAAAAACGTACACTAGAAGAGATGGAACAATTGGTTGAATTGGTGGTGAGCTGCAAATGAAATATTACAATAAACTGATATTCGAAATGTCAAAATCAGGACGTATAGGCTATAATTTACAGTCCAAAGATATTCCCGAAGTATCCTTACCTAAACATTTGCAAAGAGAAACCAAAGCAAATCTTCCAGAAGTATCCGAACTTGATGTCGTCAGACATTACACCAATGTCAGTCAGAAAAACTTTGGTGTAGAAAATGGATTTTATCCTCTAGGTTCTTGTACCATGAAGTACAATCCAAAAATCAATGATGAACTCGCATCGCTTTCAGGATTTGCCAATATTCATCCTCTGCAACCGCAAGAAACCCTTCAAGGTCTTTTAAAAATTTATTATGAACTACAACTGATGTTATCTGAAATTTCCGGATTAAAAGCTTATTCTCTTAATCCCTTTGCAGGTGCCCATGGCGAACTTGCTGGTCTCATGATTATCAAGGCATATCATGAGAAGAATAAAGATTTCAAGCGTAACAAGATCATTATTCCAGATTCTGCACATGGTACAAATCCTGCGTCAGCCTCTGTCTGTGGTTTTGAGACCATTGAAATTAAATCAAATCCTGATGGAACCATTAATCTTGAAGCACTTCGATCAGCTTTGAGTGATGAAACAGCAGGTTTGATGCTCACCAATCCCAATACAGCAGGTGTCTTTGAAAAAGACATTACTGAAATATCAACTCTTGTTCATCAAGCAGGTGGACTGCTCTATTATGATGGAGCTAACTTAAACGCACTTCTTGGTAAAGCGAAACCTGGTGACATGGGTTTTGATATCACTCATATCAATTTACACAAAACCTTCTCAACACCACACGGTGGTGGTGGACCTGGTTCAGGTCCTGTTGGTGTGTGTGAAAAGCTTGTTGATTTCCTACCCAATCCCATCGTTTTAAAGGAAGGTCAACGCTACGTCTTTAGTGAAGCAAAGAATTCCATTGGTGCCCTTGGACTCTTCTTTGGTAATGCATCTGTCTATATTCGTGCCTATGTCTATATCATGAGCTTTGGGCATGAACATTTATCAGATATTGGTCCCATGGCTGTACTCAACGCAAACTATATCAAGGATTCACTCAAAGATGTCTTTGAACTACCCATTGATGGACATTGTTTACATGAATTTGTGTTCGATGGCTTAAAAGATCAATCAAGTGGTGTTAAAACATTAGATATTGCTAAACGACTTCTTGACTATGGTTTTCATGCACCAACGATTTACTTCCCTTTAATCTTTAGTCAATCCATGATGATTGAACCTACAGAAGTTGAATCCAAAGAAACATTGGATGAATTCATTCACGTCATGCGTCAAATCGTTAAGGAAGCTAAAGAAACACCTGAACTGCTTAAAACTGCTCCACACAATACAATTGTAAGACGACTTGATGAGGCGAAAGCTGCAAGACATCCCATTGTTAAATTTAAAGATATTGTATAAAAAAAACGAGTGAAAACTCGTTTTTTTATAACTCCATCTCGGTAATAATTTTTTGAGCAATCTCATTATATATCTTTCCTGCAGTATCTGTTTTTGAGAAAAGATATCCAGATTTTTCAGGTTGTCCAATAGGGATTTGTCCTAAGACAGGAACGCCTAGTTTCTTAGCAACCATATCTCCTCCGCCCTGTCCAAAGATATATTCTCTTTTATTCGAACAGGGATTTAAATAATAGCTCATATTCTCAACAACACCGATCACTTCATGACCAATGTTTTGTGCACCAATACCTGCCTTGACAGCAATATGTGATGCATTGGTATGTGGGGTTGTTACAACCAATATTTTACTCTTTGGAACATAGGTTTTAACATCGAGAGCTACATCACCTGTTCCAGGTGGAAGATCGATTAAAATTAAATCGATATCATCTTGCCATTTCACACCACTAAAGAAATGAACAAGCATCTTACCAAGCATTGGTCCACGCCACATCAATGGTTTTTCCGGTGGCATGAAAAACTCAGTGGATATGACTTCTATACCCTCTTTAACGAGTGGAATCATCTTCTCGTCTTCTGTTGAACTCAGTGGTTTAATATCAATACTTAAAATATTAGGTATCGAAGGACCATACACATCGGCATCGATAATCCCAACCTTCTTACCTAAACGAATCATGGCAGCCGCTAGATTAGCTGTCACCGATGATTTACCCACACCACCTTTACCGGATGCGATGGCTAAATACTTAATAGGTTTTTCTCCTTCAGGTACAAACTCTGATTCAAAAAAATCAATTTTTATACCTGGAAAACCTAACTCTATTTTGACCATTTTTATGACTTGGATTTTAAGGGCTTGTTCGTGTTTAGTCTTGTCCTTGATGTTTAGTTCAAGTTCAACAACACCTGTTGGTCCCACAACAAGTTTTTTAATACCTCCGACCTCTTTGAAAGGTTGATTAAATCCTGGATCAATCATTTCATCAAGTCGTTTGCGTAATTCATCATATGATGTCATAGTTTCACCTCGAACTCATTATAACAAATGTTGTTCATATCAACAACGAAAACGAGAAATTGTGGTTTTTCATGCATTTTAACCCATCTTAGGCTATAATTGAACTAGGATGCATCACAAGTGATGCACGAGTGGATAAGAGGATGAAGCGATGATCAAAGGTATTCCCGTCAGTAAAGGTTACGCGATTGCAAAGGTATTCAAGTTTGAAAAAGTCAAGATCGATACACAGACAAAACTCATCAGTGATCCAGAACTTGAGATCAAACATTATCATCAGGCTATCGCACAAACAAAAGAAAATATCTTGAAACTGAAAGAAAAATCGTTAGAACGATTTACAGAAGAGACGTCAAAGATCTTTGATGCACACTTAATGATTGCTGAAGATCCAGAGATTATATCCTCTGTTGAAGCGTTGATTCGTAGTGAAAAATGTAACCTAACCTATGCACTCAATAAAGTGGTTGATCGTTTTTTATCGCTTTTTAAGGACTTAGACAATCAATACTTAAGAGAGCGTGCCATTGATTTAAAAGATGTCACCTATCACATCCTATCGTTTGCATTAGATATTAAGGGACAAGATTTATCCGTTATCGATGAAGATGTCATATTGGTTTGTGAAGATTTAACACCCTCAGAAATGACACATGTCAATACGACCTATATTAAGGGTATTGTTATGGAACAAGGGGGTATGACGTCACACAGTGCCATCATTGCGCGTCTTTTAGGTATACCAGCAATCGCTGGAGTAAAAGATATTTTTAATAAGTTAAAAAACGGAGATGACGTCATTGTTGATGGCTTTAGTGGACGTTTGTTTTATCACTTTGACGACAAGACACGATTAAGTTATCTTGAGAAAAGAGAAACTTATTTAAATCATTTAGCTTCCTTAGATATCTTTATTGGTAAGCCCAGTGAAACAAGTGATCATGTTCAAACACATCTTTACGCCAATATCGGTTCACCTAAAGATATCGATCTTGCGATCAAACATGATGCTGAAGGTATTGGGCTCTTTCGAACAGAATTGCTCTATATGGATTCTCATCAACTGCCTTCTGAGGAAGAACAGTTTCAAGCCTATAGACTTGTTCTTGAACGCATGAATCCGAAACCTGTCACCATTCGAACACTCGATATTGGTGGTGATAAATTTTTATCCTATTTGAGTTTTGATCATGAATTAAATCCGTTTTTAGGTAAACGTGCAGTTAGGTTATCACTCGCACATCCCGAGGTCTTCAAGACACAAATTCGTGCGCTTCTTCGGGCAAGCGTATACGGTCAATTATCGATTATGGTTCCAATGATATCGACCAAAGAGGAAATCTTATTGATCAAAAAAATGATCAGTGAGGTAAAAGAGGACTTAATGAACAATGATATCTTTGTATCCAATTATAAACTGGGTATTATGATTGAGGTTCCATCAGCCGTCATGATAGCTGATGCACTTGCTAAAGAAGTCGATTTCTTTTCAATTGGTACAAATGATCTTATCCAATATGTATTTGCAGCTGATCGTACCAATGAAGCTTTGAATCAATTTTACCAACCGCTTCATCCTTCGATTCTCAAAATGATTAAAATCGTCGTCGATGCAGCGAAAAGAGCAAACATAGAAGTGTCTGTCTGTGGTGAGATGGCAGGACACCTCACTCAGGGATCACTTCTACTCGGTTTAGGTATCGATCATCTATCGATGACACCGAGTGAAATTCTAAGAATGAGAAAGCATCTCAGTTTTCAATCCTATCATTATTTAGAACAAGCTGCACAATCTGTGTTAAAATATGAAAGTGAAGAACAGGTACAAAAAGAATTAAAAAAATGGATTAAGAATGAAGGAGTGTCGTAATGGAAAAATCGTTTACTTTGATTTCTGAGACAGGACTACATGCTAGACCTGCAACCCAATTCGTTATGTTCATCAATGAACTACCCATTGATGTGTGGATTGTACATAAAGATTTTGTGGCAGATGCAAAATCCATCATGGCGGTTATGAGCCTTGGGTTAGCCAAAGGAGCATCCTTTAACATTCGCATCTTGGATGAACATCAAGCTTATCTTGATAAAATTGAAACGTATCTTAAGGAGCATGGATTTATCGCTTCATAAAAAAAAGTAGACATAAGTGCCTACTTTAAGGGGTTCTATGAACCCTTTTTTATTTTTTGCTCTTCTTAAATGCTTTCTTGAAATTATCACCAATACGTTTGAAAAATTTCGTTTGGTCATAATTCAATATGGCTACCTTATAGACAGGTGATGCAAAGTAGAGCAATAACAGGAAGAAAAGGACGAGGACGAGAAGTGCAATAACACCTTGTAGAATTGTCATTGAACCACCTGCTATCGCAACTGGAGCAACCATCGGTGCAAAGATAGGTACAAAAGCCATGATACGCATAAAACCTTCACCATTTGCCATCGGTGCAAAGATACCAATATAGAATCCTCCTAAAAGCATGAGCATCAGTGGTGATTGAAATTGCTGATAATCTTCTTGTGTCACTGCCATGGATGCAAAGAGTGCTGCAACGACCAAATAAAAGAGTGTTCCAATAACGATGAATAAAACAGTCATCAACAGTAAGATAGGCCAATTTGGCAAGATAGTTGCTAAATAATCAAGAAGTGATCCTTCACCCTGTGGTAAATTGATGGCAGGAGAACTCGAGAATACTTTAGCAACAAGTGTTGCGATTAAACCATAGAGGAGAATGAGACCTCCTTGAATAATAACGAAAAGTATGGCTGCAACAATTTTAGATAAGAAGTGTGTATTGGATGGTACACTCGCAATAATTGTTTCAATGGCTTTCGTTGATTTTTCTTCAATGATATCAACACCGACAAACTGAGTCGCCATCGTCACTAAAATAAAGAGTGGTAAGATCAGTAGGCTTGCGATTGATCCAATCATCATGCCTTCATTTGGATCTTCATAATCAGGTGCTAAAACGGTACCAAACTGTGGTCTTTCATAAGCTTCACCGAGCTGATAACTGATCAGTTGGAGTTCAATCTGATTGATGAATACTGAATTCATATCAGGATATTTACTGTAGAGTGTGACAACAGGATCTTCAACACTGCCTTCAAATTTGAAGACAACATCAAGATTCTCATCCTCCCAAAATGCTGTAGGATTAAAGGATGATCCACTATAGGTTTCAAAGAGATAAAAGGGGTCATCTAATCCTAAATTGAACTTATCTGATAGATCGCTTTGAAGCGTTGCTAAATCAATTTCATCGACAATTTGAATATTCATTTCAGTGATCTCATCATCACCACCGCCAAAAAATGAAATAATAGCTGGAAGGTTGATAATGATAATCGATAAGATAGCAATCACTAAGTTAGCGATAATAAATGATTTTCTACCAATGCGTTTGAGTAGACCATATTTAACGAGAAATTTAAACTTCTTCATGTGACTGACCTACCTTTGCTATAAAGATTTCAGATAGGGATGCTTGTTCAACATCATATTTGGTAATGTTTTGACATGTTTTAACATAGTTAAAAACATCGTTAGCAACCTCATCTGTTTCGATTTTTACAATCGTCTCATTTGCGTTTTCAACGACCTGATAGACGCCTTTGATGGCACGCAATTGATCTGGATCCACATCACCTTTGATCTTGATGTTTTGTTTTTTAAAATCTTTTTTAACCTGATCAATTCGACCTTCGATGATGACCTTACCTTTTTCTAAAACGATTAGTTCTTCACAAAATGATTCCACGTGATCGAGTTGATGTGATGAAAAAACAACCATTGCACCTTGTTTTTGAAAGTCACGGATGACTTCAACAAACAATTCGGTATTGATGGGATCTAGACCTGAGAAAGGTTCATCTAGTACGAGTAGTTTGGGGTTATTGATAATCGCTGAGATAAATTGAATCTTTTGCTGATTACCTTTTGAGAGTTCTTTAATCTTCTTGTTTTTGTATTCCGTGAT
>Ga0172382_10014541_pt1 | contig 10005 bp, 10 predicted proteins | sample Leawel138RmetaG_FD_122245 | JGI IMG/M metagenome (GOLD analysis project Ga0172382, IMG submission 122245) | Leachate microbial communities from a municipal landfill in Southern Ontario, Canada - Leachate well 138R metaG | ecosystem: Engineered > Solid waste > Landfill > Unclassified | place... | reverse complement strand
GCAGCTCATCATCGGGGTGTTCTATCTGGATGCGACGCTGCTGGGCGCCTGGTCGGCGCTCTATTACGCGATCAACTTCTACCTGCAGATCGAGGAACAGAACGATCAGTTGCTCCGGCTGGAAAACCAGGCGACCAGCGCGCAACTGGCGATGCTGCGCTATCAGCTCAACCCGCACTTCCTGTTCAACACGCTGAACTCGATCTCGACGCTGGTGCTGCTCAAGCAGACCGAACCGGCCAATGCGATGCTGACGCGCCTGTCCTCGTTCCTGCGCTACACCCTGATCAACGAGCCGACCGGCCGGGTGACCGTGGCGCAGGAAGTGGAGACGCTGAAGCTCTATCTCGACATCGAACGGATGCGTTTCGAGGAACGCCTGCGCACCAGGTTCCACATCGATCCGGGCACGGAAACGGCCCTGCTGCCCTCGCTGTTGCTGCAACCGCTGGTGGAAAACGCCATCAAGTATGCCGTCAGCCCTTCGGAAAGCGGCGCAGAGATAACGGTTGCATCACAACTCATCGGGCCGATGCTTCGTATCACCGTCTCCGATACCGGGCCGGGATTGCAAAGTCCGGCCACCAGCAACAGGTTGGCGGGCGTGAGCTTCGATGGGGGCGAGCAGGTATCCACGGGTGTCGGCCTGGCCAACATCCGCGATCGGCTTGCCCAGGCCTATGGCGAGAGCCATCGTTTCGAGATCGTGGACCCGCCGGAGGGAGGATTCGGGGTGGTGATCGAGATTCCCGTCGAACGCCGCGAGACTGTATCCTCCTTCAAGGAGCCGCCGCGCCTTGCCGCGGCCGCCAACTGAGTTTTTGATCCGCATGACAATTCGAACCATCCTCGTCGATGACGAAAAACTGGCGATCCAGGGTTTGCAACTCCGCCTGGAAAAGTTCCCCGACGTGGAAATCATCGATACCTGCAACAACGGACGAGAAGCGATCCGCAAGATCAAGACGGAAAAGCCCGACCTCGTCTTCCTCGATATCCAGATGCCCGGCTTCGACGGGTTCTCCGTGGTCAAGGGCGTGATGGAAATCGAGCCGCCGCTGTTCGTGTTCGTCACCGCCTATCAGGAACACGCCGTTCGCGCGTTCGAAGCCAATGCCGTCAATTACCTGATGAAGCCGGTGGACGAAGACAGGCTTGCCGATACGCTGGAGCGCGTGCGCACCCGACTGGCGGAAAAACGCTCCGCCGAAGAGGCTGAAAAGCTGAAAAGCGTGCTGGCCGAAGTCGCGCCCGATGCCATCGATCCCTCCGAAGAGGCAGTCGACCCCAACGCGGGACGTTACGAAAAGCTCATCAACATCAAGGATCGCGGCCAGATCTTCCGCATCGACGTCGATTCGATCGAACATATCGAAGCAGCGGGCGACTATATGTGCATCCGCACCGCCGACAATTCGCTGATCCTGCGCGAAACGATGAAGGATCTGGAACGTCGGCTCGATCCGCGCGTGTTCCAGCGGGTCCACCGCTCGACCATCGTCAACCTCAACCAGGTGCGGCAGGTCAAGCCGCATACCAATGGCGAATGCTTCCTGGTGCTGGAATCCGGCGCGCAAGTGAAAGTTTCACGCTCCTACCGCGACGTGGTGGCACGCTTCGTCCACTGATCCGGGACAGCACATTGCGGTGAAGCGCGCGGGAAGCATCCGGCTTCCCGCGCGTTTTTCATGGGTCACCCGGCGGCCGGATTGCCGGCGGCGGCCTTGTTCTTGGCCCCGGTCTTGGCCTTGCTCTTGGCTCCATAGCCCTGCCCGTGATCGAGCGTGCCGAACATCCAGTCGTAAAGCAGCGTGATCGTGGCGAAATTCCCGCCGGTAAAGCGTGCGTGATGATTGTGGTGCATCACCGACATCGTGTTGAGATAACGGAACGGAAACCGGTCAGCCTTCCACAGATCGTGATTGTGCAGGTTGATCTCCGAAAACGCGATCCAGGTCGCGACGATCGTCACCACGTGAAACGATCCCATCAGGCGCGACAGCACGAAAATGCTGGCTGCGTACAGGCCCAGGCCGAGAGCCACTTCGATCGGGTGGATATAGCTCGAATCGGCCCGGCAGGGATTGTGCTGGCGATGATGCACCGCATGAACCCACATCAGCGGTCCGCCCATGAAGCCGCCGTCATGAAACAGGAAGCGGTGCACCAGATAGTAGAAGAAATCATAGAACATCAGGATGACGACGATATCGAGCAGCACGTTCCACCACGGCTGGCTTTCGACGGTCAGGCAGAACGGCAGGATCAGACCGAATATCACCAGCCAGTAGAAGGCTCCCCACTTGCGGTTCCATTTCTGGTTGGCCGCATATCGGGGATTTTCCATTTTCCGATCAACGGCTTCGGTATTGATCCGCGCTGCTTCGCGGAACGTCGGCACCAGCATCAGCAGACGCTTGCCGAGCAGCGTCACCGCCATGATGCCCAAGGCCGCATAAACGGAAAGCTGCCATTCATAGGCCTCGATCAGCCTGTCGAAAAAAGCCATGTCAGTCATCGTTTCGATCCTCTGCCGCCTGCCATCACCGATGGCCGGCTGTCGCCGGTGAGTCCGGCCGTCTGATTCTCTCAGTGTAGAACAGTGTTCTCGCGCATGATTTGATCTATGGCAACTCACATAATCAGGTTACCGCGCAGTCGCTCGACAAGAGCGGGCGGTTCGGGATAGGTCGCTGGCCATGACCCAGTTCACGCTCCCCGGTTTCGACCTTTCCGCCTTCGTCACCGCAACGCTTGCCGAAGATCTGGGCGAAGGCCTGCCCGGCGGCGGCCATGACGTGACCAGCGAAAGCGTGATCCCGGCGGAAGCCCGGTTTTCCGGCGTCATGGACAGCCGCGACGCGATTGTCGTGGCGGGCCTGCCGATCGCCGCTGCCTTCTTCCGGCGGCTAGATCCCGCCATGGACATCGAACTGCTCGTTGCCGAAGGCGAAACCGTTGCCCCCGGCACCAACCTGATGCAATTGACCGGCAATGCGCGGGCCATGCTCACGGCCGAACGCAGTGCGCTCAACACCGTGCAGCACTTGTCCGGCATCGCCACGATGACGCGCCAGTACGTCGATGCCATGGCTGGCCACGCCACGCTGCTCGATACGCGCAAGACCATCCCCGGTCTCAGGCATCTGGAAAAGTACGCCACCCGCATGGGCGGAGCGAAAAATCACCGCATGGGCCTGTGGGACGCCGCGATGATCAAGGACAATCACGTCCTCGTGGCGGGCGGCGTGGCCGAAGCCGTCAGACGGGCGCGTGCCGCAGGCGTGAACGAGGTGATTTGCGAAGTGGACCGGCTCGACCAGATCGAACCCGCGCTGGCCGCCGGCGCCAGTCACCTGCTGCTCGACAACATGGGCCCGGATACATTGCGCGAAGCCGTGGCGTTGATCGGCGGACGGGTGCCCAGCGAAGCATCGGGCGGCGTGCGGCTCGATACCATCGCGGCAATCGCCGCGTCGGGCGTGACGTATGTTTCGGTGGGCCGCCTGACCCAGAGCGCGCCCGCCGCCGATATCGGGCTGGACTTCACGCCGCTATGACACGCCGCCTGCCGGGTTTGGCCCGGCTGGGCCCGGCCCTTCTGGCCATGTCCCTGCCCGCGCCCGCTCTGGCGCAGGCTTACCAATGCAGCCTGCCCGACCGGATCCAGTACCCTGCGCCGCCACGTCCCGATGGGCCGGTGCGACGCACGCCGGTCTCGCACTATCTGCTGGCGGTCAGCTGGTCGCCGGAATTCTGCCGTTCAGGCCGTGATGACGAAAACATGCAGTGTTCGGGCCGCAATGGCCGCTTCGGCTTCGTCCTGCATGGCCTCTGGCCCGAATCGGGGCGCAGCTATCCCCAGTGGTGTGCGCTGACGCCGCGTCCCTCTGCCCGCCTGCTGCGGCAGAACCTGTGCATGACGCCGTCCGCCCGCCTGCTCGAACACGAATGGGCCAAGCACGGCAGCTGCATGACCAGAACCCCGGAAGCCTACTTCCGCACCGCCGCCATCCTGTGGAATTCGCTGCGCTGGCCGGATGCCGATCGCCTGTCACGGCGCAAGCAGCTGACGGCAGGTGATCTGCGGCGCGAATTCGTGCTGGCCAATCCGGACTGGAAGCGCGACCAGGTGGGCCTGGTCGTCTCGCGCACCGGCTGGCTGCGCGAACTGCGCCTCTGCTATGGCCGGGATTTCATGCCCAGGGCCTGCGACCGAAGAAGCCTTGGCCCACCCGATTCGGCGGCCCTGCAAATCTGGCGCGGATTGTAGGGCTGGTTGTCGCCTCGGTTCGCAGGTTTCAAGCTGAAGACCTCACGCCAGATTCAGCCAGAGTAATACCAATCACCTTTCGTCCACCACGGGATTGACCAGCGTGCCGATCGTCCCGATCGAGACTTCCAGTCGATCCCCGCCCTTGAGGTAAAGCGGCGGATTGCGTTTGTCGCCCACGCCTGCGGGCGTGCCGGTGGCGATGACGTCACCGGGGCGCAGTTCGGTGAAAGTCGAGAGATAGGCGATGATGGCCGACACATCGAAGATCATGCTGGACACCGGCTGATCCTGCACCAGTTCGCCATTCAGCCGGGTCTGCACGCGCTGCGCGGCAAGGTCGGGCACTTCGTCGGGCGTCACCAGCGCCGGGCCGAAGGCGCCGCTGGCCGGGAAGTTCTTGCCCGGCGTGAACTGGATGTTGTGGCGCTGCCAGTCGCGCACCGATCCGTCCATCAGGATCGAATAGCCGGCAACGTGATCCATCGCGGCTTCGGCAGGGATGCGGCGCCCCGCCTTGCCGATGATCACCGCCAGTTCGCCTTCATAATCATAAGCCGCGCTTTCGCGCGGGCGCACCAGTGCTTCGCCATGCGCGACGAGGCTGTCGGCCCAGCGGGTGAAAATCGCCGGATAGCCTTTTTCCTCGCGCCCCATTTCCTTGATGTGATCGGCATAGTTGAGGCCGACGCAGAACACCTTGCCCGGCGCCGGGATCGGCGGCAGCAGGCAGACGTCAACCAGGGCAAGCCTATCCCCATCGGCCAGTATCGCCAGCGTGCCCACCGCCAGAGCCGCGCCGAGGCTCGCCGGCCGGTCGTCCCCGCCCAGTTCGATGACAGCATCGCCATCCAGACGGCCATAGCTGGCCATTCCATCCGGCTTGCGGAAACTGACGTAGCGCATTGTGGTTCGCCCTTTTCGATTGGCAGAGGTACTGCCGCCTGTCCCTTCCCTTGTCGCCTTGCAGCCACCGGGGCAAGTGGGCGCTTGCAACTGGCGCCGGCCTCGTCCAAATGGCGGCGGATGTCCGCCGGTCGCGTCCGTCCCCAGCCGAAATCGCCGCTTGCGCGTATTTTCGCCAACACAGCCTGGCTGCTGGGGGGCAAGGGCTTTGGCGCGGTTTGCGGCATTGCTTACCTTGCCATCCTTACCCGGACGCTGGGCCTCAAGGATTTCGGCCACTTTTCACTGATCTTCGGCACGGCGCAGGCGCTTATCGCGATTGCCGGATTCCAGACTTGGCGCGTGGTGGTGCGCTATGGCAGCGAACACGTCCACGCCGAAGACTGGGACAAGTTCGGCCGGCTGGGCATGCTGTCAGGCATGATCGACCTGTTGGGCGCCGTGCTGGGCTGCGTGATCGCGGGCGTGACGATCTATGGCTTTGGCGACGTGCTGGACATCAATCCCGACTATGTCGACATGGCGTTCTATTTCAACTGCGCCATGGTTTTCGCTCTGGTTTCCGCGCCGACCGGGATCGTGCGTGCCCTGCACCGCTTCGACATGGCGGTCTATGTCGAAGCAGTGGTGCCGATTGGCCGGCTGGCCGCCGCAGTGGCGATCTGGATGACCGGGCCAAGCGTCGGTCGGTTCCTGTTCGCCTGGGCAGTGATCGACCTGCTGGAATCGGCCTGTTACTGGATCATGGCGCGCAAGCTCTGTCCGCAGGCGGTGCGGCTATCGCACTTGCGCGACTGGCGGCAGGCCATTGCGGAAAATCCCGGCGTCGATCGCTTCTTCCTCGTCACTTATGCGGCCTCCACGCTGGAAGCGGTGATGCGGTATGGCCCGTTGCTGGCGGTCGGCGCCCTGATCGGCACGCGGGCCGCCGGTCTCTATCGCCTTGCCGGGCAGTTGACCCAGGCCATGAGCAAGCTTTCCGGCCTGCTGACCCGCGCCGTATATGCCGAAGTGGCGCGCGTGCGGGTCGCTTCGGCGATGGCCGAATTCCGCAAGCTGGCAGTGCAGACCAGCCTGATCGCCGGACTGGCGGGCGCAGGCGTGGTGATACTGGCCTTGCTGACCGGCAAGCAGTTGCTGTCGCTGATCGGCGGGGAAGCGTTCGAGCGCGGCGCGGTCATCCTGGTGCCGCTGGCGATTGCCGCCAGTTTCGATCTGGCCAGCGTGGCGTTCGAACCGGTGCTGCATTCCACCGGGCGGGCGCGACAGGCATTGTTTGCCCGCCTGCTGGCCGTGGGCGCGCTGGGCATCGGGCTATGGGCGTTCCTCGACATCGGGCCGAGCGGGGCGGCATGGGCCGTGGCGCTGGGCGGCGCGGTTTCGTATATCGCGATGGGCGTGCTGGCCTATCTTGCGCTCCGCCGGTCCGCGCACGAAGAAACGCAAGGACGCACCTGACCAGATCCGGGTAATTCCAGCGGCCCGCGTTGTACCGCCGGGGCGAAGTCTGCCCGGCCTCGGTTGCCGCTGGCGCCTTTGTTGGCCACAGTCCCGGCGGAAAACCGCGGGAGACCGGTCGCCTTATGGATTTTGTGGAACGCTATGGCCCGTGGGCGCTGGTCACCGGGGCTTCGGAGGGGACCGGCGCGGCCTTTGCCCGCCTGCTCGCCGCCAAAGGCATGAACCTGATCCTCGTCGCCCGGCGCGAGGGGCCGCTCGATGCGCTGGCGAGCGAAATCCGCGAGCAGCACAAAGTGCAATGCATCACCGCCACGGTCGATCTCTGCCACCGCGATGCGGCGGCGGAACTGGCCGAGATTGCCGGCGACCGTGAAGTCGGCCTGCTGATCACCAACGCCGGGGCCGATACCAACGGCGCCATGTTTCTCGATACCGACATCGCCCACTGGAACGATCTGGTGACGCTGAACGTCACCACCACGATGGGACTGGCGCACCACTTCGGGCGGCAGATGCGAGCGCGCCAGCGCGGCGGCATGATTCTGGTCAGTTCGGGTGCGTGCTATGGCGGACTGAGCGGCATATCGGTCTATAGCGCGGCCAAGGGCTTCGTGCTCAACCTGGCCGAAGCGCTCTGGGCGGAAATGCGCCATGATGGCGTGGACGTGCTGACGCTGGTGCTGGGCCGGACGGACACGCCCGCCCATCGCCGCCTGATGGAACGCAACGGCCAGCCGATCCCTGCCGGAATGGCCCAGCCCGACGACGTCGCCGAAACGGGGCTGCGGCAACTGCCCCACGGCCCGATCTGGAACTGGGGCCAGCCCAACGACGTTGCCGGAATGGCGCCGACTTCGCCCGACCAGCGCCGCGAGCGCATCGTGACGATCGAGCGGGCTTCGGCTGCCTATGCGGGCAAGCCCTGATGGCCACGTTGCAGGAGGTGGCCGACCGGCAGGCGATCACCGACCAGATCTATCGCTATTGCCGGGCGATGGACCGGATCGACCATGAACTGGGCCATGCCGTCTGGCATGAGGACGGAACCGCGGACTACGGCACCAACTGGCAGGGCAGCGGACGCGGATTCATCGATCACGTCTGCGTACAGCATGCCCAATTACTTCACCATTCGCATCAGGTCACCAACATCGTCATCGAACTCGATGGCGACCGGGCGGGCAGCGAAGCCTATGTCACCGCGACCCTGCGGATGGAGCGCGATGGCCGCCTGCTGCAGATGACCGTGCTGAGCCGCTATGTCGACCGCTGGTCGCGCCGCGACGGACGCTGGGCGATCGACCATCGCATCGCCGTGACCGACATGGACGAGATCCGCGAAGTCACCCCGATGAAACCCCACGAGCGCGCCCGCCGCGACAAGACCGATCCCTCCTATGCCGTGCTGAAAGGTTGACCATGCGCCAGATCATGACCACCGTTGCTTTCGACATGCGATCGCCCGACTGGGGCACGCCCACCAGCGAGCTATACGCCGCCGCCGTCGAAATGGCCGCCTATGCCGACACTGTCGGCATCGATCGCATCAACCTGATGGAACACCACGGTTCGGATGACGGCTACTTGCCGCAGCCCTTCACGCTGGCAGCGGCGATGGCAGCCGTGACGAAGAAGCTGCGCTTCAATCTCGGCGCAGTGATCCTGCCGCTGCACGATCCCGTCACGATTGCCGAACAGATCGCGGTGGTCGACCTGATCTCCAACGGTCGCCTCGGCGTGATCTTCGGCGCGGGCTATGTGCCGTTCGAATTCGCCATGTTCGGCAAGTCGCTGAAGGACCGCGCCAGGCTGCTCGATGGCGGGATCGAGCTGATCCTCCGTGCGCTGAAGGGCGAACGCTTCGAGATGAATGGCCGCCCGGTCTATATCCGTCCGCTGCCGGTGCAGGCACCCGAAGACATCATCATGGCCGGGGGCGGCGTGCCCGCCTCTGCCCGCCGCGCCGCGAAGTTCGACATCGGCTTCGGCCCGATGAAACCAGAACTGGTCGATATCTATCTTGAGGAATGCGCCAAGCACGGCCGCGCCCCGCGCCAGTACTGGCGGCCGGTGCCGGGCATGCCTATCGCCATCCACTTGTGCGAAGATCCCGAACAGGGCTGGAAGGCGATCGAACGCCATGCGGTGCATGTCATCACCGAATATGCCAAGTGGGCCGAACAGGAAGGCGATGGCTCAAACTCGCCGTTCAAGGGGCTCGACAACCCGGCGGCGCTCAAGGCAGCGGGCCTGTTCGCGGCGTGGACACCCGAACAGTTGCTGGCGAAAGTCTCCGGCATCCCCGACAAGGGCAATATCGGCATCCAGCCGCTGATGGGCGGGCTGGACCCGGCAGAAGGCTGGAAGAGCCTGAAGCTGCTCGGCCAGGCCATGCCGGACATCCGCACCATCATCGCGCGCGGCGAATAAGGCAGACCCGCAGGTGGCGGCGGCGGTCAGCCCGCCGTCACCCCGGCGTCGATCTGGATGCAGGCGCCGTGATAGCCGCGCGCGGCATCGGTGGCGAGGAACGCGACGCATTCGGCCACGTCCTCGATCTCGCACAGCCCGCGCGGCGAGCCGATGCGCGCGATCAGCGAACGGTCGCAATCCTTCAGCCGCGCCATGCCGTGGGTCAGGCCGGTCATCATGCCGCCGGGCGCCACCGCGTTCACCCGGATCGGCTGGTGCATGTATTCCATGGCGAGCGCTTTGGTCATGTTGGTCAGGGCCGATTTCGTCGCGCAATAGGCCGCGAAATAGGCCTGCCCCTTGAACGCGGCGCAAGACGTGACGTTGACGATGGCCCCCTTCGCTTCCAGCAGGTGGGGCAGGGCAGCCCGGATGGTGAAGAACGGGGCCGACAGGTTCACCGCCAGGGTCAGATCCCATTCGGCGTCGGTCATTTCGGTTGTCGGACCCGGCAACATGACGCCGGCAACGTTGCACAGCGCGTCCAGCCGGCCGAGTTCGGCCACGGTGCGCTCCACCGCCAGGCGGCAATTGGCGCGGTCCGACAGGTCGAGCGGCAGCAGCAAGGCGCGACGCCCCAGCTTGACGATCTCCCCGGCGGTGTGGGCCAGCCCGTCCTCGGCAATGTCGGTGATCGCCACGTCCGCGCCGACTTGCGCCAGCCGGATGGCCGTCGCCTGCCCCAGTCCCGCCGCCGCTCCGGTCACCAGTGCGACTTTGCCGGTCATGTCCGATGGCGCCATCATCCTGCCAGTTTCCCCTTCGTTTTCCGGGCCGATCAAGCGCCGATGCGTGCCGTCGAGTCAAGCAATCGCAGGGAGTTGGTTTCGGTTGAAACCTTTGCTACGCTCCCGCGATGGACACGACCGATCGCACCGCCTTGCGCCACGCCT
>Ga0172382_10014539_pt1 | contig 10006 bp, 6 predicted proteins | sample Leawel138RmetaG_FD_122245 | JGI IMG/M metagenome (GOLD analysis project Ga0172382, IMG submission 122245) | Leachate microbial communities from a municipal landfill in Southern Ontario, Canada - Leachate well 138R metaG | ecosystem: Engineered > Solid waste > Landfill > Unclassified | place... | reverse complement strand
CAGCATTTGATAAAACAAATAAAAAAAACAAATATATTGTTGCAATAATATATTTATACTGTTTAATCTTATACCCCTTTATAAAGCACCATATAATTAAATAATATAAAAATGTTTCCGTTAATGTAAAGTCGGGGAAACGTATTTCCACTGAAAAATAACGGGAAATAAATAAAGTTGATTTTATAAAAAAATCTATTAAACCTTGATAAATCGAGGAAAGTATCGGCATTAAAAATACCACTAGTGAAACCGGCAAAATTACGACAGTAACCAATTCAATATAAAATACATTGATTGCTGGACTTAGAATATTTATTTCATTATTTAAATTTATTATTATCGGTAATGTTATTAACCATGAAAATAATGATATATAGAAAATTTGCATTAAGTGCTTTGCCTTACCAATAATTGGCGAGGTAACCATTATTGTAAAGGTAACAAGAAAACTTAAAACAAAACCTGTCTGATACATATTATAAGGATTATAAATCAATAAACCTAGAAAGATTATTGATAATAAATCAAGCGAAGTAAAACCAAATTTAAATTTTTTATTTAGATAATAAGATATGTATAATAAAACAGCTCTGATAATCGAAGACGAAAAATTAACAAGAATCATATATATGAGTAAAAAAAATATTATAATAATCTCAATCCGTTTATTGGAAAAATTTAAAGAACGCAAGATATAATTAATAATAATTACCAATAAACCGATATGAAGACCTGATATGGCAAACAAATGCGTTATACCGGCATTTTTGACTGCTGATTGAAACTCATCAGTAAACCCGGTACTATCCCCTAGAATAATTGCTTTAAGAAAACTTAATGCTGAATTATTAAAAAACAAATGCAAATATTGAAAGGCTTTTTGTCTGATAATTCCGATATCAAACCTACTGCCTACAACATAAATATGATTGGATCTAATAACACCATAAACTTTGTTATGTTTCAAATATTTTTGATAATCAAAACCGCCTTCTATATGGGCGGCGTCAATATTATTCTTTTGACCCTCAACATCTATTCGATCGCCAATATTCAGTTTTATAAAATCATAATCATAGATGTAATATTTTCTGCCGTTCGATTTTACAGTTAAACGTTGATAATATTTATAATATTTAACATCTTTAATATATCCGACAATATGATTAGAATCATCAACATAATACTGACTTTCAAAATAATAGTATCGCAATAAAAACGCAATCGATACTATAACACATACATATAGAATTGTACGCTCTTTTTTTAAAAGATAATATCCATAACCTCCGATAATAATAACTACAAAGGGATTTGCTAACAGTAAACAAACCAAAACAAGAAAAAAAGATACTAACAACCAATTATTTAATAGTTTTTTATAGACTGATAAGTTCTTTAATTTGATCCAGTATATTATCAGATATACCGTTAACATTTGTTAATTCCTCAAGACTTTTAAAACTACCGTTATGATTGCGATAATCAACAATGCTTCGCGCCCGACTTTCACCGATGCCGGGCAATTGTATTAATTCTTCAATTGTAGCCGTATTTATTGATATTTTATCAGAAACAGATTGTTGATTATCTTTTGAGATAACATAAATAACTATACCGTCGACTAATTTTGCTGCTAAATTTAAATTTGTGGTATCGGCATTATCGGTAAAACCGCCGGCAATAATAACTAAATCATTGACTCGCGATTCAGCATCAAGAATATATAACCCGGGTTTATAAACTTCCCCTTTAATTTCAACAACCACATCTCCTTTTACGGGAGCTTCATTGCCTACAATGGTTGTTAGATTATGTTTTTCTTTTTTATTTAAAATAATCCCGCAAAACAACACAACAATAATAATCAATAAAACAATTATTTTATATGACAATTTATTCATTAAATATATCACCTCAACCTTATATTATATCTTTAATATATTTTTTCGTTATTCCTTCTTTTCTTTTCAAACCATTTATGCTATAATAATGAATGAAAAGGTTTTACCTTTTGAAAATATATTGAAGAGGAGTAGATATGAGAAGAAACAGTTTTTTGTTTTTATTGATTCTTGTATTTGGATTAGCCCTATTTGGTTGCGTAAACGGACCGCCGGAAGGGGATAATGATGATACTGACGATACCCCAACTCTCTCCGTAGTGAATGACAATTTCATATTAGTTATCGGTGCTACCGATCAAATCAAATGGGATATTGAAGAAACAACCAAGGACTTGGAAATTTTATTCTCTTCGGAAAACCCAGAAATTGCTACTGTTGATAATGACGGTAATATTGAGGCCATCAACATCGGTGAAACCACAATAACCTTAACTCTTAAGGATTATCCTGACGTTACCAAAGTTGTAAGCGTAACGGTTGAAGAAGATGAGCCGGAAGAAGAATTAACGTTAACCGGACCCGATACTATTTATGCCGGGGAAACTATTACTTTTGTTGCAACCGACATAAATTCCGATAATAATCAGGTTTTTTGGGAATCCAAAACCACCAATATTTTAAAAGTTAATCAAAACGGGGAAGTAACTGGTCTAAAAGGCGGAGAAGGTATAATTAGAATCACTTCATGGATTACAGGTGAATGGATAGAAAAAGAAATAACCGTTCTTGTTCCTGATCCGGAATCAATAGAAATAGGCAATGTTGATTATACAAGAATTACCTTCGCCACAAATATCAAACTCATGGCACGGGTGCTTCCTAACGGAGCCAATCAAGAAGTGGAATGGAGTTCAAGCGATGAAGAAATATGTGAGGTTGATGAGCAAGGAAGAATTAAACCGTTAAGACCGGGGGAAGTTACCATGAAAGCAACCGCTAAAAACAGTGATGTATTTGGTTTAATCACTTTTAAAATAGAACCAACTTTGATGGAGTTTTTGGAGTATTATAATAACGAAGACCCGCAAGTTCAAGATATCAGAGTATTCGGTTACGAGGATATATTCAAACCGCAAGGTTATTATGAATATACATTAATCGGCAGTGTCAACAGATATTTAAATAAGGATTTAGTTATAACCGAATCAATTTTAAGCCCGACATTACAAAATCGACCGGGCGACATCCAAACCGAAACTAAATATATTACCGTCCATGATACCGGTTCAGCCGGACCGTCAGCCGGAGCTATAGCCCATAACTCATATATACACAGTGGTCCGGATGCATCTTGGCATTATACAGTCGGAAACGACGGCATTTTCCATCATATTCCCAATAATGAAATTGCTTGGCATGCCGGTGACGGAACATCTATTCCATATGAATCTTTTGATTCCGGTGTCCCTTATACCGATAAAAAGAAACCGACCGTCACCATTACCGCCGATGGCTATTATGCCCTTGACGGAGTGAAATCCGATGTTTCGGTTCCGAGAAAACCGGATAATACCATACCAAAAGCTTCCGAAATAAACGATTTGGGTATTGAGATTACCAAAGGGGCAAACGGCAACTGGTTTATCGGTAAGACATGGTGGAGCAACGAATACAAATTTATCGGTAACCGCGGCGGTAATCTTAACAGCATCGGTATCGAATCCTGCGTTGATCAGGGATCGGATATTTTCCTAACATGGCAATTGTTAGCTAAACTCGTAGCAAAATTGCTGGAAGAAACAGGATTGGGTTTTGAACACATTGTTCAGCATCATTATTTCAGCGGCAAAGATTGCCCGATGACAATGCGTAATTCAAATAATTTTAAAATGTTTCTTGGCTTAGTTGAAGCCGAATATTTTATAAAAACGATGTTCAAGGATTATACTATCGATTTTTATTCTAATAGTCCGTACATTAACAATTATGGCCGCATAATCGACCTCCCGTTGACACCAACAAGAACAAGTTACACGGTAGAAATAGTAAACAATATAACCAATGAAACAAATACAAAAATATTTTATGTGAATTTACCCGCAAAAGTAGAATAACATTATTCATAAAAAAAAGGCGCATCCCGCATGGGTGCGCTTTTTTAATGAAATATATGATAATATTATAAAGGCGTTGCCATTAGGCAACGACCGTAATACAAAAGTGCATATCTAATTAGTCTAATGCTGCTTTAACCTTATTTACCTGCTTCATTCCTTCTTGTTTGAGCCGGTGCATGGTTTTATTGATTTCTCTTTTGTTTTGTATATAAAGAATGACCGCACCAGAACATAATGCGCCAATCATCATATATGATAAAGCTTTATTCATAGTTCCACCTCATTTCGATTAAAGCATTCATTGCACTTTTGTGCAATTGTATTATTGCACTAATCTAAAAAATCATAAGGCGAAAGATTTTCCATTTCTCCGATATTAAAATCATCTACCTTTTGCGATATATTTAGTTTTATCCTTTTTATTAATTTTGTTTTTCGTTTTGCCTCCATTCTTTTGATTCCGGTTGCCAACATATTTACATTCCCTAACATAATTAAATATTTTTTAGCTCTAGTAACCGCCGTATAAATTAACTTTTTTCTCATCATAATATAATATTGATTTGAAAATGGAATAATGGCCAAATCATATTCGCTACCTTGTGATTTATGAATTGAAATTGCATAAGCATGCGTCAAATCTTCCAATTCATCCATAGAATAATCAACACCGCCGATATCAAACATAACGGTTAAACCGACATATTTTTCGTTTTCGGTGTTTAAACTAATAATATAACCGATATCGCCGTTCATTATCTGCTTTTCGTTGCGATTAACTAACTGTATTACTTTGTCTTTAACTCTGAAAAAACGATTCATATGCTTTATTTCATTTCCATTTGAAGGATTAAAAACATTTTGCATACTACTATTTACAGCTTCTATACCGACAGAACCTTTATACATCGGAATTAAAATTTGAATATCCCGTATTAAATCCATCCCTTGCGAAAGACCTCTTTTAACAATAAAATTAATTGTTGAAATAATATTATCGTCTGTGGTTTTTATAAAAGCGCGGTCTTCATATTTTTTTAAAATATCATAGGGGATAACTCCTTTATTAATAGAATGGGCTAAATTAATGATATTAGACGATTCGGATTGACGATGAATTTTATTTAACTTAACAGTCGGGATTTCGCCGCTGTCAATCAAGTCAGCCAAAACATCACCTTGTGAAACAGAAGGAATCTGATCAACATCACCTACAATTATTATTCTAACGTCATCTTCCAAACTCGAAAACAAACGACCGGCAAGCACAATATCAACCATTGAAAACTCATCAATTATTGCAATCTTAGCATCAGTTCGGGCATTTGGACCGTAACGGAAAATGCCGCCGCCCTCATAACCCAAGTATTTATGAATAGTTACAGCCGGATGAGCGGTTAATTCTCTTAACCTTTTTGCCGCTCTTCCGGTTGGAGCCAATAAAGCAATTTTTTCTTTAATCGTTTCGGTCGGATAAAGTAAGGAAAAGCAATCAATAATCGCTTTAATTAAAGTCGACTTCCCGGTACCGGGTCCGCCCGTAACTATTATAAAAGCCTCCGTTAAAGACTTGCAAATTGCTGTTTTTTGCTTTTCCGTATAAATTATTTTATTTTTTTTCATAACTTCGTTTAAGGTTATATCGATGTCATTACTATTATAAACATTTTTTATTTCGCGATTAAGAAAAAATTTGACTTTTTCCGCAAACAACATTTCAGCCTGATAAAGTCTAATATCGTAAACGCTATTATCCTCATCAATAAATATTTTTCTATCTGTTACCAGTTTTTTTAAAATATTTTCAAAATCATCTCTGCTTAACATATTATTATCTTGATTGATCATAGTGGCTGACTTTTCAAAAAGTTCATCGAAATCAAAATAAACATCGCCGCTGGCGAACGAATGTCGATTCATAATATATATAATTAATGCTTTAATTCTTATTTCGCTGTTATGGGCAATACCGATTTCCTTTGCAATTTTATCAGCACGTTTGAAGCCGAAACCGTCAACTAAATCCATCAATAGATACGGATTCTCAGTTATTATATCAACAACTTCAGAACCCAGTTTTTTTATTAATTTTAAACTGCTTTTAAATGATATGCCATAATTCAACAAATCCAATAAAACTTTTCTATTTGTTTCATAATTCAACAGACTAAAGCGAATCGTTTCTTTTTGCGATGAAGATATTCCAGGAATTTCATTTAAAACGTCTGGATTTTCTTCTATTAAACTAAGACAGTTTGAACCCAATTTATTAAAAATTTTCGTTGCAGTTGCTTTCCCGACTCCCGGAAAAAAATCACTGGACAAAAAATTAACAATGCCGCTTAAAGTGTTTTCATTTACTCTTTCAAATTTACTGGCTTTAAATTGGATGCCGTATTGATTGGTTATAAATTGACCGACAAAGGAAAATTCTTCATTGATTATGGGCTTGCGATCCATATAACACAAGACCTTTAATTTATCAGAAAAAATCTTGTTACTGTACTGAGCAGCTCTTTTATTTCTGCGATCAAGTTTTATGGATAAAATAGCAAAATGATTTTCTTCATTAAAATATATTACGCTGTTCACTGCTCCGGATACTCTTGCTTCCATATATCCTCCAAAAATATATTCAATAACGCCTTATTTGATTATTCATATAAACTGTATCTATCGTTCCGCCGCCCCATAATTCACTGCCATTATAAAAAACAGCCGCTTGGCCGGGGGTTACCGCCTTAGCTTTGTCGGGATATATTACTTCGAATGTATCATTATCAATTTTCAAAACGGTAGCTCGAATATCTTTGCTGCGGTAACGGAATTTTACCGTACAGTTTAATTTCTTAAAATCCCGCCCTAACCAATTGATTTTGTTTACAATGGTGCGATTGGAAAAAAGATATTCATGGTTAGCGCCTCGTCCTACCAACAATACATTTCTTTTTGAATCTTTGCCTAAAACATACCACGGTGCACCGGCTCCACCGATTCTTAAACCGTGACGTTGCCCGATGGTATAATACATTATTCCTTCATGTTTGCCGACGGTATCTCCATCTAAAGTTTCTATATTACCCGGTTTTGCGGGTATATAATTCTGCAAAAATTTTCGGAAATTTCTTTCGCCGATAAAGCAAACGCCGGTGGAATCTTTTTTATCGGCGATTTCTAATCCATAATCAGAAGCTATTTTTCTGACTTCTTTTTTATATAATCCGCCAAGCGGAAATAACGACTTTTGTAACTGTTTTTTAGTCAGTTGCGACAGAAAATAACTTTGATCTTTATTGGGATCAATTCCTCTTAACAAAGCAACGGACGGTGTATGCTGAACCCGAGCATAATGCCCCATTGCAATAAAGTCAGCTCCCATTTTCTCAGCAATATTTAAAAAAGATTTAAATTTAATTTCACTGTTACACAAAATATCGGGATTGGGAGTGCGATTGTTCCGATATTCCTCCAAAAAATAAGAGAAAACTTTTTGCCAATATTCTTCAACAAAATCAATACGATGTATTTTTATATTTAACTTTTCTGCAACCTTAATCGCATCAATATAATCTTTTTCTTGGGGACAAACTTCATCATCAATATGGGGGTTGCCCAAAATATCCATATTTAACGATGAATCCCAATTGCGCATAAATACGCCTTCAACATTAAACCCTTGCTGTAATAAAAGAATGGCGGCCACGGCACTGTCTACACCGCCTGACAAACCCAAAATAACTTTCTTTTTATTATTCATCCTAAATCACCCCATATCGGTTTTTAATTCAAACAATATATCCCGTAAAACCATCGCCTGTTCAAAGTCCAAGTTTTTAGCCGCATCTTTCATCTGCTTTTCCAAGCGCTTTATCAATGCTTGTTTTTCCATCTTATTCATGCTTTTAAAAGAATCCAAATCAAATGTTTGCGGTTCATCTTTTATTTCTTTGGTTATTACCAAACTATCGGTTATATGCTTATATATGGTCTTGGGAACAATATTATTATCCTGATTATATTTTTCCTGAATGGATCGTCGTCGATATGTTTCAACAATCGCTTTTTCCATCGAAGCTGTAACATTATCGGCATACATAATAACTTTGCCGTTGACATTGCGAGCGGCTCGTCCGATAGTCTGAATCAAAGAGGTTTCGCTTCGTAAAAAACCTTCTTTGTCGGCATCTAAAATCGCAATTAATGATACTTCGGGAATATCGAGTCCTTCGCGTAACAGATTAATTCCGACCAAAACATCATATTTACCTTGTCTCAGCTGTCTTATTATCTCCATTCTTTCCAAAGCCTTAATTTCCGAATGAAGATAAGCTACTTTCATATCCAATTCTTCAAAATATTTGGTAAGATCTTCACTCATTTTTATGGTAAGCGTTATAACTAGACTTCTTTCGTTAGCTGCTATGCGTTGATGAATTTGTTTAATCAAATCATCAATTTGACCCTCGGTTGGTCTTACTTCAATAATGGGGTCAAGCAAACCGGTCGGGCGAATAATTTGTTCTACTATTGCCCCGCTTCTGAAACGTTCAAACTCGGCAGGCGTTGCGCTTACATAAATCACATAAGCAAGTTTATCATAAAATTCATCAAAAGTAAGCGGTCGATTATCAAGAGCTGAAGGAAGACGAAATCCATATTCAACAAGACTCATCTTTCGCGAACGGTCACCATTATACATCCCTCTGACTTGGGGCAAAGTTACATGCGATTCATCAATTATCATCAAAAAATCATCGCCGAAAAAATCCATTAACGTATACGGTGTTTCTCCTTCTTCCCTCAAACTTATATGACGGGAGTAGTTTTCAATCCCGGAACAAAATCCGATTTCCTCAAGCATCTCAATATCATATTCTGTTCTTTGTTTTATTCTTTGCGCTTCCAGTAATTTATTTTCTTTTTCGAGAAATATTATTTGTTCAGCCAATTCAAGTTTTATCCGTCGTATCGCTTCCTTCATTTTATTTTCTCCGACCGCAAACAAAGTTGCGGGGAATATATTAATAATTTCCTTTTCAAACAAAGCTCTTCCGGTTATGGTATCATACTCTTTGATTTTTTCGATTTCATCATCGAAAAACTCAATACGGAAAGCTTTCTCTTTCATATACGGAGGAATAATATCTATTGCTTCGCCTTTAATCCGAAAAGAACCCCTTTGAAAATCATAATCATTGCGTTCATATTGCATATTAATTAATCTCGCAAGCAAATCATTCCTTTTCACAATTTGCCCAACTCGTAATGTCAGCATTTTTTCTTTATAGTCTTCGGGATTACCGATACCGTATATACAAGAAACACTGGCAACTACAATAACATCATCGCGTTCAAGCAATGAACTAACGGCGCTATGACGCATTTGGTCAATGTCATCATTAATACTTGAATCTTTTTCTATATATAAATCCTTCCGTGCCACATACGCTTCCGGTTGGTAATAATCATAATATGATATAAAATATTCAACGCAATTTTCCGGAAAAAAAGTCTTCAGTTCACTATATAATTGCCCAGCCAACGTTTTATTATGAGCTAAAACAAGGGTTTTTTTACCTAAACTTTGAATAACATTGGCAATTGTAAATGTTTTACCGGTTCCGGTCGCTCCCAATAGAACCTGTTCTTTAATATTTTTGTTTTTAATATTATCAATTAATGATTTTATAGCCATCGGTTGATCGCCCGTTGGCTTAAAATTGCTATGTATATTGAATTTCGCCATTATTATTCTTTTGCTCCTTCTTGTATATTATAACCGTTTACGATAATAATTTCAATCGACAAATAATTATTAAAAAATCTCCGAAAATCGGAGATTTTTTTACTTGTATTTTAATGCACCTTCGGCTTTTTCAATCTGAATATCAATATATTTAATATAATTTTCCATACTATAATCTTCATGATGGAATTCGTATTGAAATTGTTTGATTGTGGAATAAACATTTCGTATTAAGTTGTTATTACTGATTAATTCGCTGTATATGGGCCTATAATATGTTGAAAGCGCATTTT
>Ga0172382_10014538_pt1 | contig 10008 bp, 9 predicted proteins | sample Leawel138RmetaG_FD_122245 | JGI IMG/M metagenome (GOLD analysis project Ga0172382, IMG submission 122245) | Leachate microbial communities from a municipal landfill in Southern Ontario, Canada - Leachate well 138R metaG | ecosystem: Engineered > Solid waste > Landfill > Unclassified | place... | reverse complement strand
TACCCACCAGATACTGTCTCCATCGCGTTTTTCGCGACAGGTTAGAATACACCTACGGACAGAGTGGTATTTCACTGACGAGTCCACGGTAACCAAAATCACCGCTTCAATCTCTCCCACCTATGCTACGCAGTTCGAACGTATACTCAATATCAAGCTATAGTAAAGCTTCTGGGGTCTTTTCGTCTAACTGCAGGTAGAGGGCATCTTCACCCCCACTGTATTTTCACCGGGCAAATCCTCGAGACAGTTTCCCAGTCGTTACGCCATTCGTGCACGTCAGAACTTACCTGACAAGGAATTACGCTACCTTAGGACGATTATAGTTATCGCCGACATTCACCAGGGCTTATAAAGTCAGCTCAGTCTTACGACATCACCACCCTTATTTGACCTTCTGGCATTGGTCAGGCGTCACCCCCTATATATTCTCTTGCGAGTTCGCAGGGAGCTGTGTTTTTGATAAACAGTCGCCAGGGATACTTTAGCTGCGTCCCAACTTAAAAAAGTCAGGAAGGCCTTATTGCGAACTTACGGCCGCTTTTTTGCCGAGTTCCTTGAGGAGCAATCACCCGTTCGCCTTGGTCTTCTCGACCCGACCACCTGTGTTGGTTTGCGGTACGGTTTCTACATGTTTAACCTTAGAGGCTTTTCTCGGAAGCTTGCTTTGCCGAATTTTCTTTGGTTACCCGCCGAATCTTCGTTTTGCTTGAAGTTCCGCTCAAAGCGGAGATTTCCGGATTTACCTAAAAATCCTTCTCACAACGCGAACACAAATCCAATAATGTGCTCAGCATACTAAACTTCGTCACCCCATCGAAACATGCAGAAGTCATGGAATATTAACCATGTGTCCATCGGTTTCGGCTTTCGCCATCACCTTAGGCCCGACTAACCCTTGGCTGATTACCATTGCCAAGGAAACCTTGGTCTTTCGGCGTCCCGAGATCTCATCGGGATTGCGGTTACTTGTGCCAACATTCTTACTTCCTGACGCTCCAGCACGACTTGCGACGCACCTTCACAGCCGACAGGAATACTCTCCTACCGATCGCTGATTTCGAAAAATCAACAACCCCTCACCTTCGGTACCACGCTTAGCCCCGATTATTTTCGGCGCAAAATCTCTTAATGAGTGAGCTGTTACGCTTTCTTTAAAGGATGGCTGCTTCTAAGCCAACCTCCTCATTGTCAGAGAAATTTCACCTCCTTAAGTGCACTTAGCGTAGATTTAGGGACCTTAGATTGAGGTCTGGGCTGTTTCCCTTTCGACGAGTGGAGCTTAGCCCCCACCGTCTAACTGCCGAGCTTTGGCTTTTGGTATTCGGAGTTTGATTGGTTTGACGAGGTTTCCCCCTATTCAAACCATCCAGTGCTCTACCCCCAAAAGGAACACTCGACGCTAGCCCTAAAGCTATTTCGGAGAGAACCAGCTATTACCAAGTTCGATTAGCTTTTCACTTCTTACCACAGGTCATCCGATGGTATTGCACGACCAACCGGTTCGGGCCTCCTCACGTATTTCTACGAGATTCACCCTGCCCATGGCAAGCTCACTTGGTTTCGGGTCTTATACACACTACTATTATTTCGCGCTGTTAACACTCGGTTTCCCTATGGCTCCTCCCGAGACGGGATTAACCAGCAGTATATATAAACTCGTTGGCTCATTCTTCAATAGGCACGCGGTCACCCACGATAAAATCGGGGCTCCCACTCCTTGTAAGCATATGGTTTCAGGTTCTATTTCAACGCCCTCACCGGGCTGCTTTTCACCTTTCCCTCACGGTACTAGTTCACTATCGATCTCTAAGAGTATTTAGCCTTGCGAGTTAGTCCTCGCGGATTCCCTCAAGCTGTTCATGTCTCGAGGTACTCAAGAACGACAACTAAGAAGATATTTTATTTTCGCCTACAGGGCTATTACCTTCTGTGGCGCCGCTTCCCATCGGCTTCGACTAATAAAATATTTTTTAACTTCTCCAGTATAACTGCGTTGTCGCCTTACAACCCCCACTATCATAAAGATAGTAGGTTTGGGCTTCTCCCCTTTCGCTCGCCACTACTCAGGGAATGCATCAGCTACGCGGCCCTCCGCCGTCCTAAAACGACTGAAAGCCACAAAGCTGAGATTGGTTTCTTTTCCTCCTGGTACTAAGATGTTTCAATTCCCAGGGTTTGCTTTCTGTCTTTAAAGACAGAATCATCAAGGTTCACTTGATGGGGTTTCCCCATTCGGACATCTCCGGATCAAAGGTTGCTAGGCACCTCCCCGAAGCTTATCGCAGCCAAGCCACGCCCTTCATCGCCTCTTAGAGTCTAGGCATCCGCCATATGCTCTTGAATTTCCCATTAGGAAATTCGAAAACCATTTATATTTTTTGTCAGTGATTGTTTCTGCAATGATTTCGCCCGCAGGCGAAATCTACCAATTCTGTCTACAACTTACACTCACATATAGTGATCAATTGCGACAGCATTTTGTTGTCAATTAGCTAACCAATCGGTAAAAAATAAACCGCCTTGGTGGCGGTCAGCACAGCAAACAAAAAGTAGCTGTCAACACCGCCTAAATTGGTTTATTAATCTCTCCATACTTATACGTCGATTATTATATACTAACAAAAAAGAGCGTCAAGCCCAAATGGCTGACGCTCTTTTTAGATCAAGTTAGTCTTTGAAGATATCCTCTCTGACTTTATCCAGATACTTAGCTGCTGCATCACGTCCACCCAAACCAAAAGCCAAACCACCAGCCAGAGCCAACATAGCAATAAGGCCGGCAAACAGAGTCTGTGTAAAGTTGGCAATAGTCGCACCGATATTTAATTCATCCAAAGCAGTTAAAATGGCAAAAATCCAAATCACCCACTTGGTTACATTACCAAGCATTTCAGCATAAGCAATGTTAGCCGCCTTAGCTGAAGCAACAACCAGCTTACGCAAAGCATCAGCTACTAAGGCAGCCAAAAGGAGAACCAAGGTAGCAACAATCACTTTCGGTATGTAACCTAAGATAAATTGACCCAAAAAGTCATTAATTGTGGCCAATCCCAAAACCTCAAGCGCAGCTACCAAAAAGACAACAATTACAAACAGCTTAACTAAAGCGCCAATGAAAGCACCCGAGTCAAGTTTATAACCAGCTCGATTGACAAGCTCCTGCAAGCCTAAACTCTCAAGAGCACTGTCTAATTTAAGAGCCCGAATTAACTGAGCTATCCACCGTCCAAGAACCGAAGCGACTATCCAACCGAAAATAAAAATTATTACAGAAATAACTATGTTCGGTACATAAGCAAATACTTCGCCCCAAACTCGTTGGTAAGACTCAATTAAAACTTCACTCCAAGTTTTAATCATCATATTTATTATTTTATAAATTTAAGCTAAATCGACCTAATAATGTTTATAATTAAAACACCTTTAAATTATAACACCTAAAGACTTTATGTTGAACCTAGTTGTGGATAACCAAAGATATAAAGAAAAGGCAATTAAAGCACCAATTTGTCAACCAATTTTTCGTGGGGATAATCAAAAACATCGCGAATAAATTTGTCACTTGAATTCAAACGATAGAAAAAATCTTTTGTCGGTAAGACGGCATAAACTAATTCCCGACCAACCTCAGCCTCAATACTCCTAACCACGCCATCAATTTGACCCCGCTTCAGCGCATCGCCGACAATAAACAAATCTAACCGGCTGTCGCCCGTCTGCAAAAAAACCCCCGAGACCAAAAGTAATTTGATTTTCCCACAATGGCGAAATTTTTTAGCTATTTCAGCTCGTCGATGAAGAAAATCAGAATTAAACAAACTTCGCAGATGACCAATAAACGGGAAAGACGAATTAAGCTCCCAACCATTTAAGCTTTTGCGTCTCGAGCCCTTGGGCGGTTTAATTTTTCTAGCTTTAACAAAGCCAATTGATTCCAGCAACTTCATTTCCTTACGGAGATTAGTGGCTGTTACCTTGCTTCTTTGGGCCACTTCTTTCCTCTCCAATACTTGATCGGGGTTAAACAAAAATAACCGAAGCAACTTAATCCGATTACTACTACCAAATAATTTAGTCAAAATATCCATAATTTTCTTAGATAATCGAATTATAGCACAAAAAAACAAACCAAAAACCCCGCCTCTTGGGCGGGGTTTAAATTATTTCAACTCTACTTTACCACCAGCATCTTCAATCGCTTTTTTGATTGCTTCCGCCTCTTCCTTCTTAACTCCTTCCTTGATCACCGCTGGCGCACTTTCGGTCAAGTCCTTAGCTTCTTTAAGGCCTAGGCCTAAAACATCTTTAATAGCCTTAATGACCTGAACCTTCTGCTCGCCTATCTCCTTCAACTCAACATTGAAAGAATCCTTCTCTTCAGCACCAGCCCCAGCTTCACCGCCAGCACCAGCTACTACTGTAGCTTGAGCGGAAACCCCAAATCTAGCCTCAAGCGCCTTAACCAATTCATGCAATTCAAGCACTGACATTGATTCAACTTGTTCAACTAATTTTTTGAATTTTTCCGGTACTTCGACCGGAGCAGATTCTTTTTCTTTAGCTCCAACTTTGGCCTCTTCAGCCGGAGCCGATTCGGCTTTTTCCTCCTTTTTTTCAACTACCGGCTCGGCCGCCTTTTGGTCGTCGGTAGAAGCAGTTTTTTGAGTAGTATCTTCAGACATAATAATTTTTCTTAAATCTTATAATTAAGCAGCTGCTTTTTTATCAGCTACTGCCGATAGCGCGATTACTAATCCCTGAATTGGTGAGTTTATTAAATTAACAAACTGACCGTAAAGAATTTCCCGACCCGGAATCGAAGCGATCTGAGTCATTGCCTCAGCTGATAAATACCGGCCTTCAAAAATACCGCCAGCGATTTTTACTTTGTCGGCATTTTTTTTCTGAAACTCATAGACCCCTTTAGCTGAAACTAATGGATCGGAGCTATAAGCTAGAGCTATTTCACCCTCAAGCTCTGGCATCTGGCCTACAAACTTATCGGCTAGAGCTCTCTTAATCAGAGTTTTTTTAGCGACAAAGTAACCAGCTGATTGAGATCGTAGATTATCTCTCAATTCAGTATTTAAAGCTACTGGCAAACCATGGAAATTAACAAACACCACAGTTTCTTGAGCCTGGGTAATTTTGTTTAACTTATCAACAATCGCTAATTTTTTTTCTTTATTAATGGCCATATAATTTTCTTCAAAGAAAACAAAAACGGCTAAAAGCCGTTATCGACCTGCCCGACTGAAAAGTCGCCAGTGGGCCTTAACAGGGTTTATTTCCTTGTAACCGGAATACCTGTTGTCTACGGCTATTTTAAAATATAACTAATTAACGAAAAAAGTCAAACGACGATATCTTCTTCCCATTCATAATTAGGCGTCTCAGGTTCGGGAAAGTGGCCAAAATATTCAATCAACAAAAGTCCGACAATACCGATTAAAATAAGGAGGAAAAAACCCAAAGACATTTTCCAAAAATTGCGGTTTAAATATCTAAGCATTATTTACTTCTGCCATCGGTGTATGGTCAACCGCCGACACCGGCTCTAACTTTCTCTCCAAAGCACGATAAGTCTTTGCCCAAGCAATCATAATTATCGGCAAGGTAAATAAAATACCAACACCTAAGGCGATTAACCCAAGAAAAGACATCACTATTGACACCAAAATCATTCCCAATAAACTCCAAACTTCCCCCTTAGTAATAGCAAAACTTTGTTTAATTGCTTCTATTGGACCAACTTTCTTATCAACTAAAAAATATGGGAAAAAAATTAGTCTAATACCTATATAAACTCCTGGAATGATAAGTAGAATTAATCCAATTCCAATCAAAACCCCCGCCAGCAAAGAAGCGATAAAATAGTACGGAACTAATCGATAATTATTAAACAAATCAGCCCAAGTTGGTCGACCATCATCAGCCAAACTCAATGCAATTTTTATCTGGCCCAAACCAATTAACAGACCCAAAATAAATGCTATTAAACTTATCACCAAGCCCGCATTTTCCTCACCAGCAATAATTTGAGGTAAGCCAACTAATAAACCACTAACCAAAACAATTCCGGCTAAAAACCAAAAATTGGGCAAAGTTTTTCTATAACCTAAACTAAAAACTTCTTTAATTGAAAAATTCATAAATATTATATTAATTTAATTAACGACCTTTAATATTATATCAAAAAATTAACGTTTAAACATTCGTTTTAATCTGTCTATTGTTTTCGTCGGCAGAGACAATATGGCGCTAGCTGGACTAGGGTTTCTTCTGATTTCAATCACTGCCGGCATAGATTCATCTTTATGATTGTCAATATTTTCAATTGGCTGTTCTTCTAGCGCTGGTGGTTCGCTGATATAAGTTGGCGGTGGTGCGGACCTGGCTTCAACCATTTGCTTAGCCCGTTCTGCCTCTCGACCAGCTTCGACTAACAACAGAGCAATTTCTTCAATAGCCATAGCTTTAATTGGCATATCAAGCATTGATTGACCAGCTGAATTTCTGACATCAACTGTTCCATCTAAACTGCCAAGTATTTCAACCGGTAAAGCCAGATGGCCATTTTTTAACAAAATGGTATCGGTTGGTAAAGTGTATTTTACTGACGCGGTGGATACTTCCCAATCACCGACATTTAACTCATCAGCAGACTGATTAATAATCCAAACATGATCATCCTTAATCTCAACCTTTATTTCCGGCTCAATTATTACCACCTCAGTTCTTGATGTCATCTGGAGAGAATTCGAAGAATAATTAAGAACGACTACATAGCGTCCAGGTTTTAAGTATCTGTGGCTTACTTCTTGGCCAACAGCCGAATAACCATCACCAAACACCCACGTAAAATTACCTCCTTGGGTAGAGTCACTAATTTCAGCTTTGAATTTAATTGATTCATCAACCGCCCCCAATCTTTCTCGGCCAGCGCCAATCTTTAAGTTTTGAGTTGGCTCAAAAAAAGATAACGGAGCCACCCCAGAATGAGCTGAGAGCGAGTTAGTTGATATTTCATTTTGGCCATTATCTTCAACTTCACTTTGATAATCTTCTTCAATTAAAATATCACTAATTTTAGATGAAATTTGCCATTCGCCAGACAAATCATCATAATAGGCTCGGATTGAAATAACATCATTCAAAGATCCATTTCGATAATAAAAATGATGGTTACTATTGCCTCTGTTTATTCTTCCAATCGGAGGCTCGTTATCGGCATGTCGAGTAAAAATCCCCGATCCGGAAGTAGAAAAAGATACTCTGAGTGGACTAGGAGCAGAACTTGAGACCTTACATGCATTTCCGGTTTGATCTTGAGCTTGAACGGTCAAAGAAAAATTATTATCATCAGTTAGCTCTGAGCCGGGAATAATTTGCAATCGACCAACATCAGGATTACATTCCGATATTTCTTGAGCATAAACGACCGTTGAACTAAATAAAAACAAAACACCCAAAAACCAAAACAAAATTTTGGTATTTCTAAAGCAAAACATCAGCTAAAAACTTAAAATTAATAAGTTATTTCGGCCAAATAGTCGGTTGCTTAATAATGATTTTAAACAAATTTTCCAGCAAATCACCGCCGGCATAGCCTAAAACAATACCCAATGACGGCGGAACTGTAGCCAATCCCAAAAAGCTTATCCCCAAGTCGAAAGTGACATAAGCCGCCAATAGACCAATAAAACCAGACAGGCCGATCATTGAAGCAAAATAAATTGGCCGAAAAGGCACATCCTTGTAAGCTTGCTGGTGTTTAATAAAACCAACCAAACCCCGCACCGCTCCCCCTAGGAAACCGGCTAAAAGAAGAGGTAGATAAGAAGACATAAAACTTAAAATTAATATGATAATTGATCAACCACTCTACCCTCTCTATCATAGAGGGTAATTATTTCTCTATTGTTAGCCCACATGGGCCAAATTTGATTTAAATATATTCGCCATTCCGATTGATAAAAATCTTCCGATTGCCAATGATTATTAACACAAGCCTCGTAATTATAATGATCTAAAATAAAAGTTTTGCAGGCTTGAGTCAGGTTGCCAACATTATCAACATAACCTCGTTTATCGCCATAATCAATAAATTCCGGCGTATGACAGCGAGCTAAGCGACGAATGAAATTGTAACAAGTATCATCCACTAAATTAACTCCAACCTCATCAATTGGTCGAGGGCATTGACGATTTAAATTGGGAATAAAATTATAACTAGCTAAAGCCTCTAAATAACCCAAACAAATGTTAGAGCGAAAACTGGTGTTAATAGCTACCGGATATCGATTATACATCCGACCGGTTAAAACAATTGCTCGATCTCCCGGTTGTAAAATGATATCAGTAGTAATTCGCTTGGCCTCATCGGCCCACAAGATCGAAACCCCTTGAGGAATAGCCACGCGTCTATCACCCCGCAAAGGACTATTACCCAACATCCAACCAGTAATATTAACCGCCTCCGTCCCCCGTCGGCTATATTCTAAAGTAATATATTCTTCATATGGTTGTTCAGCTCGACCGGCATTACCGCGCCTGACAGTAATTAGGTCTTTAAATGGAGAAACCGTCTCATCAATTGTCCCCAGCGGTAAACCAATAACCTCATCCCGAGAGCTGACTACTCTACTACCACTACCATCTGGGCCATAGACCTCACCAGTGTCCAGTGGCGCTGGTGGTTTAATAAATGGCCCTTTATATTCTTCTGGCCGATCCAAACCACCGGTTGATAACCAAAAAAAACCGAGCAAAAAAATCATGCCAATAAACCATAATAAATCTGATTTGGGATCACCAGCAGCCATATTAATTAATTTTAGCAAAATTTAGACAAAACAAAACCCCGACATAAAGTCGGGGTTTTGCAACCATTCCCTAAGAGGGAATCACAAGTGGTTTATTAAACTACATCGACAAACCGTATCTGAGGTTTTCAAGACCGAAGTCAATAGTACCAGATGGAACAGTGGTTCCACTGTAATTGATACCGGTAATCTTCAATTCAGAGTATTGTACAGCTCCCGCAATCTTGCTAACCAAAGCTTTCAAAGTGAAAGTCCTAGAAGAACCAGGTTGGATAGCGTAATTGGTTGATGAATCACCCGAGACGGTTGTAGGAGATACAGAAACGCTCTGGACCGTTGAAGATGCTACTGTTGAACCAGTGGCTGAACCAGTTGAACTGGTAGAAACAAGCTGAGCTACTGTGGTAGAAGCATACAAGACATTGTTGCTATTGTTCTTCAAGGTGAAGATAAAGTCAACATTCTTGTTAGTTACACCTGAGCTGGTACCGTAAGCGTAAACGCTTTCTCCAGCTACTGCAGACGAGCTAACAAGATCTAAGGCTCCAGTCGTGAAGACAACATCACTAGCTGTCACATCACTGGCATTGGTTAATGTCAGTGTATTGTAGTTAGAGTCAAGGCCGGTAACAGTAGATACATCAAGAGTGGTAGAAGCAGTCAATGCCTGATTGGCAGCAATATCAGCCTTAAGAGTCAAATCAACCCAAGTATCCTTAGGTAGACTAATACTCATATTACTGAAGGTTGGGGTTGGGCCACCAGTTAATGAAGCTGCACCATAAGTGTTGCCATTTAATGAAGCTGCACCATAAGTGTTGCCATTTGGATCAGACAAACGAAGGTTAGACAACAAAGTAGAAGTAGATACTCCAGTTGAGCTGTTCAAGATGAACGACATACTGGAAACTTCAGCACTTTGATTCACCGCCTTAAGTCTGTAAACACCCAAAATTACATCAGGAGTTATAGAACTAGAAGTGGTAACTGTTCTCTGTGTCGGAGAATTCGGGCTAATAGCTGAATTCAAGTCAGCAACTGATCCCGTTGAAGAGAAATTGAATGTCTTAGAGGCAAGAGCAGTGCTGTTGGTTTCGATGAAACCTCTACCATTGATGGATCGAATGGATCCCGCTGGAATACCTACAGTGACTTCCCGACCATCTATTATCTTATCACT
>Ga0172382_10014537_pt1 | contig 10008 bp, 8 predicted proteins | sample Leawel138RmetaG_FD_122245 | JGI IMG/M metagenome (GOLD analysis project Ga0172382, IMG submission 122245) | Leachate microbial communities from a municipal landfill in Southern Ontario, Canada - Leachate well 138R metaG | ecosystem: Engineered > Solid waste > Landfill > Unclassified | place... | reverse complement strand
GATGTGGGACATTTTGAAAGCGAACAGTTTACGCAAGAATTATTGTTGGAAATAATTCAAAAAAAATTCCCTACCTTTGCAGTCCGTTTAACGGAAACACAAACAAACCCAATAAATTACTACAGTTAGATGGAACAAACCGTAGAACAAAAGTTAAAAGCGTTATGGTTGTTGCAGACCGTACACACTAAGATAGATCGAATTCGGCAGGTACGAGGTGAGCTTCCTATGGAAGTTGCTGACCTGGAAGATGAAATTGCTGGCCTGGATACCCGCATTGAGAAGATCCGGACCGAGCTTGATGAGTTGGAGGATTCGATCGTCAATCGTCGGAACATGATCGCCGATGCACAGGCGGCCGTCAAAAAGTATGAGGTTCAGCTTAACGAAGTCAAGAACAACCGGGAATATGATGCCATTAACAAGGAAATCGAAATTCAGGGACTTGACATTCAGGTAAGTGAAAAACGTATTCGTGAATACGAATTCGAAATCCGCAACAAAACCGAGGTTTACGATAGCACACAGGCATCCCTGGGAACGGCAAAGGCCGAACTTGAGATCAAGAAAAGCGAACTGGACACTATCGTTGCCGAGACTGAGAAGGAAGAAAGTGCATTGGTCAAACTGGCCGACAAAGCGGAGAAGAATATTGAAGAGCGCTTGCTGAAGGTTTATAACCGCCTTCGGAGCACCTATAAAAACGGGCTCGCAGTAGTCTCCATTGATCGGGACAGCTGTTCGGGTTGCCACAACAAAATACCACCTCAAATGCAGCTGGAGATCCGTCAACGCAAGAAAATCATCGTTTGCGAGCATTGCGGCAGAATCTTGGTGGACGAAGACCTGGTCTTAGAAGTAGCAGAGGAAAATGCAGCTTAAGCCACCAACATTAGCACTCAAGCTTATGTTGAAGATGTCAGGGTCTGGACATTCCGTCCGGACCTTTTTTGTTTCCCGTAAAACTATTGTACCTTTGAAAGGCACCTGCTCCAAACTGGCAGGGCTTACGAAGATTTGTCTGTCCTAAAAAAATTTGCCGGGCATACCCTGATCTATGGGTTGAGTACCATTATCGCAAGGGTGCTCAACTTTGTCCTGACCCCCCTTTTTGTCCGTGAATTTCCGACTGCGGTTTACGGCGTGTTCACCAATTTGTATAGTTGGGCCGCTTTACTAAACAGTCTGCTGGCTTTTGGCATGGAAACGACTTATTTTCGTTTTCTGGATAAGCATGAGGGTGATAAGCGTACAGTATTTAACAATAGTTTTGTCGTCACGCTGATCACATCGGGCATCTTTTTGTTGACAGTACTTTCTTTTCGGGATCAGATCGCCGGGGTTCTCGCCCAATGGATGGGCAACGGGGCAGATTTAGCTGATTTCAGACAGTATGTACTATACTTTACCTTACTGCTGGTTGCTGACGCTCTGGCCGTACTCCCTTTCGCCCGGATCCGGGCAGCGGGCCGTCCTCTCCGATTCGCCTTTATCAAAATCATCAATATTCTCACCGTCGTAGGATTCAATCTGTTTTTTATAGTATTCATTCCCTGGTTGATAGAAGCGGGGAGCCTGAGTTGGCTTCGTTTCGAAAGCTGGTACCGCCCCGGTTGGTTGGGATATGTCTTTATTTCCAATTTGATTGCAAGCGGCTTGACCCTGATTTTGTTATTGCCCGAGCTGGCGAAATTTAGATTTAGTGTGGATAGGGGGCTGCTATGGCGAATGACGCAGTATAGTTTCCCAATTCTTATCGCCAACATTTCTTTTATAATCAACGAATTGTTGGACAAAATGGTGTTGATTCCACGACTTTTGCCGGCAGAACAGGCCGCAACCGACCTTGGGATTTACGGTGCTGTATCCAAATTGGCCATTTTCCTGAGCATTGCGGTACAGGCCTTCCGTCTTGGAGCGGAGCCCTTCTTTTTCAGTTATGCAAAGCAGGCCAACGCCCGCCAGGTCTATGCGATCATTATGGATTATTTTGTCATTCTCATGGTGCTGGCTATGGTCGGCCTGACGGCCAATATAGAAATTCTGAAGTATTTCATTAAAGCCGGGGATCCTGTCGAGCAGGTCAAGTATTGGTCCGGGCTCAAAATTATTCCAGTGCTGCTGTTGAGTTATGTGTTTTTGGGAATTTATACCAATCTGTCTATCTGGTATAAGCTGTCCGACCAAACCCGGTATGCCCTTTACATTTCCGGGATAGGGGCGGTGGCGACGCTGACGCTCAATTTGATTTTTATCCCCATGTACAGTTATGTCGCCGCTGCCTGGGTGACCCTGGCCGCCTACTTTGTTATGGTGGTCATTTCGTATTACTGGGGGCAGAAAAACTATGCTATTCCCTATAGATTGTGGAAAAATCTGGCCTATATCCTCGCCGGTACCTTGCTGTGCTGGATCAGTTTCTACCTTTTTGATCGGCACTTGCTGCTGGGGAATCTATTGTTTGCCGGCTTTTTGGTGGCTACAGTCCTGCTGGAGCGGAAAAAGCTGCGATCATTGCTGCGGCGGAGCGGAAGCGATGCAGTTTGAGGAAGTGCTCCAGTTTGAGGACGCGCTTGAAATAAAAGAACATGCTTCCACCAAAAACACAATTCCGCAAAAAGTGCATTTTTTGCGGAATTTGTGAATCGGGAGATTGTTGATACTATTTATCAAAACACGTTAACTTCCAATTCAAACTGGGAGCTGATTTCTTCCAGCACCTCGAGTATATCCCCAACATTATCCAATTGAACCAAACGCATTCTATATTCCTTGAAGTTTGGAATCCCTTTGAAATAATTGGCATAATGCCTTCTCATCTCAAAAACGCCGGTCCTATCCCCCTTCCAGGCGATTGATTTTTCTAAATGGGTGCGGCAAACGGACACTCTTTCAGCAATAGTTGGCCCGGGTAACCGTTCTCCTGTTTCAAAATAATGCTTGACCTCGCGGAAAATCCAGGGGTACCCAATAGCCGCCCGGCCGATCATGATCCCATCCACCTCGTACTCCATGCGCCACGCCATTGCCTTTTCTACCGAATCCACGTCCCCATTGCCGAAGATCGGGATCCGGATACGCGGATTGCGCTTGATCTCCCGGATCAGCGTCCAGTCAGCCACCCCTTTATACATCTGGGAGCGGGTGCGGCCGTGAATGCTCAGGGCCTGAATACCTACATCCTGCAACCTTTCGGCCACCTCGTACACATTTTTGGTGTTGTCGTCCCAGCCCAGCCTGGTCTTGACGGTCACGGGAAGGTCGGTGGCCTCAACTACCGCCCTGGTCATGGCCACCATCCGGTCAATATCCTGGAGCAGGCTGGCACCTGCACCACGGCAGGCCACATTCTTCACAGGGCACCCATAATTGATATCGATCAGATCAGGCCCGGCCAGAGAAGCGATCTCGGTGGCCTCCCGCATACTATCAATGTCACTGCCAAAAATTTGAATCCCTATGGGCCTTTCGTATTCAAAAATGTCCAATTTTTGGCGGCTTTTCGCCGCGGCCCTGATCAGGCCTTCCGAAGAAATAAATTCCGTGTACAGCATATCCACCCCGTTTTGCTTACATACAAAACGAAACGGAGGGTCGCTCACGTCCTCCATTGGAGCCAGCAGCAAGGGAAACTCCCCTAAATCAATATTTCCAATTTTTACACTCATTTTGACCCTGATCAGGGTACAAAAGTACGAAAAATCTAATACAAGCGTTTGCGAAGCTGCTCTTCCACCGCTTTGAAGACCTGGATCGGCTTTTGGGTCCGCCAATTCAGGTCGTTCAGCGCCCCACCGAAATTGATAAAATAATCAATATTAGAGGAGTGGAATTCGTCTATAACGTGCTGTCGAAAATTGACCCCCGCAATCCACCCGTCCTCAACCTCCTGAAACCATTCATCGTAATAGCAATCGTCTGAAGAATGGAAATTGAGCACATTTTCACCCAAAAGTATAAATTTGTCGATTCCAGCAGCCACCATGACATCGATCAACTCCCGTTTCAGATGCATAATGTCATTATAAATCGCATCATTCCATTCACCGATCAGCTCAATGATTGTATAGCCCCGTTCATAATCACAGAATAAAACTTTGAGGTAGAGGGTAGTCGAACCTATATTATCCCATTGCGGATGCAATAGAAAATTGTAAATTTGCTTGTCAAATTCAAACTCACTATATTCAGTGCCATAAAAAGGAGAGCACTCGTCCTCAGCGGCGATATAATCGTCCCTCCAACGGTAGTATGGCTCTATTTCGTGCATATGAATGGTGCTTTTTACAAAGATAGCAAAGATAGCAAACGCAGGGTATGCAAAAGGGGACGAAGCGTAATTTATTTGTTGCTGCAACATATGCAGCGGTATTGTTTCTGGGCATTTTGCTCGGTCAAAACTATGTGATTGACAGCAGGAAGGCTCAATCACCCACCCCGCTATTGCCCATTGGGCAGCAATCCCTCGAAAACAATGTGCAGCGTGCGCTGGAACTGATTTCCGGAAATTATGTAGACAGCATCAACGTAGATAGCTTGCAGCATCTGATCCTGAGTGAAATGGTGTCGAGGCTTGATCCGCATTCGGATTACCTTGCGCCTGAGGAGGCTGCACGAAGAGAGCAGGCACTTGAAGGGACTTTCGAAGGGATTGGGGTCGAATACTTTATGCTGAATGATACGGTTCTGGCCGTAGGCCTGGTTCCCGATGGCCCCGCACAACAGGCCGGCCTGAAAGTCGGAGACCGCATGCTTGCCATTGACGGTTACGGGATAGCGGGCGTACAGATCAGCACGCAGGAATTGGAAAAAAGAATCAGGGGCAGACGAGGCAGTGTGCTGGAAGTGTCGGTGCACCGGAAAGGGCAGGATCTGCCTTTTCCCCTCAAAATCACCAGAGATCGTTACGAAATCAGCTCCATCGATGTGGCTTATCTCTTAGCTCCGGGCGTAGCCTATATAAGAATCAGCAATTTTGGATCCCGGACGGTGGAAGACTTCAAAAGGCACCTTCAAAATCTCAGAAAGCAAGGCGCCAGAGAAGTGATTTTGGATTTGCGGGGCAATGGTGGGGGATACCTTTCTGCTGGTATTGATCTGGCCGGCGTGTTCCTGCAACCCGAAAAACCTATTGTATTTACAGAAGGCACGCATGAGCCAAGAACTGTTTACGCCGCGCGGGAAGGGGGCCTCTTTTCTGACATGGGGCTGGCCATGCTGATCGATGAGGAGTCCGCTTCTGCCAGCGAAATCGTGGCCGGAGCTATCCAGGACTATGAAAGAGGCACGATCATTGGTCGCCGCTCCTTTGGAAAAGGCCTGATTCAGGAGCGCTTTGGTTTTGGAGACGGCTCGGTATTGAACCTTACCGTCGCCCGCTATTATACACCCTTGGGCCGGAGTATCCAGCGGGACAATCGAAAGGGAGCCATCGACACCACTTCCCGGGGGCAGGAACAGTTTGTGACGGCTACGGGCAAGATACTGTTTGCTGGTGGGGGTATTTTGCCAGATATTGTGGTGGATGTGGATAGTGTGGAGTTTAGCCCCTTTTACCAAAAAATTTACCAGAACGGGTTATTGCATGAGTTTGTATATGGGCGGCTGGTTACCGGAATGCCCGGGTTTGCAATAGAGAATTTTTTGAACGGATACTCACTTCCTCAGTCCGAATTTCAGGACTTTATCCGCTTTGTAGAAGAAAAGGGCTTTGAATTTACTGAAAAAGACGAGTCTCCCGTCAAGCAACGGATGAGCCTGGAGATTGAGGCGCTTTTGGGAAGATATTATTTTGGAAGTGACGCCTATTTCAGGGTAAAAAACCGCCAGGATCCGGTGATCAATGTTGCTCTTACCCATTTGGAAGTGCAAAGGGCGGTGAAACGAATCCCCTGATCAGGGAATGCGCAAGTCTGCCCAAATCGGGTAATGATCAGAGAGCCTGCGGGGGATGATGCGGTATTGCTCTATCTCAAACTCAGGACTGGCCATGATATAATCGATCTGAAAGTTTGGAAAATCCCCATTATAAGTCCTGCCCCATCCCGAACCCTTTTCCTTGAAAGCATTTTTCAGGCCTTTGCCCACATGGTTGACCGCAAAGGACAGCGGGGTATCATTGAAGTCACCCAGGATCATATAGGGTGTTTTGTTGGATTCTATATGCTTTCTCAACGATTTGCCCTGCATACTTCTGGAGACAAAGGCCTGCTTTATCCGGCTGCCAATTCTTTTGGTGGACGAAACATTGGTTTCTATGGAGCCGTCTTTCGAACCGGCAATAAAATCATAATCCTCTTGCTGGAACCTAAAGGAACGCAGATGTACATTATAGACCCGTATCAGTTTGCCATCTTTTTCGATATCCGCATAAATAATACTGTTTACCCCCAGTTCAAAAGCAGGCAGGTGTCCTGAGGATCTGATCGGATACTTAGAAAAAATCGCCAGGCCGTATGATTCAAAATCGTTTTGGACCACAGGGTGGAAATATTGGTAAACCAGCCCCAGCTCACGATCGAATGCCCCCGAAATATCATGCTTTCCCTTTTTTCGGGTATAAAACTCTTGGATACAGACCACATCCGGATCAACTTCTGCGATCAACGAAATGGCGTCTTCCTGAATATCCGGTTCGTTATTTTTCTGATCAATATCCCGGAATAAATGGACATTATAAGTCAGTACCCTGAGCGAGTTCGAGTTGGAAATCAAAGGCTTTTCCTCCGCCCCTGCACTCCTCAATCCAATATGGGATTGTAAGGCATCCCACCCGATCAGAATAGTGGCCAGGGAAATCAGCATATAGCTTCTTTTCCGGAACAACCAAATCAACACAAATAGTATATTTAGGCCTAAAAAGAACAAATAGGCCATTCCCAGAAAAGCTGCCGGCCAGAACTGTTGGGGGTCGGTGGTGGGTGCAATATAGCTGCCCAGCAACAAAATGGCCACCACAATATTTGCAAACAAAAGAGTTTTGCTGATAAAACCGAGTTTTTGGGTCTTCTTCCTGCCTTTTCTCCTTCGCATACTTCTCAGTTTTTTTGATTACTGGCCTTGAAAAGGGCTTCCTTTTCCTTTTTGCTCAGGCTATCGTATCCGGATTTGGAAATTTTATCCAGAATCTGATCGATAAGCGTCTGGTTTGGCACCTCCTCTTTGTCTGCTTTTCCTCCCCCCTTGCCGGTATAGGTGTCTTCGGTGGCGGCGGCCTTTTCGTGGAAAGAACGAGGATTTTTCACGACCCGCAGTTTGCTGCGTTTATTGCGCTCAAATAGTTTACTCCAATCCCTCCCCAATCGCAATTGGCGAACATATAAATATCCCAAAAAGGCCCCTCCTATATGGGCCAGGCTGCCCCCGGCATTACTCCCCCCCACTCCCAAAAGATCCAAAACCAGAAAGGCCAGGGCCAAATACTTTAACTTTACATTGCCCAAAAAAAGCATCCGGATCGAGTAATCAGGCAATAAAGTGGCGGTTGCAAAAATTATGGCACTCACACTGGCTGATGAACCAATGAGTACATGGGTGGTGGTCTGCTCGCTGAAAACGGGGATCAGGACATAACTCAACAAATAGATAAATGCACCTGCCAGTCCCCCGGCCAGATAGACAAACACGAATTGCTTCTTGGACAAGAAGTCAAGAAAGATCCTGCCCATCCAGTATAGCCAGAGCATATTGAATAGAAGGTGGAAAAAAGAGATTTGGGCAAACATATAGCTGACCAGGGTCCAGGGTTTCCAGACCAGGGCCGGCAGGTAGGCGGGCAATTGAAATTGGGCGACCAACCAGGTGGGCAGTGCTGCGGACAATATTCGCAGAGACACAAATAATCCCGCCAAATTCAGCAGGATAAAAACAAGGCAGTTGATGCCAATAAAAAGAAACAAAGGATTCCCTGCGCGGAAAACTTTGTCCCATAATTCACGGAACAGAGACCTATTCATCCTGCCAAGATAGCAAAAATTAAAAATGTGATCAAGACCAATATTCCGGCCGTCTGATATTCCAAATTTTGATCAAAATGAATCCAAACAACGCACCGCCGATATGGGCAAAGTGGGCAATTGAAGTGCCTGCCACCCTGGAAACGCCAAGGAAAAGTTCGAGGGCGATCAGAATGGGGATAAAGTACTTGGCTTTGACCGGAACGGGGATAAACATCAGATACAGAGAGGTGTTGGGAAATAAATAGCCAAAAGCGATCAAGAGGCCATAAATAGCCCCGGAAGCACCCACCATGGGAGTGTTGTAAACCGAAACCAATTTGCTAAACTCTTCATTGGTGATGCCGGGATGATTCCCGTACACCATGCCTTCCAGCATATCAAAACGCAGCCAGTGTCCGGCCGATACCGTGCCTGTAATCGAATAAACCTCTAGGGCCTGTACACCGAATTGCAGCACCAGGGCCCCCAAACCTGTGATGAGGTAAAAATTTATAAATCGCTTGGATCCAAAAACCTGTTCGAGTACCGGTCCAAACATAAATAGGGCAAACATATTGAAGAAGAGGTGGGCAAACCCTCCGTGCATAAACATATAGGTGATGATTTGCCAAATTCTGAAAAAAGGAGAGTCGGGATAGTAAACCCCAAACATGCGGGCTGCCTGATCAAAAATCAGGGTGCCTATAAAGCAGATGATGTTGATCATCAGCAGGTTTTTGACCACAGGGGGCAGGCCTGCAAAGGGGGAAGAGGTATTACTGAACATGTCTGGTTTTCGTTTTCTTCTTTAAATGTAAATATTGTTTAATGTCAATATTGTTTAATGTAAATAATGGAATCCGTTTTATTACTGGAATTGCCCGAGCAATTCCCGGACGGTAAAGGTAAGGATTACCGGCTTTCCCTGTATGGAGGTGTTGGCGGAATCGCAGGCGAAAAGCCTGTCGATCAATTCGGCCATTTCCTGTTGGGACAATTCGGTGCCGGCTTTGATGGCAGCACTTCGGGCCAGGCTTTTGGCCAGACTCTGGCGTTTGCTCAGGGTGCTGTCGGGCCGGTTGTTCTTAAAATCTTCCAGCAACTGAGTGATCGCCTCCCGCTCATGGATGCCCGAACCAAGGTCAGCCGGCACACCTTCGATCACAAACGTGTTTTTCCCAAACTCCTGCAACTGGAATCCCAGCGCCTGGATCTCTGACAGCAGGCTTTTAATCAGCGCGGTGTCTGCAGGATCCAGATCCAGAGTCTGTGGAAACAGGCTTTGCTGGCTTGTCCCCTGCCTGGCTTCCAGTTGCTGCAAAAACTGCTCATACAAAATCCGTTCATGGGCAGCCTGCTGGTCGATGAGCATCATGCCGGAATGTATCTGCGAAATGATGAAACGTTTATGTAGTTGAAAAAGCCGGTTGGTCACGACCCCTTCGCTTTCTTTGTACTCTTCTTCCTTGCCGGAACCCTGTTCCAGCGTCAGCTGCTGCGGCTCGATTTTTTGGGTCACTTCATACAACTGTTGCCAGTCTTGTGGAATGCCGGCAGGTTTGTGATAGCTTGGAGAGCCCCCCGCACTTCTGGAGCTTTCTTTCAGAAAGGGGTTGAAATTGGGGTCGAAACTGACCTGAGGGGGAGTGATCTGGTCCAGGGGTTTCGGCCGGATCAGATTGGCAAAGCCGGTCTCCTGATCAAAATCCAGACTGGGAGAAATATTATATTGGCCCAAAGAACGTTTTACTGCCGACCTGACAATCGCATAGATCGATTTTTCATCTTCATATTTGATCTTGGTCTTGGTGGGATGCACGTTGATATCGATCCGGGCCGGGTCAATGTCGATAAATAAAATATAGAGCGGATACGTATCATCCGGCAACACCTCCTCGTAGGCTTTCAGAATTGCATGATTGAGATAGGCGTCTTTGACGAAACGTTTATTGACGAAAAAAAACTGCTCGCCACGACTTTTTTTGGCGTATTTAGGCTTGCCGATAAAACCCTTCAAGCGGATAATGGAGGTTTCCTCCTCAACAGGCACCAGCCGTTCGTTGTAATTGTT
>Ga0172382_10014536_pt1 | contig 10009 bp, 7 predicted proteins | sample Leawel138RmetaG_FD_122245 | JGI IMG/M metagenome (GOLD analysis project Ga0172382, IMG submission 122245) | Leachate microbial communities from a municipal landfill in Southern Ontario, Canada - Leachate well 138R metaG | ecosystem: Engineered > Solid waste > Landfill > Unclassified | place... | reverse complement strand
TTGTTTTCGGACGGCAGGCACTGATGTCGACAACGACCCGATTGGCAGGAACCGCCTTGGTAAGGAACCGTATGCCGGGTGGTGTGGGAGGACGGCGGGGGCAACCCCGCCTCCTACCCGATTCAAGTCTCAAGCAAAAAAAGAATGTAAAGATCCCGTTTAGACCGGCCGGATGGGCGCAAAATACGGGAATCCATCACGCCTCGTCATCCCTGCTTGCCGGGATCCAGTGTCTTTGGTTTTCCTTTCCTTTAATTGGATTACGCCTTGAAAATGGTTAAAGTCGATTCTTCTTTGGCCAGGGAGGAACGGAGCCAGTGGGCGCTGCCGGGTTTGCATACCTTGTGGCGCCACAGGTTATTGCCTATGTGAAGTCCTTCATTTTCCTTTATCCGCTTGCCGCAGACATAGCAATAATCCTTTTTGAGGTCTTCAAACAGCGGTTCGGTATAATAGAGGGCTTTTTTCTTTGCTGGCACGGGCTTCTCTTTACCCGCATCATACCTGAAGAACCGCACGATTGCAAGAAAATTAACGGCTAAAGAATAACGGCTAACGACGAACAGCGAACGGGCAAAGACTAACGGTTAAAGGCCAGGCGGAAATGCGCAATCGGCGGCTGACTACCCTGATCATACCTCTTTTACTCCTAAAAATTATCCCGAGAGTTGCCCTGCTTAGCCTTTTACCGTTCGTTGGTATTATTATTGACATGCTGCAGGTTCGACATTACGATTGTAGCTATGCCCGCAGCGAATATCGTCAGTATTCTTGAGAACATTGGCAGGCTTCTTGAAATAAAGGGAGAAAATGCATTCAAATGCCGCGCATATATCAATGCGGCGCATGCGGTATCGGAGATTCGCACGGAGCTTGAGCAGATCGTGTCGGAGGGGCGACTGCGCGAGGTACGGGGCATTGGCGAGGCGATCGCCGGGAGGATCAACGAGTATTTTACGACGGGAAAGATAGAATACTACGAGCAGTTGAAAAAGGAATTGCCAGAGTCGCTTCTTGAGTTGGCGCGGATCCCAAACCTCGGGCCGCGAAAGATAAAACTTCTTTTCGAAAACCTGTCCATCACAAACGTTGGTGAACTTGAATATGCCTGCCGTGAGAACCGACTCGTAAACCTTGCCGGGTTTGGCGAAAGGACCCAGGAAAAAGTCCTGAAGGGTATAGAGTTCATGAAGCAGCACAAGGGCGAGCATCTGTTCGCTGATGTCTACCCTCAAGCCCTGAGCATGCTGTATAAATTAGGGGAAAAGGCACGCGGTGGCGCCATCGAGATATGCGGGAGCATACGCAGGAGAAAAGAGGTGATCCGTGACGTGGATATTCTTGTGGCGGGAGGGGACAAGGAGGCGGTATCGCTTACTTTCACAACACTTCCGGAGATCGAGGAAATATATCTCAGGGGTGATACCAAGACGTCGGTACGGCTCATCTCCGGGGTCGATGCGGACCTGCGCATTGTCGAGTCCCATGAGTTTCCCTTTGCCCTCATGTACTTTACGGGGAGCAAGGAGCACAACGTCCGCCTGAGAGGCATTGCGAAAAAACTGGGCCTTAAGCTCAATGAATACGGGCTCTTCGATGGAGTCAGATCCGTAGTTGCGGATTCCGAGAAAGAAGTTTATGAGAGGCTTAAGCTTGACTATGTCCCTCCGGAGATGCGAGAAGACATGGGAGAGATCGAGGCAGCCGAGGCCGGTGCGATCCCTGACCTCGTAACGGAGACGGATATACAGGGTGTATTCCATATCCATACGAGTTTCTCTGACGGCTCGGATTCTGTCGAGACCATGGCGGAAGCCGCCCGGAAGTTGGGGTACAGGTATATCGGCATATCCGACCACAGCAAAAGCGCCTATTATGCAGGCGGTCTCAAAACAGACGATGTCAGGAGACAATGGGACCTCATAGACTCTCTGAATAAAAAATGGCCCGATTTCCATATATTCAAAGGTATCGAAAGCGATATACTGCCTGACGGCACTCTCGATTATGATGAAGATGTCCTGAAGGGTTTTGATTTTGTCATAGCCTCGGTCCATTCAAATTTCAGGCTCAAAAGGGATGAGCAGATGGCACGCATCATTGCTGCGATAAGGAACCCGTATATGACCATGCTTGGCCACCCGACGGGAAGGCTGCTCCTGTCGCGCGAGGGCTACGATGTCGATATGAGGACCATTATCGATGAGGCGGCGCGGCACGATAAAATAATTGAACTCAACGCCAGCCCGTACAGACTGGATATTGACTGGCGCCATTTGCCCTATGCCCGATCGAAAGATGTCCGTATTTCCATAAATCCCGACGCCCACAACACTGCCGGCCTTATGGAGGTCTTCTATGGAGTTTGCATCGCCCGCAAAGGCTGGCTGGAGAAGAAGGACGTACTGAACACGCTCAGCCTGGAAGAGATCACGCGGATCATGAAACAGAAGCGCGGGGTATGAACATTGTTCTATGTTCCAGGTTAAATACAAAAAACAGAATTATTGCGGTATCCGGAAGGTACTTGGACCGACATGATGGGGAATTCGATATGACTGAATTAATTAACCTGGAACCTTTTTCTTTTGGACACATTCTCAGTCAAAATGGTATAAAGTTACATTCTCGTCCGTTATGAAAAAAGATGTCACCTCAATTATTGAAAGGCTTCGGACAATGCACGGCGAGCCCCGGGTGGAGCTTTCCTACACAAACCCGCTCGAACTCGTCGTAGCCACGGTATTGTCCGCCCAATGCACCGATGAGAGGGTCAATGCGGTGACAAAAGACCTGTTCAAGAAATACAGGACGGCGGAAGATTATATGAAAGCACCGGAAGCTGAACTCGAAGAAGGCATACGCCCGACGGGTTTTTACCGCAACAAGGCAAAGAGCATAAAAAATATAGCCAGTGAGCTTGTGAACAGGTTTGGCGGTAAGGTCCCCGATGATATCGACACGTTTGCGACGGTAAAGGGGATAGGACGCAAATCGGCCAATATGATCGTCGGCCTTGCATACGACAAACCGGGTATCATAGTCGATACGCATGTTGCCCGCGTATCCTTGCGGATCGGGTTCACTGCGAACAAGTACCTGGAGAAGATCGAGGCCGACCTGAGATCCATTGTGCCGACGAGATCGTGGACGGCATTCTCCCTTCTTATGATAGTTCACGGGCGGTACATTTGTAAGGCGAAAAAACCCGATTGCCCACGCTGCCTGTTGCGCGATGATTGCGATTATTACTCCATGGGAGGCAAGTGAAATGTTTGACGCTGAAAAGCTGACCGATAAAGAAATCGATCACCTCAAGAAGCTGTCCCACCTCGCCAAAGGCGATATTCTGACGATGACGCACCTCTCCGGGACAGGTCATCCGGGTGGGTCGATGTCATCTCTCGATCTGTACCTCACCATCTTTTCGTATGCGAATCTCACCGGTAACGACCAGGACCAGATAGTCGTGAGCCATGGCCATACCTCGCCCGGGGCCTATGCCAGTCTCGCACGACTGGGACACATGCCCGTCGACGAGGTCATTGCATTTTTTAGAAAATCCGGAAGCCCTTTCGAAGGCCACGTTGTGAAGGGGATCCCCTTCATACAGTGGTCGACAGGCAACCTGGGGCAGGGGCTTTCTGCGGGGGCAGGTTTTGCCATGGCATCAAGGCTGCGAAACAGTTCGTCCCACGTATACGTGCTTATGGGCGACGGCGAACAGCAGAAGGGCCAGATCTCCGAAGCACGCCGCTTTGCGAGCAAGTACGGTCTGACGAATATAACGGCCCTCATTGATTATAACGGGCTCCAGATAAGCGGCAGTATCGATCTCGTCATGCCCCAGAACATAGTGGAGAATTTTCTTTCCGACGGATGGGATATCATCGAGGTCGAGAACGGTCATGATCACCAGGAAATATACAGTGCCCTCAGGAAAGCGAGAAGTGACGATGAAAACCCTGTCTGCATCGTGGCAAAAACGATCATGGGCCATGGCGTTCCGTTCATGGAGCACAAGGAAAAATACCACGGAAGCCCTTTGAACGCGGCGGAATATAAAGAGGCAATGGCGATACTCGGTCTCGAGGACAGGCTTGAATATTACAGGGACATTAGAAAAGGAAGATGGACGTATAGCCTTGACAGCAAAAACATGGACGAGGCGATCGATACCGGCTCGCCTTTCACCTACAACGAATCAGACAAGGTCGATAACCGGACGGCATTCGGCAAGGCCCTAAAAGACATCGGCGACAGGAACATCCCGAACGGACGGCCGGTCGCCGCGTTCGATTGCGACCTTGCGAGCTCCGTGAAAACGGCGGATTTTGCAAAGGCTTATCCTGAATATTTCTTCCAGGGCGGCATTCAGGAACATAACACGGCAACGGTTGCGGGGGCCATGTCGATCAGCGGGATCCTTACCTTTTTTGCCGATTTCGGTGTGTTCGGGATAGACGAGGTGTATAACCAACAGCGTATCAATGACATAAACAACACGAATCTCAAGACGGTCATCACCCACGTCGGCCTCGACGTCGGGCCCGACGGCAAGACCCATCAGTGTGTCGATTATATAGGGCTCATCCGCAGCTTGTACCGTGCAAAGGTGATCGTGCCGTGTGACCCGAACCAGACGGACAGGGTTATCCGGTACATATCGAGCGCAAAAGGCAATTTTTTCGTGGCGACGGGCCGCAACCGCTGGCCGGTCATATGCAAAGGGGAAGGGCAGCCGTATTTTGCCGGTGATTACTCTTTCCGCTACGGCAAAATGGACATCATAGCCGAAGGCTCGGACGGGGCGATCATCACGTACGGTGGCCTCGTTTCGAAGGCCCTTACCGTCAGGGAAAAACTGGCCGAAAAGGGGAAGACATTCGCTGTCATCAATATGCCGTGCGTAGATGAAGAAGATGAAGAAGCGATAGCGAGACTTGCCGTTCTTCCTTTGATAGCGACCTATGAAGATCACAACGTGAGCACCGGTATCGTACCGGTAATTGCCTCCGGCCTTCTGAAAGCGGGGTTCAAGGGCAAGCTTCTTTCCTTCGGTGCAACAGCCTACGGCGTTTCCGGCGAAACAGACGAGGTGCTGGCAAGCCAGGGGCTGGATGTGGAAACGGTGGTAAAAAAGATAGGCTAACGGTTCTTCATCGGCATTCCGGTTGGGCAACCTCTGGGTGCTGGGATGAAGACGCACCCTACGCCGTCATCCCGGCGAAAGCCGGGATCCAGTGTCTTTAGTCTTTGCTTGAAACATGAAACTATGTCTTTGCGTTGGGAGGAAGTTGTGGAAGATATTAAGAAGATGTACAAGAAAATAGTGAAAGACAATTTTCCCGATACGATCAAGATCGATATCGGTGGACAGGTCCTCCTGTACAAGAAGAAAGTCTGGAACATATTTGACGCCGATGAGAACTGTGATGTAGAACGAGGCCTCCGTTACGGGGAAAACCCCGATCAGCCTTCCGCAATGTATGAACTGATAAACGGCAATATTGCCCTTGGTGATGCACGTTTCTTCGACATTGATACGGGGCTTGTGAGCAAAGTAACAGAGAAAGATATGCTCCAGGTTGGAAAACATCCGGGAAAGATCAATCTGACTGATGTGGACAATGCTTTGAATATACTGAGGTTCCTCGATCAGAAACCGGCATGCGCCATTATGAAGCATAACAACCCGAGCGGGGCGGCCTACGGGTCGACATCGGCCGAGGCATTCGAAAAGGCGTTCTGGTGCGACCGGATAGCGGCATTCGGCGGTGCCGTCGTTTTTACGAAGGCCCTAGACGTCGAAACCGCAAAGGCCATGGTCCCATATTATTTCGAGGTCGTCTGCGCCCCCGATTTCGAGGGAGGCGCGCTCGATGTCCTCAAGAAATGGAAGAACCTCCGCATCATGCAGATCCGGGCGATAGAGGAATTGAGTAAGTTCAAGACGAGCCGCATCATCGATATAAAGTCGCTTATGGACGGCGGTATTGTGCTTCAGGAATCACAGCCGTTCAGGATAAAGGGAAAGGAAGACTTAAGGCCTGCCGAAGCGGTTTACAAAGGTGAAACATACAGGATAAAACGCATGCCCACTGAAGAAGAATACCGGGACATGCTCTTTGGGTGGTATGTCGAATCGGGAGTGAGCTCGAATTCAGCGCTGTTTGTCAAGGACGAGGCGACGGTCGCGATCGGTACGGGTGAACAGGATCGGGTCGGTGTTGTCGAGATCGCCATATTCAAAGCATACAAGAAATTCGCTGATACCGAGGTATTCAGGAAATACGGGGTACCCTATGCGATCTTCAAGCTCGAGGCCTCTCGCGGCCTAAGGGACATGAAAGACCTGATCGAGATAGATGTCCACACCCGGAACGTCCATGCTGGGCTGGAAGGCTCTGTTGTCGTTTCCGATGGTTTCTTTCCGTTCAGGGACGGTGTCGACGCCGCGATCCATGAAGGCGCGTGCGGCGTGATCCAGCCGGGAGGCTCCGAACGGGATTTTGAGGTTATCGAGGCGTGTAATGAGCAGGATGTGAGCATGGTCTTTGCCGGACAACGCCTTTTCAAACACTGATCCTTAACAGCCGTATATAAGGGCCCGGTTATCGTAATATTCGTGTAACGCCGGGATACAATTTTGAGGGTGCCTTTATGATGAAATACCTCGCCATAATGGGTTTCATTATTGTCGTGTATATTGTTGTCAGGGTTGGCTTAAGGAAGTATTTTTGAGGCAACTCCCGGCAAGAAAAATATTTTCAGTGATACCATGCAAAAGCCTTTTATGTTGACAAATTACCGAAAAAAAAATTAAAATTGTGAAAACAGTTACAAATCCCTACAACACCCCTCGGAGGTTATAAATGAGACCGTATTTTGAAAAGATGCAGGAATGGAATAAGCCGGTTAAGGTAAATGCAAAGAACGCTGAAGAGATCAAAAAGGTAGAGGCAGACATTGCAGAGCGGGTCGAGAAGGCCAAAAAAGCCGGTCTGGCCCAGGAGACTTTGAACAAACGTGGTGAGTGGACCGTTCATCAGAGGTTGGAGTATATCGTTGATCCGGGTACCTGGGCACCTCTTCACCTGCTGTTTGACCCGAAGGATGAAGAATCAGGGACGACAGGCGTTGTCGACGGTCTCGGAAGGATAAACGGCAAATGGTGTGTCATCATTGGTTTTGACAACAAGGTCATGGCAGGTGCATGGATCGCAGGACAGCCGCTTAATATCTTAAGGGTCACCGACATCGCAAGAAGGCTCCATTGCCCGCTCGTATGGCTTGTCAACTGCTCCGGCGTCAAGCTTCCCGAGCAGGAAACGATGTATGGAAACAGGCACGGCAGCGGCACAACGTTCTTCCGTCATGCCGAACTGAATAAACTGGGCATCCCCGTACTCGCGGCCATTTACGGAACAAACCCCGCAGGCGGTGGCTATCAGGGCATCTCCCCAACCCTCCTGCTCGCCCATAAAGACGCGAACATCGCTGTCGGTGGCGCCGGTATCGTCAGCGGCATGGCACCGAAGGGCTATTTTGATGAAGAGATGGCAGAAGCGATCATCGAGGCCACCAAGAAATTCAAAGCGGTTCCTCCGGGACGCGTCGAGATCCATCACGATGTGACCGGTTTTTTCCGTGAAGTCCACCCGACGGAAGAGAGCCTCCTTGATTCACTGAAGAGCTGGGTAGGGAAGCTTCCGTACTATGATCCGAGCTTCTTCAGGGTTGCGAAACCCGCAGAGCCGAAATACCCGGCAGAAGACCTCTACAGTGTAGTTCAGTTCAACCAGAAGATGGTCTACGATGTGGAAAGCGTTATGGCGCGCCTCGTCGACAACAGCGAGCACATGGAATTCCGTCCGGAAATCGGGCCCGAGCTTTACACCGGTCTTGTCAAGGTTGACGGCTTCCTGATCGGTATCGTTGGCAATAGGCAGGGTATGCTTCCGAAGGGCTATCCGAGCTATGCACCATATCCCGGCATCGGCGGTAAGTTCTACCGCGAAGGCCTCATCAAGGTTAACGAATTCGTTACCCTCTGCGGCAGGGACAGGGTCCCGATGATCTGGATCCAGGATACGTCGGGTATCGACGTTGGCGACATCGCCGAGAAAGCCGAACTTCTCGGCCTCGGCCAGTCACTCATCTACTCGATTGAGCAGAGCGACCTGCCGATGATGACCATCGTATTGAGGAAAGGCAGCGCGGCGGCCCACTACATCATGGCAGGCCCGCAGGCGAACAATAACAACTGCTTCACACTCGGCACGGCAACGACCGAGATTTACGTTATGCACGGTGAAACAGCGGCAGTCGCAAGCTTCGCACGTCGCCTCGTGAAAGAGAAAGATGCCGGCAAGCCTCTGGCACCGGTCATCGACAAGATGAACGCGACAGTGAAACATTACTACGATATGTCACGGCCGGCATATTGTGCAAAGGTGGGTCTCGTAGACGAGGTCGTGAAACTCGCCGACCTGAGAAAATACTTCGTGGCCTTCGCAAACTGCGCATATGCGAACCCGAAATCGATCTGTCCGTGGCACCAGATGATCATGCCACGGATCATCAAGGGCTAATTGTACGCAATACGATCAGGGTGGATTTCATATCCACCCTGATTTTTGTTCATTTGGTTAACCATTTTGCAGTAACCGTTGACTGATTACAGGTAAATAGTAGCTTCCAATGAAGAATACACTGTCCTCGCTTTTAAAAGACATAAAAGAGAAAGGTAATTATCGGAACATATGTTATATCCGACCGGTTTCCGGAGCAACGATCATTCACGACGACAGGGAATACCTGAACCTTTGCTCAAACAGCTACCTGTCGCTTCATTTTCACCCGGCGGTCAGGGAAGCGGCGATAGCCGCGGTAAAGGATTACGGGACCGGCAGCTGCTCATCCCGCAGCGTGTCGGGAAGCATCGATCTCTATAAAGACCTCGAAGCAGGCATTGCCCGTTACAAGGGGTATAAGCGAGGCCTCATATTTCCGACAGGCTACATGGCAAATATCGGGATCATATCGACGATCCCCGGTAAGGACGACACAATCTTCAGCGATGAACTGAACCATTCGAGCCTTATCGACGCGATGCGCTTGTCCTATGCAAAAAAGATCGTCTTCAGGCACCGCGACCCGGCAGACCTGGAACGGAAACTGAAAAGGCATACTTCCTCCAAAGGTAAAATGTTCGTGATAACGGAGTCTATCTTCAGCATGGACGGCGATGTCGCGCCCCTTAAGGAGATAGCGGAGCTCAAGGAAAAATACGGGTTCTATACAATAGTGGATGATGCGCACGGGACGGCCATCTTCGGAGAGACCGGCAGTGGGGTCGAAGAATACTGTGGGCTTAAAGGGAAGGCAGACATTCACATGGCAACGTTCGGCAAGGCGCTCGGTTCGATCGGGGCATTTGTCCTTTCTGACCCCGTTGTGATCGAGTACCTCGTAAACCGGGCTCGGACGTTCATGTACACGACTGCCTTGCCGCCGGCAGCGCTCGGTGCGGCACAGGCTGCTCTTGACCTAGCCCGGCATGATCTGTCGTATAAAGACCAGCTCTGGCGCAACATAGACTATATGCGATCGCGCCTCGTAGAGGCCGGTTTTGATCTGAAAGATAGCGTTGGGCCTATCGTCCCGATTGTTGTCGGCAAGGACTCGGATGCCGTCAGAATGCAGAAGATTATCATGAAGGACGGGTTCTTCCTTCAGGCGATCCGCCCGCCGACAGTTCCATCCGGGACATCACGATTGAGGCTCACCATTGTCAGGGATTTTACCCGCGAGCAAATGGACGGCGCCATTGACGCGATCATAGCCGCAGGGAAGAAAATGAGATTTATTTAAATGCAGTAAACAGTAAGAGGTAAAAACAAAGACATGACATCCGCCGTTCGGTCGATTAACGTGAAAATATATTCGGAATCCGCCCCTCCGCCGCCATTACGGCCGGATACCCTCTGGTGCCGGAATCTGTCCC
>Ga0172382_10014534_pt1 | contig 10011 bp, 9 predicted proteins | sample Leawel138RmetaG_FD_122245 | JGI IMG/M metagenome (GOLD analysis project Ga0172382, IMG submission 122245) | Leachate microbial communities from a municipal landfill in Southern Ontario, Canada - Leachate well 138R metaG | ecosystem: Engineered > Solid waste > Landfill > Unclassified | place... | reverse complement strand
TCGGTCATTGCACCGTCACGGGTCGATCGCCCCCACGTGGCCGTGGCGGCAAATGCCGATGCGCCCATGGGCCGGCTGAACACGGCCGACATGGCCGGCCCGTTGGCGCGCGGGTCCACGGAAAACATACCCTGCTCCTGGGCACCGTACGACGCCGACAAGTGCACGGTCGGCGCCGCCGCGTAGTGCAGCCCCGCGGAATATGTGGCGGGGCGCGTTGCACCATGTAACGCAACGCTGCCGGGCGACAGACCGGGTTCCACCTGCGCGTCCAGGTGCCAGGTTTCGTCGGAGTCTTCATCGAGAGTTACGGGCGGTGAGATGGCCACCCTCGTAGCCTGCGGATCGAAGCGGAGATCGTCAGGCAATTCCCAGGCACCCGCGGAGTGCGCCGCGATGACCAGCAGCAGGAACATCCACGAGGCGTGATGCGTGCAACGGTCCATGTGACACGCTCCCAAGTGGTAATCTCACTCAGTTATAGCCGCAGTTCTCCGTGCTGATTTTTCGCGCCTCGGGCGCATGATCGGCGGCGCGTTCCGGCTTTGGTCCACGCCACACAGAGACATCGGCATGGCAATCGAGCGCACCGATGCATCCACCGTCGCCTGCGGGATTTGCCGCACACAAAACCATGCCAGTGGTGATGATGGGAACGAGGAATTGCGATGGGCGAGGGTCGATGCGACGTGAACGACAATGACTGGCCGGGCCTGGCCAGCGTCAGGCGGGATCGCACGGAAAAGCTCAGGACAGGCGCAAAGACTCCAGCTCCTGGCGCGTGACGTTGCGCAGCTTCAGCGCCTGGTGGTCCCATTCGACACGCCGGTTGAGCCGGTAGGCCAGCGTCGCCATGTGGATGGTCACTGCCTCCTCGAAGCCCGCGTCGATGCCGCAGCTCGGCGCGCCGCCGTGACGCACGCAATCGATCCACTCGCGCAAGTGCAGATAGCTGGCGTCATAGAGGCGGCCGTGACGCCAGGTGATCTGGTCGTCGCTCACCGCAGCCGCTGCGTTATGTGCCGCGCTGTGGCGCGGTGCGTAGAGCAGCACCGCGTCGCGCCGCCGTGGCGGCGCGGGCGTGCTCTGCATGGTCAGGGCGGTGTCCCAGTGCAGGGTGGCGTGATGACCGGTCAGCGCGGCATGGCGCGCAGCGTCGGTGCCGAGCGCAGCGTTGTACACCATGGCCATTCCCTGCTCGCCACCGGAGGCCACGCGGTGATTGGGAAACTCGAGCCCGACATGCAACACGTCGGGCACTTCGCGGCCGTCGTCGTGGGCGTACACGCCGCCCGACGCGGTCACCGCCGACGGGATGCCCAGATGCATCACACCGTTGAGGCGATCGAAATCCTCGGCCAGGGCGTCGCTCGCCAGGCCGGCGCCGTAGTCCCACCACTTGCGCCAACGGAAGAAACGTTCCGCATCGAAGGACACGGCGGGTGCGCTGCCGACGAACTGACGCCAATCGATGGAGCGGGCGCTCGCCTGCGCATGCACCGGCGCCTGCCAGGCACCGCCGCCGGCCCATCGGCGCGTGGTGACTTCGGCGATGCGCACGTGGCCCACCAGGTCACTGCGGAGCGCCGCGCGCGCGGCGAGAAAGTGTGCCGTCTGCCGATGCTGATGGCCCACCTGCAACACGATGGGGGCGCGCTTGATCACGCGCCGCAGTTCGATGAGCTCGCCCAGGCGGTGACCGAGGCACTTCTCCACATAGACGTGCTTGTTGGCCTGCGCCGCGGCGAGCGCCATGGTGGCGTGCCAGTGGTCGGGCGTGGCGATGATCACCGCGTCCACCGCGGGCGCAGCCACCAGCTCGTGATAGGTGCGGTAGCGGCGCGGCTTGTGTGCGTGCTGGCGTGACAGTGTGAGCGCGTCGTCGGCATGGACGTCGAACACGTCACAGATACCCACCACCGTGACGTTCAGATCGGCGGTCAGACAATGCTTGAGCAGAAAGCGTCCGCGCCTGCCCACACCGATGATGCCGACCCGGAGCGGGTCGCTGCCGGGCCGCGGCGACGGCGGCACCCGGGTATCGAAATCCGCCTCCTGCATGAGGTTCTCGCGCCCCTGACGCGAACAAGCGATGCCACCGCCGAACAGCGCCAGCGCGGGCACACCCACCAGGCCCTTGAGAAAGCGTCGCCGCCCGGGTGGCACAGGGTCCTTGCGCGAGCTCATGACGTGCGAGCCCGTGCGCGCGGCGCCTCGCGCGATGGCTCACGTGTCGCCAGCAGGCCATCCAAGCCGAAGGCGCGGCTGGTGGGAAATGCCAGCGTCAGAGCGAGCACAGCGCAGATGATCAGCGCATCCAGTTCGAGAATCAGTGCGGCAGCGAGTGCGGTGGCGCCGACTGCAGGCAGCATGAGCGCCGTGTCCATGAGCATCAGGATCAAGGCGATTATCGCGGAGGCACGTGCATACACCCCCAGCACCAGCAGCACACCCAGCACCACCAACACGGTGCCGTAGGCGTTTTCGCCGATGGCGAGCATGGCGGGTGGCGGTGCCAGCATGGCCACGGCCTTCAGCAGCAGCGTGTTGGCCGCGGGCGTAATGACGTCGCCGCCGGCGCCGAGCAGCCCGAGGTGCAGGATGCCCAGATGGAGCAGGCGACAACCCACCAGAAGGCGCAGCGTGACCAGGGCAGCCCACTGCGCAGCGGAAAAGGTTTTATCCATGCACCCTCCTTGGTGAACCACCCGGTTCGTTAGCACACAGCTCGCGCCAACTCGGGTCGGCCTGCCATGGCCTCCTTCAATCATCGCGTGAGTGCGATGACTACGATGCGACGAGCGGAGTATAGATGGTTTGATTAGCTGCACCGGTGCATGGGCAGCTGCATCTGCAAACGTGATGCGGGGGAAAACCGCTATAAGGCGCGCCGTCTCTTGGGCGGGTTTTCTTCCATGCGCGTACGCTGCGTGGAACCGTGCAGGATCAGCCCGTACGCCAATGCACCTGCACGAGTGTTCCTTCGCCGGGGACCGCATGGAGGGTGAAGCTGCCACCGGACATTTCCGCACGCTCGCGCATTGCCATGAGTCCGAAGCCGGGGCGCTCGGCCTGCCGCAGCGCGGCGGGCTCGAAGCCCCGGCCGTTGTCGCGCACGCTCACGGCGACGGTGTGACCATCGGCCGTCAGCAGCACGTCAATGTGCGACGCATGGGCATGCTCGACCACGTTGCGCAGCGCCTCCTGGAGGATACGGAAAATGACGGCCCGCAGGGGGCGCGGGATGTGCTCTTCACGTGCATCGAAACGGCGCACCATGCTGGGACCGGACGGCGCGCGGCTGAATTCCCGGAGCAGCCACTCGAGCGTGGGCAGCAGACCCAGGTCGTCGAGCATGGGCGGGCGCAGGGCCAGGGAGATGCGTCGCACTTCGTCGATGGCGTCGCGGATTTGCGTATCCACATCGGTCAGCGCGGCGCACTCGCGACATTGACGCGGTGCGCCGGCGCGCCGCGCCTCCAGCCCGATGCGGATAGCGCTGAGACTCTGGCCGATACCGTCGTGGAGTTCCATGGCCACTCGTTTGCGTTCACGCTCTTCGGCGTGTACCAGCGTGTCTGAAAGGCGATGCAGCTCACCTGCAATTCGCAGCTCACTGCCGGCGTCGATAACCTGCCAGAAGGTGCCCGGCCCCTCCGGCATGTCGACCATCGAGGTACGGCTGCGCACCAGGATCTTGCTGCCGTCGCTACATACCAACTGCACGTTGCGCGCGGCGCCCTCGGTGTGGGGCCAGCCGGCGCGGAAGGCCTCCTGAAGCAGGACGTCGATCGGGCAACCCGTCAGGGCCGATACGGGGTAACCGACCAAGCGGGCGAACGCCGCATCACAAAATACCAGTTGGCGTTGACGCACCAAGGCCGTCCCGGCGAAGTTCACAGGCGCGGCGGACGCCGCTGCGATGCGCGGCGGGTGCTCGTCCGTGAGCGCCAAGGTGCACGCCTGCACGATGGTCTCAAGACGCTGGCTGTACTCGGCCATGGCCTCGTCCGCCTCGTGCTGGCCGGTGACGTCATCGAACACCAGCAAGGCGTGCGCGCCGCCGGACATACCCTGGCACGGGAGCCGGCGCAGGGTCAGGCGCAGACGTTTCAAGAGCGTGGGGTGCTCCGCATCAAAGGCGCAATGGCTGTCGGGCTGAAGGTCGGCCAGCGCGGCGGTGAGCATCGGCGCAAGCAGGGGTTGCAGGCGCCCGAGCACGGCGCCCAGCGGCCTTCCACACGCACGCTTGACCGGAATCAGTCCCCAGGTCTCCATGGTGCGGTTCACGCGCAGGATGCGCGAGCTCTTGTCCATCAGCACGAGCCCCTGCGGCAGGGCGTCCGCGACGGCCTGCCACTCGTGCTTGGCCCGGATCACGCGGCGCACTTGCAGGCGGCGGTCGTCGTTCTTCTGGCGGCGTTCGAAGGCGGTGTGCAGCATGGATGCGATGCTGCGCAGTAATTCGCCATCCGCGGCATCGAGCACGCGCGCGGCCGGCGCAGCCCAGCCCGCCACGGTGCGCCTCGCGAGGCGCAGCAACAGGCCATGGCCGGTCACCGGCTCGCCGAAAAACGGTACGGCGTGGAGCACCCCCGCTTCCCGCCGCAGCAGCCGCGCGACGCCCTCCGGCACCGAGTCACACAGGGCGGCGGGGAATGCGCACCCGTGCCGCCGCTGCGGACCCAGCTGTACCTGCACGGCACCGTAGGACTGCACCAACACCGTCTGCGCGCGGGCAAGCAGTTGCCCGGGGGCACGACACCGGGCGTTGAACCGCGTGAGTTCGGCAAGGCGTCGCACCTGCCACTGGGCCGTCCGCGCCTGCGAAGGCTGGGGCATTTGAAGCTTCCTGCTGGATTATTGTGACGGAGGTCGCAAGAAAACTAGCAGCTGTCCCGTTGATGGCAAGCATCAGGGTTGCACGAGGCCGAACTGATGCAGGGCGATGACGCGTTCCCAGGCATGTCGCTCCGCAACACGCGCACGGGCGGCGGCCGCATGGGCGCGGCGTTCGGGACTGCCCAGGTCTTCGGCCCACGTGATCGCGGCCGGGAGGTCCTGAGGGCCGCTGAAATACCACGCCAGTTCCCCGGCGAGTTCGCGGTTCACTGGCGTGTCATAGGCGATGAGCGGGGCGCCGCAGCCAAGCGCGCCCAGGAGCGATGGGCTGCCCACGCCATTGCCGTGAAAGCAGGCCAGGGCGTGGCAGCGCAGCACCGCTTGCCGTGCCGCATCCACCGGACCGATGAAACGTACCCGCGCCCCGGCGTAGCCGCGCTGCTGGGCCGCGTAGGCCGTGTCCTCGTCGATGGCGCCGACGATCACCAGCGGAAAGGTGGAGTGCGCCGCGAGAAAGCCCTCGATGATCTCCTGCACGTGGTTCTCGCGGCGTGGGCGCCCCACCAGCAGGTAGTAACAGCCGGGCGCGAGCTCCCATTCGGCGAGTCTCTCCGGGTCCTGCCCGCCGGGCGTGTCCGCGCCGGACGGGATCACGCGGGCCGGCGGCAGCCGGCCCATCACGGCGCGTAGCTGCGCGAGGGTCGCCTCGCTGTCGACCACCAGCGTCGCGGAGCGCCGCCATGGCAGCATGCGTCGCCGAACGGCGCCATCCACGCGGTACCACACGCGTGCGCCCAGCAGCGGGGCGAGCAGCGTGGACCACAGCGAGCGGCCGCCGATCACATAGATCAGGTCGCACCCGCGTACGCAGCGCGCCAGAAACAGCGCATCGTCGAACACCCCGAGCAGCGGTGTACGTCGCTGCACGCGCTGCAGGGTCCGCAGGGAGGCCGCCTCAAAGGTGTCGTGCGCCCCGCACAACAGGCTCACGCGATGACCGGCGGCGACCAGCCTCATCGCGAGTTCCGATGCGACCGGATCCTCTCCGTCGTACCACGCGGCGGTGCGACGGCCACCGAGGATCGCGATGGACAAGCCGGAGTCGGCGCGCATGGGCTCCCCTGGGGCGGGCGATTCGTCGTCCGCTTCCCTGGAAGTGTATGCGCCGGCAGTACAGGTCGGTGCGCGCCATGGGCCGACCGGCCCGTTATAATCCCCGCGCCCGTCCACTGGTATCTCCATGTCACGCCGATCTGCCCGACGTCCCCGCCTCTCCCGCTGGTTGACTGCGCTGCTGCTGTGCGCCGCCGTTGCCGTCGATTACGTTCATGAGGTGCAGTCCGCGCGCCCGGCCATGACCTGGATGGGGCTACCGGAATCCCGCGGCGATCTTTTCGGCTGGACGCGCGTGCTGCGCAACGACGGCTTCATGCTCGGCTGGTCGGACCTGCGCGGCAATGCCTTGTGGGTAACCTACCGTCTCACCCCGCCGCCGGCCCACGGCCGGCGTCTGCCGCGCCCGGAGCGCTTCAGCGCGGACTGGCGCGCGCTCGGCCTCATCGATCACGACGCGTACACCCGCAGCGGCTATGACCGCGGGCATCTCGCGCCCAACCACGCCATCGCCCGCCTGTACGGGCGGGGCGCGCAACTGGCGACCTTCCGCATGACCAACATCTCGCCCCAGCGCAGCGACCTCAACCAGCGGCTGTGGCAACGCCTGGAGCAGTATGAATTCGATCAGCTGACGGCACGCTACGGCGAGGTGTGGGTGACCACCGGTCCGGTGTTCACCGGCGAGCGCAAGCGTTTGCGCAGCCACCCCCTGGTGGAAATCCCGGACGCGTTCTACAAGCTGTTCGCGGTCACCGAAGCGGACGGCAGCCCGCGCCTGTTCGCCTTCCTCGTCCCGCAGCAGGTGCGCGGCGATGAACCGCTGGCGCGCTACGTGGTGAGCGTGGACGACGTCGAGAAGCTCACCGGCCTCGACTTCTTCCATGTTTTGGAAGACCCGCTGGAAGACCGCCTGGAAGCCGCTGCCCTGGTGCCGCCGGGGATTTGATTCGACAAAAGAATCTCAACGCAAAGACGCGAAGGGCGCGAAGGCCGCAAAGGTAAGAAGTTCAGAAGGATTCATGCAGCGTAAATGCGCACTCCGAACACAGGGCGTAGAGAAACCATTCCCTTGGCGTTCTTTGCGCCCTTTGCGTCTTTGCGTTGGGCTGTTCTCTTCAGATCTTCCTCTTGTCAGTCCGCCCGCACGCCCACCGGGCAACTGACGCCGGTGCCGCCGTGGCCGCAGTAGCCGCCGGGATTCTTGGCCAGATATTGCTGGTGGTAGTCCTCGGCGTAGTAGAACTCCGGCGCGTCGCGGATCTCGGTGGTGACCGGACCGAAGCCGGCGGCGTGCAGACGTTTTTCATACGCATCGCGTGAGGCAAGCGCAGCCTGCTTCTGCCCTTCGTCGTAGACGTAGACTGCCGAGCGATACTGCGTGCCCACATCGGCGCCCTGGCGCATGCCCTGCGTGGGGTCGTGGCCTTCCCAGAACGCCTTCAGCAGTTCCTCATAGCTGATCACTTTCGGATCGAACACCACGCGCACGACCTCGGTGTGGCCGGTCATGCCTGTGCAGACCTCGCGATAGGTCGGGTTGGGCGTGTAACCGCCTGCGTAACCCACCATGGTCGAGTACACGCCCGGCAACTCCCAGAAGCGCTTCTCCGCGCCCCAGAAACAGCCCATGCCGAACATGGCCATGGCCATACCCGCAGGGAACGGCGGAACGATGCGGTGACCGGTCACTTCATGGGTCTCCGGCACAGACAGCGCCGTGGCGCGCCCGGGCGGGGCCTCTTCGGGACGGGGCATGTAGTGTCTGGAAGTCATGTGTCTACGCTCTCACCGGTGCGACAGCAGACGTCTTCTGCTCTCATCCAAGCTTAGCGCGCACGCTGTCGACCTTGTCTTCCAGGGTCTGCTCCTTATCGGTGCGCGTGCCCGCGTAGATCACCGTGGAAATGCGCGGCGCGCCCATGGCGTGCACGCGCTCGTGGCAGGCCTTGATGGCCGCGAACGCCACATCCCATTCAGCTTCCACATTGGTGCCGTTGGCGTGCAGCTGGTACTTCACACCCGAAGCCTCCAGTACCTTTTCGCACTCCGCCACATACTCGGACACGGACACGCCCACGCCCATGGGCACCACGGAAAAACTCAGCAGAACCTTCATTTCAAGCTCCTTGTGGGATAAGACAATCAACCACGGAGATCACGGAGAAAAATAGAGAGGATTAAGGCAAAGACGCCAAGTCCGCAAAGAACGCGAAGGCGACCATTAGTGTCATCCATGGATCATTCTTCGCGTACTCTGCGCCCTCTGCGCCTCTGCGTTGGGCTGTTTTCCCAAAGGTCAGCCGAGATAGCCCTTGCGGATGTCATAGGCCTGGGTGCGCGTCTCGCCGCCGGTCTTGTGATTGACCTGCCAGCGCACGTTCACGCCCACCTCGAAGCGCGTGTCGGAATGCAGGCGCAGCGCGACCGCGTCGCCGGACGTGACGTGCAAGGGATGTTGCAGGGGCAGATACAACTGCTCCCAGTGGGTACGCGGCGCATCGGGTGCGGTGGCGAGGTGCACGCCCTCAACCAGCTCACATTCCCACCACAGCGCGAAGCCGTAGATGGTCTCCTGCTTTGCCGGCGCCCAGCGCACCTCGCCCTGGCGCACGCTCTTGTTCTTGCGGGCCAGTTCCACGCTGTCCCAGGACTGGATGGCATCGGGCGCAACGAGCAGATCAGACGGCAGGATGCTGCGCACGTACATGTTGTGGAAGGTCATTTCCTTCGCCGGCGTGAAGTCGAGGCCCAGCCCCGTCTCATCCCACACCATGAGTTCGCGATGGAAACGATCGCTCACCACCGGCGCGACCAGCTGGGTGATGCGCCGCGGGATCACGATGCCGCCGGGCTTCAGAAACCGTTGGGCATCGTTCAGCGTCTCGATGATGTTCTCTTCATAGGCGAAATTGCCCAGGGTCTCCGAGACGATCACATCGACCGGTTCGAGGTCGAGGACGTTGGTGGAGTGGTCGTGGTAGAAGTGGCAGTTGCGGACCTTGTTGAGCTTGGCGAGCTTCACTGCCAGTTCCATCACATCCGCCTGCTCGAACAGATGCACCGCCCGCGCCCCGAGCCGGCTGGCGAGAAAGCCGAGCACACCCGTCCCCGAGCCGATATCCGCCACCGTGCTCTTCCCCGCCACCACCACCCGCTTCAACGCCTCGTGAAAGGCCTCATTGCGCACCCGATCGGCGAGCATGGTGCGGTGGTAATCGATGAGCATCTGTTGGCACTCCCGGAGAAAAAGATTTCAACGCAAAGGCGCAAAGGGCGCAAAGGACGCAAAGTGCATGGATGTAAATGCGATCAGGCAGTTTCGCCAAAACACGCGTTAAGTGGAATCGATCGTGAGCCTTTGCGCGGCCGCCCCAAATCCTCTGCGTCCTTTGCGCCCTTTGCGCCTTTGCGTTGGGCTGCTTCTTGTCTCACCGCGGCAACGGGACCTTGCAGCCGTCGGCGTCGACGCGGACGAAGCTGATGCGGGTGGCGAACACCACTTCCTCGCCGCCGGTTTCGATGTCGTCGGCGTACACCGTGGCGGTGTATTGCACCGAGGTGTTGCCTACCGAGCTGCGCTGGACGTCGAAGCGCAGGATGGCGCCGTTGCGCACGCTCTTGCGGAACTCCAGGCCGTCCATACCGATGGTGACGAACTTGCAGCCCGGATATTCCAGGCTCGCGGCGATCCACGCGTATTCGTCGATCCACTTCAGCAGATTCCCGCCGAAGAGATAGCCGTAGTGATTCAGGTGTTCAGGCAGTACGAGCTTGTAACTTTCCATCTTGAAAAGATCTCAACGCAAAGACGCGAAGGACGCAAAGAACGCAAAAGGACACAAGGCCATGGACTTCTTTGCGTCCTTCGCGTCCTTTGTCCCTTTGCGTTGGGCCGTTTCTTAATCCCCGAGGTGGAAAGGCCGGCTGAGGTCGTGGACGGCTTCGACGAAGGCCTTGGCGCGGTCGGGCTCCACGTGCTGGTGGATGCCGTGGCCGAGGTTGAAGACGTGGCCGCTGCCCTTGCCGTAGCTGGCGAGGATTTCGCTCACTTCG
>Ga0172382_10014533_pt1 | contig 10012 bp, 7 predicted proteins | sample Leawel138RmetaG_FD_122245 | JGI IMG/M metagenome (GOLD analysis project Ga0172382, IMG submission 122245) | Leachate microbial communities from a municipal landfill in Southern Ontario, Canada - Leachate well 138R metaG | ecosystem: Engineered > Solid waste > Landfill > Unclassified | place... | reverse complement strand
GAAGCACGTGGCCGAGGTCTCCAGACAGCGGTTGAGCCAAACGACTGATTGAGGACGACGGAACTTTGCATAGTCGCGGTCTAAACGCGGATGATGGCAACGAGTCCGCGTTGAGTTTGGCAGGGTTTCTTCCCGGTGTTCCAGTCGAACATGTCTTGGATCGATTTGGCGCCGCTGGCGGAAACGAAATAGGGTCCGGGAAATTTCAGAGTCCCGAGAGTTCCGCCGCGCTCGCGGTTAACTGCTTCGGTTGGTTCATCCCCCGCCCGTCGCGCTTCCCCTCACTTCCAGGACTCGAAACCAACGATCCTGTCGAGATGGTGGACATAGAGTTCACCGCACGATTCCCGTGGGCAGGCGGACGCCATCCTTGGCTGGATGCGGTTGTTCAGACGCCAAGAATGCTGATCGGAGTCGAAAGCAAGCGGTTCGAGCCGTTTCGCGACAAGAAAACCGTTTCTCTGTCCGCAGCCTATGACCGCCCAGTTTGGGGTAACAACATGCGCTGTTACGAGGACATGCGCGACAATTTGCGTTCCGGAGCGACGCAATTTCGTCATCTCGACGCAGCCCAGTTGGTCAAACATGCATTTGGGCTTGTGACGGAAGCACGGCGACGTAATCGGAAGGCAGTCCTTTACTATATGTTCGCAGAACCAGCCGCTCGGGACGGCAAAGCCATACCGGAGAGCGATTTTGCGAGACACCGACAGGAAGTAGCGGATTTTGCCTCAGCCGTGGACGGCGACGAGGTGCGTTTCCACGCCGGAAGTTATCGACAATGGATCTCGACTTGGCCCCAAGATGACGAGATCCAGGCACATGGACGGGCCATACTTGAGACTTTCGCGCCATGACCGCTGGTTTACCGCTTACTGTGACGGCGGCGGAAATGGCGCGGAACGCGGGTATCGATCCGAAGACCTTCCGTGCGGCTCTCAGGCGAGCGAACCTCAAGTGGCACGCCTACTACGAAAAATGGGAGGTCCCGTTTGGCAGCGCCGAGCATCGCGACATGAGCGACGTGCTGGCATCGCTTACGTTATCCGAAAGGCCCGCGACGAGATCACTTCCGGGCACCCGCTCCGTTCAATCAGGGTCACGCGGAAGCAGCGATGAAGCATGGATTATCGGACTTTGCGATGAAGTGCTTGGGGGGCAAGCCATCCGCCAGCATCGGTTCCCATTCCTGACTGGCGATCCCGGCGCGACTGGACGAAGATCACTGCTACCGGTCGATGCGTTTTATCCAGCTCGAAAACTTGTCATCGAATTCCATGAAATCCAGCACTCGCAGCCAGTCGCGCATTTCGACAAGCGCCAAACGGTGTCAGGGGTGTCACGCGCCGAACAACGGCGCCGCTACGATGAGGTTCGACGCAAGGTGCTTCCCCAGCATGGAATAGACATCGTCATTTTCGACTATTCCGAGTTCGAACATACCAAAGCGGGCCGCTTGCGACGCACCAGCCGGGATCGCCAAATCATCGCCGAACGACTGCGTGACCATACCAACCCTAGAAACGATGGTTGATGTAATCGGTAATCGCCGCGCCGCTTAGCTCGGTAGTGGCGTTGCCGCCGCGAACGAACAACCGCTGCTCTTTACCATCCTTCAAGAACGCAGCTTTCGGTCCAGGCTCGCACCTGACAATAAGAACCCGTTCGCCTTGCTGATCTTCGAAGTGTGGGTGGACGTATGGCAGAAAAACCTCGCCAATCCGGTCCTTGATGAGATTGACGAGGTGCAGTCCCATCTTGTCCTCGTTCGGGAAACCATCGGCGCTGATGCCGAGGACTTCGCCATCATCCGCCACACCAATGAGCAGCGTGCCTCCCTTTGCATTCAGGAAGCCAGCAATTGTCTTGAGCGCGGAGAGGTGCATTTTCTCGTCGGACTGGCCTGTGTGCAGATTGATGCGCAGAGTTGACTTGAACTCGACAGCACCGGTTTCGCCACCCGCAATCAATTCTGTAACCGAGGGCGGCGATACAGCTTCAATGGCCGCGTCACCGCGCAGGCGCTCCCAAGCACGCCGAACGACCTGCGCCATGCGAAGACGCCGCTCGACCAGGAATTGATCGTAGGGCAGTTCCCACCAGAGGTGCGGCAGGGCGTGCAGGCCGTAAACGCGTTCCCGTTCCGCAGCCGTCATCTGGGCATCAAGCGCCGGGACATATTCTGCCGGGGGCTGCTTCCCAATCTTGATGTTGTCGGGCCATTCAACCGGCGCGAAATTGGCAATCTGATTGATCAACTTCAGATCGGTGACGCCCTGAGCTTCGAGATATGCGCGCGGGAACAGATGGTGCTGTTCCAGCGATGCTTTCGATCCCTTGATCGCCGGATCAACCATGGCCGCAAGTTTGAGCGGGCTGAAAAGCGCAGGCGCATCCAACATGATGAGCGATGCCTGGTAGGCGAAAAGCGTCGGGCTGCGCGCCGCCGAGGTAGCGAGCTGGCTGGGCAGCGTGATTTCCCAGTAATCGTTGGTCAGCGTCGTATCGCAAATCTCGCGGAGTTTCGCGATGAAGGCTTCACCGCTAACCAGATCGCGGACCTGACCAAGATCGGCTTCGAACCGCGTTTCGGGAGAACTTGTGTATCGCCCCGTCATCGATGCCATGAAATAAAATTCGGCGATGGCCTGCCGCATTCGGGTGCGGTCGATGCCGTAGTCCCGGATGCCGATGAGGTAGAGCACATAACTGAAGATGATGGCCGCTTCCGAACTGACCATCTTCTGGCCACGGTAGCCCGCCAGCTTGAGTGCATCGAGGAAATGGTGCCAGTTGGCGAGGTTCAGCACCGCCGTCTGTGCCTCGCGCATAAGGGTGAACTGCCCCTCGCGCTTGTCGGGATTGTCAACGCCGGTCGAGGCGTCCTTGCCACGCAACGCGCTGTAGACATTGGCAAGCCTCGCCCGCTTGAGAGCCAGCCCCACGGTGGCGCGCAGCATCTGGTCCGGCGACGGCTTGATGAAATGGTTGTATGGCGACGCCTGCCCTTCGCTCGGGACGGTGGCTTGAAGCGAGAAGTTTTCCAGCTCGACCCGGCCATCTTCCCAGAAAACCGACATCAGCGTCATGATGAAGTCGGCCTGGTTGAGCGCCTTGCCCTTACCGTTGATGCGCACGAACACTTCGGCGATGGTTTCCTCATCGACCGACGAAGCCAGTGTAAGTGCGACGAAATTGTAGTTCGGCAGATTGCGAAGATGGTCGATGGCGTCTTCGATGGCCGTTTCCTCCTCATCGGAAATTTCCCGGATTTCCTTGAGTTGGGAGAGAAACGCCTTTCGAAACGCGCCTGCCTTGAAATCCGGCCTCCACAGCACAGAGATATCCGGGATGAAGGCACGGTCCTTCTTGATGGCCGCATCGGCCACGTCGAAGCGGCCAGACAGCGGGTTGAACGCGATCTGGATACGCTCTTTCTTGAAGTTGGAGCGGAGGACTTCCATCCCCTTCACAACGGCATAGAGCGAGGTCAGGCGCTGCTGGCCGTCGACGATCGCCAGTTCCGGCACCGACTGTTTCGGGCCAGTTCCAATGCTCTTCAGCCCCCCGTCGCCACCTGTCTTCCAGAACAGCAGAAATCCGGCAGGATAGCCGCGATATAGGGAATCGAAGAGATCGCGGACGTTCACGTTCGGCCAGACGAAAGGCCGCTGTAACTCCGGCAGGCCAATCTTGCCCATATCGATATCTTCGATGAGAGACAAAATCGGAACATTACTGGTTGTGAAGATTGCCATTGCTTACCCGCTGCTGAAAAATCAGGTCAAGACATCGGTTTTGAACAACCCAATGTCTAGAACATATCGTCGTCGATTACCGGCTTCTTCGGATCGTCGGAGGTGTTGGCCTTGTCCGCCTCCATCTTGGCCGCAACTTGCTCCAACTGATCGCCTGCCACGTTGTTGAAGAACCGCAACGAGTCAGATTTGCCCGGGCAATGCTCCCCACGGATCGACATGCGGCCAGCGTCCCACCAGCGGTAGGTGCAACCATTCTCGCTCGACCGTTCGGAGCGGCCATATTCCGCATCGAGCAGGCCAATGAAACGCTCGTAATCAGCTGTCGATTCAAGGATGTAGTCCGCCCGCAGCAAATGCCGGACAAAGCCTTCGATGACGACTTCCTTTACGCCGCCAAGGCCAACGGGCGGGGACAGCGTCCATTTGGGGAAGGAGTCGCCTGTGTCGTTGCTTGCAAGGACGGTGGAGCCGCGCCCCTCGAAGGCAGCCACGATGCCATGCACATCGGTCGAGATCGGGCTGACGCCTGCGAGCTTCACGCCGGTCGATGGATAGTCGACCACGGTAATGCCATAGAGGCCGTTCCACAGGCCCTTGACCCTGTCTTCTTCTCCGAAACTCTTGGTGTCACTGACGATAGCCGCCATGCCCTTGTTCAGGATCGAGGTGAGCGTCAGGCGCGGGCCGGTGAAGCCGAAGCTGATCCTGTCGCGGTAGGCCACGTTGCCCGCCGAAAACTTCTCTCCGTCGCGAAGATCGCGCAAGCCGCACCGTCGCAGCACATTGAGATCGGTCATCCCGAGCGAGAGCACCAGCAGGTGAATGCCCTGCCCCGGCTCCCGGATGAAATGGATGTGAACCGTCTCGAACTCGTCGGGCGTGGCGAGATTGTCTTCGCACACCCATTTGGCGCGGTGCGCGCTGTCGGTGGTCTGGCGCGCGCAGCCGGTGAGCGCGGCAACCGTTGGCGCGAGCTTTTCGAAATCGCTTTCGAACCGGGGGGTAATCTGCGGCAGGCTGCACCAGTTCATCGCTTGCGCTGGCACCGGCGATACCGCCACTGCCAGCCCAACCATCGCTAAAAACGCGCCCCTCATCCACATTCACTCCTGCAACTCAATCCCGGATATCCGCATCGGGCTGCCCGGCCATCAGGGCGTTGACCCACAGCAGCGCCAGTTCGGGGCTGCGGTAGCGGTCTGAATAGCGGGCGCGCTCTTCACGCTCGACGGTCGGGAAGGTTGAATAGATGTAGCGAATGTCATCGCGGGACTTGGCCGGGTTTGCCGCATCCCAGACGCCGTAAAGGACGAAATAGAGCGCATCGAGCTTTGCCCGCAGCATGAAGCGGCGCCCTTCGTCCCAGGCGAACGGAGGCTTCACCTGCCCCGCGCCGTCCACATGCCCGAGATCGCGGGCGAAGGGTGCCAGATCATGGGCCGTGTAAGACAATTCCAGAACGGCTTCCCGAACGATGTCCGCTGCGGATTTATCGCCAAATTGGCGCGCGTATGCGTCGGGCGGAATAACGGGAATTTGGGCAACAATATACTTACTGAGGTGGCGGCTTTGAATTTTCTGCCTTGCGAGATAATCGGCAAAAATCGATGCTAAGTTACCTTGCAGAAGCGCCAACAAATGCACGTTCGCGCTTTCCCCCGAAAGCAAAGGTAGTGTGTTACCATAAGCCCCACGAGGAACAATTGCACTTATCAGGCTTCTATAGTTGTTTGTATTGCAGACATCATTGAAACCAATTGCGTAGTCAAATTCTGGCTCGGCATCTTCTTCGAGAATCCAGTATCTCGGAACTGGAAGAAAATTGGGGTCTTGGAGCTGCTCATCGCTGCTGTGGACGGGGACGCCCTGACCGCTAATGGATGTGGTTTGCCCTCGAACCCCCGCATATCGGTGGTTATAAATCGAGACCATTTTGCCTTCGCAAAGTCGTAACCAACGGCCTCTTGCCGATTGATACTCCCCAGCATCGATTGGCCAAGCACCCTCTTCCTCGACCAGCATGTTAACAGTCCGAAAGCCCCTGCTTCGGCTCGTCATGTTGATCATCTGTTGATATTTGAATGGGTAGACTGACCGTTCGCTTCGGCCCTGGCCTTCGATGAGAATAGGAAATTGATCGTAGGCTTTTGTCAGCAGTCGAAGTCCATCCGTAGTCCGAAGGATTGGCATGGTTCCGGTGTTCGGATTCAGGCGCTTCAACGTCGCTTTTGAAAACTCCACTGGCTGCGGCGCATTTTCATCCGTCGGAAGTTGATGCAGCTTCACCGCATATTCGAACTTCGTGAACGCCCTCGCGTCCCCGCCGACAACGAAGACAGTTGGCTGGTCCTCAGCGTGGACATCTTCAAACAGCCAATGGCGGCGATTTTCAAATGCAATGAATGCGCGCAAATGGTCTGCGTTAGTAACCCTCTGAATAAATTCTGATACGTTGTGATCGGTGCCGATGCCGATCGGAGTAAGGACCCCCACCATGCCGCTACGCCCGATCATCTGTAGGGAACGCTCAACGAAAACCTTATAAATGTTAAGTTTCCCAGAGTTTAACTCGGAATAAATCTTGCCCGCCCGAACGACTCGGGAGGCCTGCTGCCGCCGTTCCTGCGCCTCATTGTATTGACGCAGAAGATCAGGCCGTCGCTCCTTGAGCGCAGCGATCATGTCTTCTCGCTTGGCCTTTAGCGGCTCGCGGGCAATTTCAGGATCACGGGCCGCAAACCAAGGGACTTCCTCGAATTCGAATCTGTCCCAGGGCGGATTGCCGACGATGGCGTCAAAGCCACCCTTACGTTCCCCGCTGGCCCAGTCCTGCCACACGCCCGGAAAGGCGATCTGCCAGTTGAGAAACCGCTCTTCCTCGATCAGTTGGCGGGCGTTGCGCCAGATTTCGGTGAAGGCTTCGACCTCTGCCGGGCGCGCCTTCCCGCCTTCCGGCTCCTTGCGCCCACGCGCAATGGGGATGGCATCCCCGAACCGGCCATCGAGCCACAAGCGCACAAGGGCTTTCCCGTCCTTGTCCAGATTGAGCCAATCCAGCGCGTGCATGAAGCTGACGAAGCCATCCAGCTCGCCCGTCATCAGCTCGACATCTGCCCACATGGCAGCGGAGCGGTGAGCCTCGGCGATTTCGGCGTCAGTCAACGCCTCGATGGTCTTCATCGCCTCAGCACTGCGCTGGGCATTGCGCAGTGCCTCGTTCCACAGCAGTTCGCCGCCCAGCTTTGCGGCTTTGTCGATGGCATCGCGGACCCAAAGGCCGAACAAACTGTCACCACATCGCAGGTGATGGTCGATGAAGGAGAGGGGCGCGCCGACGGTGAAGGTGTGCAGCCACAGCGCGACCTTGGCCAATTCCACCGCCATCGGGTTCTTGTCCACGCCGTATACGCAGCGTTTCAGCACCATGCGGCGCACGATGTGGCGATCATCGAGCTGGGATTCGTCAATCGCCCAGCCCTCTTCACGGGCGTTCTTCAGGATGGTGCGGCGGATTTCGCCGATCCTGTCAGCCAGCGGACTGGCGTAATCGATGCCTGCCTGTTCCGCCGCAGCCGAGGCTTCGGCCATGGCTTCCAACACCTTGTCGGCCATGAGATCGACCAGACTAACCAGAAAGTGCCCGGACCCCATGGCAGGGTCGCAGACACGCAGCCGCAGGATGGCCTGCGCCGGATCAGCATCACCCAGTTCGGCCCGGACATAATCCTCCGCATCGCCTTTCCTGATCCGGCCTATCGCCGCCACGAAACCGGCATTCGCATCGGCGAACAACGGCTCAAGCGTCTTTTCCAGGATCAGTGTGACCAGTTCGTCGGGCGTGTAGTAGCTGCCACTGTTCTTGCGCGCGAAGGCATTGGGGCGGACGGCGATGACGCCGTCTTCACGGACCACTTCATGTTCCAGCAGGCGTTCGTAGATCGAACCGAGCTGCTGAACGGTAAGATCGCGGTAATTGATGTAGCGCCGGTCACTGCCCTGCCGTTCGAACGACAGCTTATCGATGACCGGAGCGAGAACGCTGTCCGGCAATCGAATCTGGTCAAGCAGCGGGGTGTTGGCGGGCGCGAAAAGACCGCCATTGTAGGGCGGAATGCCGATGGAAGCGTCACCCCGGTCAACGATGCGGGACAGATCGGCAATCCGGCCCCAAATCTGCGATGCAGTTACGGAAAACGCATCGCCGCGCCCCATGCGATCACCGACTTCGAGACGCTTTGGCCGGAGCGCATAGTCATCATAGCCATCGGAGTTGACCGGCAGCAGATCACGATCTTCGGCATAAAGCAGGAAGAGCAACCGATAGAGCAGGACCAGGGAAGCGTCGCGCACTTCCTCCAGCGGCGTCTGCGGCGAGGCCCCCGCAATCGCCGTGGTCAGCGCAGGGAAGATTTCGTCGAAAACGAGCTTGGACAGCGACTTGGCAACGCGCTCTTCATAGAACGCAGCTTCGGCTCGTGCGCGTTCGTGGAAGGATCGGCCATCGGCACCAGTTCTGGCGAACGCAGTGCGCGAAAACACTGCTGCGAAGACACGCAGGGCATGGTCGCGCGTAATATCATCGATAATTGTTTGGTCGCGGACATCGAGCGCAAGTGCGCCAGCGAGATCGACCTCCAGAAACTCTTCACTGACTGAACGTGCGCCCGCCCAATAGAGCCGCCAGCGTGAGCCATTGGTCAGGATGCCCCAACGCAATCCATGTTCGCTGTTGTCACCGATGCGGCGGAGATAGCGCAGCATCTGGGTGGAGGGCGCGACCGCATCTTCGCGTCCCACCGTACGATCCAGCGGCCTTGCCCAGCGCTTGCTCTCGACAACCGCAGCGCCATGTTCGTAGCGACGCCATTCCTCAGGCTGGGCGTTGGCGCGATCCTTGGCGTCACCGTCAATGAACAACAAGCCATCGGGAACGTCGAGTCTGCCACCAGCGGAGAGATTCTGTTGCCTCAGGCTCTCAGACCAACCCAGTTCGGAAAGAACTGGCCAGATGAAATCATCTTCTGTCTGGCTTTCGTTCGGGGATGATTCTCGCGGGAACCGGTCCGCGATGGCGATCAGGGCAGATCGAAGCGCATCAACATCAACCGCCCGGTATTCGGTCGATTGCCGGATGGCTTCTTCAAGATAATCAGTCGTTAGGAACGATCCGGCGAACAATTGCATCAGGATGGACTAGCAGCCAATTTCGTGTCGTTCCACGAAAGGTTTTCCACCAACGCCACTATGTGCTGTCATCGGCATCAAACGCCCGCTTCCCCTTTCGCTTCCACAACACCAACGCCTGTTCGCGTTCTTCGCCGCGCAGCTTGGCGGCGACAGTGAGGAACGAGCCGTAAAGCGTGGCGCGATCATCGTCGGTAAGTTCGACCAGTCCGGCCTTTACGACCAAGCCGCCAAGCTCGATCAGTTGCCGCGTGCGTTCGCGGCGCTGGACTTGCCATTCGCGCATGTCGGTGCGGGCCATTGCTGCCTCAAGCCGATGCCGCGCCGCCGTCAATCGGGAGAGTGCCGTCCGGCTGGCCTTGAGGTCCATCGCCACGCTTGCGCGCCTTGCTTTGAAAGAAGGCCGCGCCCCGCTTGCGCCACGCCTCCTTCTTTTGGGCATCGCTGGTTTCTGCGATGACGAGCAGCGCACCGGCCAGTGTTTCCGCATCGGTTGCATCGGCCCCGGTGGCGATCACCAGTTCGCCGAGTTGTTGCACGCGGCGTTCCTTCAGTAGCTTCGCCTTGTCGGCGAGCGCCTTCAGTTCCGAATCAAAGTCACGTGGTTTGCGCATCGAAGTTCTCCATTGAGCGGTGATGCGATGATGATAATATCGATGCTCTCCCAATGCTGTAGAGTCGTCGAGACGGCCTGATACTGAATAGTCCCGAGCAGGATTTTATCATGGGAGGGCGCGCTTATACGTCGTGCCGACGTGCGCTTGGTGGCGTAGATGGATTGCCGTCATGGCGATCTTCCACCTCTCCGTTAAAGTCATCAGCCGGTCGAGCGGGCGCAGCGCTGTGGCGGCAGCGGCCTATCGTGGGGCCGAACGACTGCACGACGACCGGCTCGACCGCGACCATGATTTCACCAACAAGGACGGAGTCGTCCATTCCGAAATAATGTTGCCGGAAGGTGCGCCGGAGGAATTCGGCGACCGCGAGAAACTGTGGAATGCGGTTGAGGCCGCCGAGAAGCGCAAGGACGCGCAGATCTCCCGCGAGATCGAATTCGCTATTCCGCG
>Ga0172382_10014528_pt1 | contig 10014 bp, 11 predicted proteins | sample Leawel138RmetaG_FD_122245 | JGI IMG/M metagenome (GOLD analysis project Ga0172382, IMG submission 122245) | Leachate microbial communities from a municipal landfill in Southern Ontario, Canada - Leachate well 138R metaG | ecosystem: Engineered > Solid waste > Landfill > Unclassified | place... | reverse complement strand
TGGCGCGCCCGGCGATGGTCCTGGCCGTGGTGCGCACATTCAAGCCGCGCAAGGTGCTGCGGTGAATACCGAGGGTGCGCAAATGGTCGGCGGCATCCGCTGTGGTCAGGTTTTGCAGGCGTGTGCGCAGCACGGTGACGTTGTCTTGGGTCATTGTTTCCATGGGCGGGTGTGCGGGGAGACGGATGTGTTGGAATCTGTCAGTTTTGACAATTCAAATTATAGGTTTTTTCGGCGATCCATGGCTTGCCCCGGGGTAATGTCTCCTGCATAGGTCTGGTGCCACAACTGCAATGCGCGATACAGCGCCTCACGCTCTTCTTCGCTCAGCATCAGCAGCAGTTCGGCCTGTTTCTTTCTGGCCGTTGCCAGAATGCGTTCAACCAGATCGGTCCCTTTTCCAGTGATGATGCTGGTTAGTTTCTTGCGGCCGATATTGCCGCGGTCCTTGATCATCACCAGTCCCCGTTCCTCAAGGCGGCGCAAAGTGCGGCTGACAACAGCTTTGTCGGTGCTGGACAGGCTCTCTATCTCGGCAAAGGACATGACGACGCCTGGGTCCAGCACCGAAAGAATCTTCCATTCGGGAATGGTGAGTTCCTCGGCTTCGATGTAGGGCACGGTGAGTTTCTTCCGGAGTACCGCGCCCACCAGGGTCATCATGGTCGTGGGAAAGTCGTACACGTTGAGATTGGCGCCGTCCTCAGGTAGGGCCGCCCAGGGGCAGGCAGGCAGCGGATTGGCAGTCTGCTTAGCCTTTGCCGGGTTTGCAGTCATGTATCCATCGTCCTTCTGTTTTATTGATCAAGCATGCGTGCTGTCGCGTGAGGCGACGATCAACGCATTGTAAGACACTCGGTTTGACCCTGGCACAGCGCAAGCGTTTCCGCTCCGCAGCCCATGCTGTCCGGATTCAGGGGATAAGGATCAGCAGAGGCGGCGCCACGCCCGAGCTGATCCATTCACGGCGCCGCGTCTTCGCCGCAATACAGGGGCGCTGACGACGCCTTTTTCCATTTTTTTGCTTGATCAAGGGTTTCCCCGGCTTATGGATGCTATTTTGTTAAGTCAATATAGAGTCCTTGGATGCATACTGAGTACAAAAAAAGGGGAACGAGATGAATGAAAAGAAGCGCTTTTTCCTGAAAGCCGCCTCCGCCGCCGCCCTGGCCTATCCTGCTTTGGGCAGAGCCCAGGACGCGTCCCGGGTGGCGCGGGTCGTGGTGGGTTTTCCGGCGGGAGGAAGTGTTGATGTGGTGGCCAGGACACTGGGTTCGCAAATGCAGAACAGCTTGGGGCGCACGCTGGTCGTGGAGAACCGGGCGGGAGCGGGCGGCCGGATCGCGTTGACGCATTTGAAGACCGCGCCAACCGATGGGTCAGCCATTCTGATTTCTCCCGCGTCCATGTTCACGATCTATCCGTCGAGCTTCAAGGAGCTTGCCTATGACCCGGTGGCGGATTTCAAGCCGGTTGCCGCCTACATGGATGTCGTTTCCTGTTTCTTCGTCAGTGGGAAGGCGCCGGTCAAGACGTTTGAAGAGTATGTAAGCTGGGTTAAGAAAGACCCTCAGAGCCGGGCTTTTTTCGGTTCCCCCGCCGAAGGAAGCATGCCGCACTTTCTTGGCATGACGGTGATGCAATCGGCTGGCCTGCCCATCAACCCCATCCCTTACAAGGGCACGGCGCCGCTGGTGTCGGACGCCATCGGCGGACATGTCATGGCGGGTGTGGTGCCGCTGTCCGAGGCGATTGAAGGGCATATGGCCGGGAATCTGAGAGTGGTGGCTATTGGCGGGACCTCGCGCTTTGAGCGTCTTCCCGATGTGCCGACCTTCCAGGAGCTTGGGCTCAAGGTGACGGGCGGGGCGGAATGGTATGGCGTTTTCCTCCCGGCAGGCGCATCCGATGCGGTGGCTGATACGTATTACGACGCCTTGTCCCAGGCGGTGAAGTCCAAGGAGGTCATCGATAGCTTTGGCCCCAAAGCCTGGGTCGTCAACATGAGAAACGGGCAAGCGCTGACGGCGATGATCAAAGAAGAAAAAGAGAACTGGCGCCAGGTGCTCGCCAGCCTGCAATACACCCCCCAGTAATGTTTCCCTGAGTCTGTTTGAGCCATGACCAACTCGACCATCGGGCACGAGGTCGCGCAAGTCAATGCGCGTGCCAAGGTGCTTGGCAAGGCGGTTTATGCCGGTGATATGTTTTTGCCGGGTATGTTGCATGCCAAAATCTTGCGCAGCCCCTATCCCCATGCCCGCATCAAGGCGATCGATGTGTCCGCCGCCAGCCGATTGCACGGTGTCCGGGCTGTTTTGACGGGAGAGGACGCGCCGCGAACCCGTTGGGGCATTTTGCATAAAGAGCGGACCATTCTTGCGCAGGGGTGCGTGCGCTTTGCTGGTGAAGAAGTGGCGGCGGTGGTGGCCGAAGACGAAGAAACGGCCCGTGATGCGCTTGACCTCATCCAGGTTTCGTATGAAGAACTGCCGCCGCTGCTTGATCCGCAGCAGGCCCTGGCCGAAGATGGGCCCATCGTGCACCCGGGGCGGACGAATATCGCCCATGAAATCCAGTTTGAACGTGGTGATGTGGATGCGGGCTTCCATCGCGCCGCGTTGGTGCATGAGCAAACCTATACCACCCATGCGCAATATCCTGGCTATATGGAGCCGAATGCCTGCGTGGCGGCGATGGATGCTGAGGGGCGCTTGACCGTCTGGGCGCCCACGCACTCCATTTTTCTGATGCGCGGACGACTGGCCGCAGCCCTGGAGCTTCCCGCGTCGCGGGTCCGGGTGGTGCAAACCATGACTGGCGGGGCGTTCGGGCAGAAAATGCTGGAGGACGACACCTGTTTGGTGGCGGCCCTGCTGGCCTTGAAAACCGGCGCACCGGTGCGGCTCGTCAACAGCCGTCTTGAAGACTTCCTGGCCTGTCCCACCAGTGTGCCGGAGCGCATCACGATGAAGATGGGCATGAGGGCGGACGGCATGATTATCGCCAAAGAAGTGCGGATTCTGGCGGATTGCGGGGCTTACTGTGGTTTGTCCAATCAGATTCTGCATGTATCGGCTATGCGGTCGGACAATATGCATGCGAATGGCAATGTCCGGGTGGACGCCAAGGCGGTGTATACGCATACGCCGCCCCATGGCGCGTTTCGCGGCTTTGGCGGCACGCAGGCGCAGTTTGCACTGAATAGCCATATCGACGAGATGGCGGCCATGCTGGGTCTGGACCCGGTCGAAGTGCATAAGAAGAACGCCATCCCGCCGGGTAGCACGTCTTTGCATGGTTGGGAAATTCTGACCAATGGGACACCGCAGTGCCTGGATCAATGTGCTGATGCCATCGGCTGGCGGGACAAGCGCCAGAACGGGAAGCAGGACGGTCCGTTCAAGCGGGGCGTGGGTATTGCTGCCGCCATTCACGTCAGCGGCAACCGGACCATGGGCAATTGGGACGGTTCAACCATCAACCTGCGGCTCAATGAAGACGGGCGGGTTCAGGTGTTCAGTGGTGAATGCGACATGGGGCAGGGTGCCACGACAGTGATTGCCCAGATTGTGGCGCACGAGCTGGATCTGCCCTTGTCGCATGTGCAGGTGGTTCAACCCGATACCGACTCCAGCGCGTATGCGATTGGCGCGATTGGGTCGCGAGTGACGATTGTTGCCGGTAACGCGGCAATACGCGCTGGTCGCGCCTTGCGAGAGAAAGTGCTGGGCCAGGCCGCTCGCGTGCTCGGTGTGGCGCAGGATCAGCTTGAACTGCGTGACAGCCTGGTTTTTTCTCGCACAGATCCCGACATAAATATTGACTTGGCAACGCTTTCAAGAGCCAGTATCTGGCGCGAGGACGGTGAGGTGCTCCAGGCTTCTGCGACATGGGACCCCAAGACGGTCATGCATGACGACTTGTACGGCAACGTTGCTCCGGCCTATTCGTTTGCGGCGCAGGCGGTCGAGGTCGAGGTGGATACGGAAACCGGCCGTGTGCGGATTCTGGATAGCTTCATCAGCGATGATTGCGGCAAGGCGCTCAATCCGCTCACGGTCCATGGCCAGACCAATGGGGCGGCAGTTCAGGCCATGGGGTGGGCGTTGTACGAAGAGGTCAAACTGGAGCACGGTCGGATCAGCAATGTCGACTTTGCGGACTATACGATGCCGTCCATCGATGCCATACCGATGCTCAGAAATGGTCTGGTGGAGACCCTGGACCCGAACGGGCCATACGGGGCCAAAGGTGCGAGCGAGACCGCCATCCAGCCGGGAGCGGGGGCCATTGCCAATGCGGTGTTTCATGCCACCGGCGTCCGGATTCGTGACCTGCCGATCACGCCAGAGAAGATCCTGTCGGCGCTGGCTGCAATGAAAGAGGAAAGTCATGCGTAACTTCGACTTTCTGGAAGCGCACACGGTGAAAGAAGCCAGCCAGATTCTGGACTATTACGGCGATCGGTGCCGACTGATGGCGGGCGGGACAGCGCTGATGTTGGTACTGAGGCAGCGGATGCTGGCGGCGGACTATCTGGTTTCAATCGCCCGGATCGACGCCATGAAGGGGATTCACTTCGATCCCGGTACGGGTTTGCGTATCGGTGCCCTGAGCCGCCATATCGACGTGGCGAAATCGCCGCTGGTTCAACAGCATTACCCGATGCTTGCCGCCATGGCCCGGCAGGTGGCCAATCCGCAGGTGCGTAATCAAGGCACGCTAGGCGGAAACCTCTGCTATGCGGATCCGCAAACGGATCCGTCCAGTTGCTTGCTGGCTTTGGGCGCTTCCGTCGTGCTGACCAGTCAGCGCGGCGAGCGGGTGCTCGGCCTGCCTGACTTCCTGCTGGATTATTACGCCACGGCGCTGGAGCCGGACGAGGTGTTGACCGCCATCACTGTACCGCCGCCCGTTGACGGGCAGGCTGGGCTGTACTTGCGACATTTGCGGACGGCGGCGGAACACCGCCCGTTGTGCAACCTGGCCCTGTCGGTCCGCAATGAAGACGGCATTTGTCGTGCAGCCAGTCTGGTGGTGGGGGCGTCAACCCCGGTCCCCGCCCGCCTTCCCAAGACGGAAGCCTTGATGCTTGGAAACGCGATGACTCCTGAGCTGGCAAGGGTGGTGAGTGACAGTGCAGCGGGCGAAATGAGCGCACTGGATGATTCGCGCGCGTCCGAGTCGTTTCGGCGGCAGGTCGCGGCGGTGATGGCGCGCCGGGCGATCTCGTCGTTGTTTGGCGTGACGCTTGATCAAGGAGAAATGTAATGAGTCATCACGCCATAACGGTGACGGTGAATGGGCGTCTGGTGCATGCGGACGTGCCCGCCCGTCGGATGTTGAGCGATTTTCTGCGTCATGACCTGCATCTGACGGGGACCAAGCGCGGCTGTGAGACAGGCGTGTGCGGCGCGTGTTCCATCATGCTGGATGGAGAGCTGGTCAAGTCTTGTCTGCTGCTGGCAGTGCAGTTGATGGTGCAAATATCATGACCGTGGAGGGGCTGGCGGACGGCGATACGCTGCACCCGTTGCAAGAGAGCTTCATGCACTGCGGCGGTTTGCAATGCGGGTACTGCACGCCCGGCATGTTGATGGCCTCGTACGCCTTGTTGCAAGACAACCCGAGTCCGACGGTGGAAGAGGTACAGCAGGGACTGAACGGAAATCTATGCCGCTGTACCGGATATACCCAGATTATTGAGTCGGTGCTTGATGCCGCGGAGCCTTTACGTGGAAATTGAAAAAATCTTGGCGGTCGACGCGCCGCCTGCCGAAGTATGGAAAAAACTGCTGGACCCCAACGTGATGGGCGGCTGTGTGCCGGGCATGCAGTCGATCGAAGTCCTGAGCGACACGGAGTATCTGGCCGTCATTCAGGTCAAGATTTCATTCATCTCGGCCAAGTTCAAGCTGCGCACCGTGATCGTGGAAACCCGAGAGCCTTATTACCTGCGCTGTGAAGGGACGGGTGAAGACGCGTCCGTGGCCAGTTCGCTGCGGCAGCAAAGTGAGCTGTTCCTGACGGCGCTGCCGGACGGCGGAACAGAAATCAGGATGAAGGTCCGGGTGGATGTGCTCGGGCGGCTGGGCACGTTTGGTTTGAGCGTGATGAAAACCAAGGCGGACCGCATGTGGGACGAGTTTGGCCAGAACCTCGTCAAGGTGCTGGCGGGCGGTGCGCTCCCCGCGCCCGCTGCGGCGCCCGCTGCGGCGCCGTCTGCCGCATCCACACCTCAACGGGGGGAGGCTGCTGCCGCTGCCGCACCGTGGCCAAGTAACGCCGAGTCCGTCGTCGCGTTGTGCAAAAACGGCTGGCTGCGACGCTTCCTGAACCGGGATGGGCAGCGCATCCGCGTTGAGCTGCGCCACGGAGACGCCGTATTGACCCTGGATTGGCCGGTTGAAGCCGCTGCCGAGTGCGTTGATTTGTTGAAGGAGCACCTTTCTCGGTTTGAAACCGGGATGAAAACAACGGGCGGGCAAGGATGAAAGCTTGCTGTGTTCCATACCGTATTCAATCTTTCCGCCGTTGAGATAAAGAGAGCAGTATGTTTTACGATCACGTGTTGCGTCCTTTGCTTTTCCAATGTCCGCCCGAGTTTGCCCATGATCTGGCCAAGCTTGCGCTCAAGACCGGGGCGCCCTGGAAACTGCTGGGCGCCAAGGCGGCTTCTCCAAGACTTCAGTCTCGTCTCGGCGCGCTGCGTATTGCCAATCCGATCGGGCTGTCGGCGGGCTTTGACAAGAATGCGGAAGCACTGGCGGGTTTGTCGCAACTTGGCTTTGGTTACCTGACCATCGGCTCCATGTTGCCGACGCCCCGCAGCGGCAATCCCAAGCCGCGTCTGCTCCGCTTGCCAGAACAGGAGTCCCTGCTCAATTGCTATGGCCTGCCCAGCGACGGTCTGGAACGCAGTTTGCCTCGCTTGGCGCGCTGGAGCCGAAGCGCGGCAAATACCACACCGATCATTGCCAATATCGATTGTCCGGACGTGGACACCTACCTGAGGGTGCTGGCCAAGGTTGAACCGTTTGTGGCGGGCGTGGAAATTGGCACGCAATGTCCGAACAATCAGGATGACAACGGTGAGTTCAACACCAGGGACGCATTGGAGAAAGTCTTGGCGCAAGCCGCGCAGTTCAGGCGTAAGCCCTTGTTCGTCAAACTGCTGCCCTACGGCAATGAAGCAGAACGGCAAAACCGCCTCGAACTGGCCGAGTTGGCCGCGCATTATCAGGTGGATGGTATCTGCCTGCCGGGCACTTGGCGCGTGCCCACGGAGCAGCTGTCTCTGGGGTATGGACAGGCCAGCGGACGCATGGTGTTTGAAAAGACGCTGGAAACCGTCAAGGATCTTGCCACGGTGACGCGCGGAAAGATCGCCATCAAGGCCAATGGCGGCATTTCAACGGGTGAAGAGGTTTTCCGCGTGTTGGCCGCAGGCGCCAGCTCGGCTGACATTCTGGCGGGTTTCATCTATCGCGGATGGGGCCTGCCCCGCAAGGCTCAAGCGGAATTACTGGCTCAACTGGATGCGCACCATCTGCATTCGGTGACGGAAATCGGACCACATTTGCTCAATTGAACTTTTTTGTAGGACATGACTATGAATACGTCTGACACGAATACGCCCCAGGGTGGGGCTTCCCGGGTCCGCCTCACCCTTATTTTGAAACATCACCAGGGGCTCGTCCTGGACGATGTGCAAAGCCGCCTCAAGGCCTCCAACTGGTGGTTTGATTTCCCGCCCGAAGGGGTCGAGATTGTTTCCTGGGAGGTCGTCATGGGCTTTGCCCAGATCTGCATTCTTGATGTTCCCGCCGATCGGCTGGCGGAAGTCAACGTGGAACTGGAGCGGCGGGCCTGGGGCGTTTTCTCCGTGGGTGTCCATCCTTCCTATGACTTCGTTCCGGTACGGGAACGCATCAAAAAACGTGTACTTGCTGGAGGCCAATAATTATGCACACAAGCCCTTATCTTGAACCTCGGCAAACCCTGCATCGCGAGCCGACCGCGTATGAAGATTTGCTGGCGACCGGCCTGCAAAGCGCCTTTTCAAAGGGAGCCACTACTCTGGAAGCCTTGGCTGAATCCTTGAATCGAGGTGGTCCCCGCCCACAACACGAAATGGAGTGGACTGCGTCGTTGTTGGAAACTGAACTCGCACGTCTTGCCGCTATTTGAATTTGAGAATGCCATGGAAAACCAAAAGATTGATGATTATCTGCGTGATGGTCTTAAAGACCGTTGGTATCCCATTTGCCCGACGAGCTTCATTGCCGACAAGCCTGTGAGCTTACGCCGCCTTGGGCGCAAACTGGTGCTGTGGCGTGATGAGCGGGGAAGCTTGTACTGTCTGGAGGACCATTGTCCGCATCGTGGCGCGCCACTGTCTGAAGGCATTGTGCTGGGCAATACCTTGGCTTGCCGGTATCACGGCGTTGAAGTGCGGGCGGACGGCACGGCAACACGGGTGCCGGGTTCACCGGGTTGCAAGCTGGAAGGGTCTCGGACCACCGCGTCTTTCCATGTCCAAGAGATTCACGGCTATGTTTTTCTCTACAACCATAGCCAGCCCGTCGAGACCCCGCCTGCCATGGTCTTGCCCGAAGAGCTGAACTCATCGGAGTATGAGGTTTTCCCTTGTTATGCGGAATGGAAAACGGACTACCGGCTGATCCAGGACAACGTCATGGACCCGATGCACGGCACCTTTTTGCATAAACAGACCCACGCCATGTTTCAGGGGGAAACCCAAGCGAAGTTCCAAATTCGTGATACCGACCACGGTTTCATCTTTGAAAAAGTCGACCAACAGAATATGAACTTCGATTGGTCGGAGTTTGGCGATACCAGCTGGTTCTGGCAGCGCTTGTCGATTCCCTACCCGCGGGAAGCCGGTCCGGGCGGGCATTTCTTCATTGTCGGGTCGTTTACGCCGATTGCGCCCAATTTGACCGCGGTATGCCACTGGCGCTGCCGCCAAGTAGAAGGTTGGCAGCGGGACGCCTGGAAATTCCTATACAAAACGCAGCTTGAATTGCGGCATTGGGAAGTGATTGAGCAGGATCGGACGCTGTTGGAGAAAACCGAGCCGGATGCGTCGAAACGGGAAATTCTGTATGAACACGACCTGGGCCTGGTCCGTTTGCGTCGCTATATGCGGCAATTGGCCAAGGAGCAACTGGCAAGTGCGGAGGGTTGAATGAGTCTGCTGGAACCTGTTTTTTGTCCCGAATTGCCGGAACCGGAGGGGGCGTCGTGGAGCAATGTCCTGAAGCTGGGGCGGGAAGTCCACGTTTCGGGCGTGCACGCGCATCCGCATACGCGGGACAAAGTGCTCGATGCCTATGCGCAGACCACCATTATTTTCGATCGTCTTCAAGCTCTTCTTGCGGCGGCGGGCGGCGGTTTGCACAGCATTTACAAATTGGTGGTCTACGTCAAAACACCGGAAGCCAAAGAGGGGGTCAATCGTGCGCGGGCCGAAAGGCTGGGACCGGTTTATCCCTGCTCCACGTTGGTGGTGGTGTCTGGTTTTGCTTTCTTGGAAGTTGATGTGGAAATCGACGCTTGGTCCAATCTGGACATTGACCACAGGCCAACGTGAAAGCTTCGCCGTCTGCGGCCCCGCTTGATCAAGATATACAGGATGACTTCGTGAGCGTTAATCGTCGCAATCTTCTCGTTGGCGGCGCTTCTGTCGCGGCACTGGCTGTCATGGCCCCGCTGGCCTATATGGGCGTCAGGCCGTCGCGCAGGCAAGTGCCGGGCGTTTCTCGCGCCGAGCCGGTCACTACGTCTCATACCCTTCCGGAGTCGGTTGACGTCGCCATTATTGGCGGTGGCATTGTCGGCATCATGGCTGCAATGTCCCTGATGGAGAAAGGCCAGCAGGTCGTCGTGCTTGAAAAAGGCATTGTGGCCGGCGAGCAGTCATCACGCGCTTTTGGCTGGATTTCCTCACTGGGCGATGAATCTCGTCGATTGGGTCTGGCAGCGCCT
>Ga0172382_10014527_pt1 | contig 10014 bp, 9 predicted proteins | sample Leawel138RmetaG_FD_122245 | JGI IMG/M metagenome (GOLD analysis project Ga0172382, IMG submission 122245) | Leachate microbial communities from a municipal landfill in Southern Ontario, Canada - Leachate well 138R metaG | ecosystem: Engineered > Solid waste > Landfill > Unclassified | place... | reverse complement strand
TCGAAAAGCACCTCGCGGGTCGCGGGGTCCAGGCGCAGGGCGTGGGTCGGGCACAGGGCGGTGCACAGCCCGCAGTGCACGCACGAGTCCTCGTCGCGCGATATCTTCTGGGCCGCGGGCTCGATCTTGATGCCCTGGTCCTTCAGGTAGTCGATGCCCTTGCGGTAGCTGTCCTCGCTGCCCAGCAGCTCGATGGTCATGCGCCCCTCGGCCCGGGGGCCGATGCTGGCCTGCAGGATGTTGAACGTCAGGTCGAACAGCCGGGCCAGGTTGCAGACCACGGGCCGCCCGCTGCGCTCGGGCGGGAACTTGAGGTAGACGATTTTGCTGACGCCCTTGTTGGGATCTTTCATGCCTTGCAACTCCGACGCGGCGGTCAGTTCTTTTCCTTGAGCAGGGCGGCGGCGCGCTTGCCCTCGGCTGTTTCGGGGAATTTCCGGGCCGCTTCCTCAAGGCGCAGGCGGCCCATCTTGGTCTTGTCCAGGCGCATGAAGCTCACGCCCTGCTTGAGCAGCGCGGTGGGATACTTGGAGCTCTTGGGATAGTTGTCCAGCACGGACTGGTACTTGAGCACGGCCCGGGCGTAGTCCTTGAGCTGGAAGTAGCATTCCCCCTGCCAGAACAGGGCGTTGGACACCAGGTCGTGCTTGGGGAAGGCCGTGACGAACTCCTCCCACAGGGCCACGCCCTGCTTGTAGTCCCTGGCTTCGAAGGCCGCGCGGGCGCTCTTGTAGAGGGTCGAGGCCGCGTCGGCGTCGGGCGCGGGGGCGGCGGCGGGAGCCGGGGCCGGGGCCGGGGCGGTGACATCGGGGTCGCCGGGCTGGCCGGGCTCCACGGGCACGATCACGGGCATCCCGCCCGGGGCCGCGCTTTCCAGGCCCGCCTCCGGGGCCGGGGCGGCCTGGGGGGCGGCGGAGGCGGCCGATGCGGCGGAGGCCGCCGCCAGCCGTTCGGCGCGGATGGAGTCCAGGTCGATGTCCGTGGCCAGCTGGGAATTCATGCGTTGCAGGGCGACTTTCACGTCCGCCATGTCGTCGGCGAGCAGGGCGGACTGGTCGCCCTGGCGCAGGAGCTCCAGTTCGCGCTTGAGCGTCTCGATGTCGCCCCTGGCCTCGGCCAGCTCCTGGCGCATGGACTGCATCTGGGACCAGGAATCGGCTTGCAGCGTGTTCTGCGAGGAAACCTGGTCGACCTTCTGCTCCAGGGCTTCCACCCGGCGCGACTGCTCATAGACGCGCCCGTCCAGGGTGCGCACGTCGTCGGGGTTCACGCAGCCGGAAACGGCCAGACACAGGCCCAGGCACAGCATGGCTTTATTTTTCATCGGGACGACCTCCCACGGTTGCGACCAAAGAACAGGTAGGCCAGCCCGCCCAGAACGGGCAGCATGACCACTCCCACCAGCCAGAGGGCCTTCTCCTGGCTTGTGGGGAACACGCGCCAATACGCATGCCAGATAGCCCAGAACGAGATGAAAAGGCAAATGCCCGCGGCGTCAAGGACGACCAGGAACCACGGGGCCAGGGTGGAAGTCATGAACCCTCCGGTCCGGCGGGCTTGGGCCTGCGCCCGGCGCGGCGCTCCAGCCGGTAGAACGAGACAATGAGCAGCCCCACGCCGCAGGTGATGCCGATGTCGGCCACGTTGAAGGCCGGCCAGTGCCAGCCTGCGGCATGGAAGTCGAGGAAATCGACGACATAGCCGATGCGCACCCGGTCGGCGAGGTTGCCCAGGGCCCCGCCCAGCACAAGCCCCAGGCCCCAGGCGCCGAAGCGCTCGCGGGCGTGGCCGGTGTGGATCAGGTGCATGATGACGCCCACGGCCACCAGGGCGGTGACGATGAAAAACGCCCGCTGCCAGCCGATGCTCTCGTCGGACAGGATGCCGAAGGCCGCGCCCTTGTTGAGCACATGCACGAGGTTGAAGAACCCGGGCACGATTTCCACGCGGGCATACAGGGGCAGGGCGTCCTGGACCAGCGCCTTGGTCAGCGCGTCCAGGGCCAGGACCACCGCGGCCAGGGTCAGGGGCAGGGTGAATTTGCGCATACGCTGCGGGCGCGGGCCTTAGCCGCGCCCGTCCTCCGGGGCGCCCTCCCGGAGCATGACCCCCGCGCAGCGCGGGCACAGGCCGGGGTGTTCGGGGGTGCTGCCCAGCTCTTCGCTGTATTTCCAGCAGCGCTCGCACTTGGCGCCCGGGGCCGGGGCCACGGCCACGCGCAGGCCCTGGACCTCCTGGCTGGTCCAGGCGTCGTCCGGGGCGGCCTCCAGGGCCGCCAGGCCGACCTTGGACACGATGCAGATCTCCGCCAGGTCCACGCCCTGGGCCCGCAGGTCGTCCAGAAGCTCCTCGCGGGCGTGGACGGTGACGTGGGTGTCCAGGCTGTGGCCCACGGTCCCGGCCTTGCGCGCGGGCTCGATGGCCTTGGTGATCTCGGCGCGCACGGCGGCCACGGTGTCCCAGCGGTGGCGGGTCTCCTCGTCCAGCAGGTAGCGCTCGTCCAGGGCGAAGCGCAGGGCGAAGACGGTCTTCAGGCCGGGGTGGATGGCCTCGGGCAGGTGCCCGAAGGCCTCCTCGGCGGTGAAGCTCAGGATGGGCGCCACGTCGCAGAGCAGGGTCAGGGTGATCTGCCACAGGGCGGTCTGCGCGCTGCGGCGCTCCGGGGAGTCGGCGGCGCTGACGTAGAGGCGGTCCTTGACGATATCCAGGTAGAAGGCGGACAGCTCCGTGCCGCACATGGTGTGCAGGGCGTGGAAGGCGCGGTGGAACTCGAAGTCCGTGTAGGCGCGCTGCACGCGGGCGTGGATGCGCGCCACCAGGGTCAGGGCGTAGCGGTCCAGGGGCAGCATGGCCTCGGGGGCCACGGCGTGCACGGCGGGGTCGAAGTCGCCCAGGTTGCCCAGCAGGTAGCGCAGGGTGTTGCGGATGCGCCGGTAGGCGTCCACCAGCCGGGCCATGATGGCGTCGGAGTAGCGCACGTCGTCCTGGTAGTTCTCCGAGGCCACCCACATGCGCAGGATGTCCGCGCCGTATTTGTCCACCACCTCCTGGGGCGCCACCACGTTGCCCACGGACTTGGACATCTTCTTGCCCTCACCGTCCACCACATAGCCGTGGGTCAGCACCGAGCGGTAGGGCGCGCGGCCGCGCGTGCCCACGCTGGCCAGCAGCGAGCTGTGGAACCAGCCCCGGTGCTGGTCCGAGCCTTCCAGGTACATGTCCGTGGGGAAGGCCAGTTCCGGGCGCTTTTCGGCCACGGCGGCGAAGCTCGTGCCCGAGTCGAACCACACGTCGAGGATGTCGTCCTCTTTTTCCCAGTGGGCGCCGCCGCATTTGGGGCAGGTCAGCCCGGCGGGGACGACCTCCTCCAGGGGCGCCTCGAACCAGTAGTCGCAGCCGCGTTCGTGGGCCTCGAAGCGCGCGACGATGTCCATGACCCAGTCCTTGTCGAACCAGGCCTCGTCGCAGTCCTTGCACAGCAGGGCCACGATGGGCACGCCCCAGGTGCGCTGGCGCGAGATGCACCAGTCCGGGCGCGTTTCGATCATGCTGTGGATGCGCTCGCGGCCCCAGGCGGGGATCCAGCGCACGTCGTTCTGGATGGCCTTGAGGGCCCGGGCGCGCAGGTCGTTGCGCTCCATGGAGATGAACCACTGGGTGGTGGCGCGGTAGATCACCGGCTGCTTGCAGCGCCAGCAGTGGGGGTAGGAGTGGCGGATTTTTTCCTGGAAAAGCAGGGCGCCGCGTTCCTTGAGGGTTTCGACGATCCTGGGGTTGGCCTCGTCCACGCGCAGCCCGGCGAACAGCTCCACGCTGGGCAGGAAGCGCCCGGAATCGTCCAGGGGGCTCAGGATCTCCAGGCCGTAGCGCAGGCCGGTCTCGTAGTCTTCGCGGCCGTGGCCCGGGGCGGTGTGCACGCAGCCGGTGCCCGCGTCCAGGGTCACATAGCCCGCCAGAACCACGCGGGACTCGCGGTCGTAGAACGGATGGCGCGCCACGGCGCCCTCCAGGGCCGCGCCCTTGAAGCGGGCCACGACCTCGGGGGCCTGCCAGCCGAAGCGCGCGGCGCAGTCGGCCAGAAGCGCCTCGGCCAGGATGTGGAACTCCTCCCCCGTGCGCACGGCCACATAGTCGAACTCCGGGTGCAGGGCCACGGCCATGTTGGACGGCAGGGTCCAGGGCGTGGTGGTCCAGATGACCACGAAGGCCCGCGCGGGGTCCACCCCCGGGGCCGCCTCGGCCAGCCTGGGGTCGGGCAGGGGGAAGCGCACATAGACCGAGGGCGAGGTGTGGTCGTGGTATTCCACCTCGGCCTCGGCCAGGGCGGTCTTGCAGTCGTTGCACCAGTAGATGGGCTTCTTGCTGCGCACCACCGAGCCCTGGCCCATGAAATTGCCCAGCTCGCGGGCGGTTGCCGCCTCGTAGACGGGGTTCATGGTCAGGTAGGGCTCGCTCCAGGTGCCCAGCACGCCCAGGCGCTTGAACTCGGCGCGCTGCACGTCGATCCATTTGCGCGCGTAGTCGCGGCAGATCTTGCGCACGGTGACGGCGGGCAGGCCGGTCTTGCCCTTTTCGCGCAGCTCCTGGGAGACCTTGTGCTCGATGGGCAGGCCGTGGCAGTCCCAGCCGGGCACATATTCGGCCTTCAGGCCGCTCATGTTGCGGTGCTTGACGATGATGTCCTTGATGGTCTTGTTCAGCGCCGTGCCCAGGTGGATATGCCCGTTGGCATAGGGCGGCCCGTCGTGCAGCACATAGCGCTCCCGGCCCTCGTTGGCGGCGACCATGGTGCCGTAGGCGTCGATCTCCTCCCAGAACTTGAGCGTTTTCGGCTCGTTGCTGGTCAGGTTGGCTTTCATGGGAAACGCGGTGGACGGCAGATGCAGGGTCTTCTTGTAGTCGCTCATGCGCGGGGGTCCCTATGTTTTAGATATGACGGGCCGGGTTTGAAGCGGGAGACAACCGTAATCAAGTCGGTTGGAAAGTCAAGGCCGCGCTGGCGCCCGGAGCCGGGCGGCGCGGACGGGCCGCGGGGCACGGTTTTCGGCATGCAATCCGGCCCCTTGGCGGCGCAGGGGGCGCATGGTGACACCGGGGGGGCTTTGGGCTAGAAGGGCTGCGTATTCCGGTCGCCCTTCGGGGCGTGAAAAGGGAACCCGGTGCGAATCCGGGGCGGCCCCGCCGCTGTGATTCCGGCCTTGCGTCCGCCGCAAGGAGGCCCCGGCCCTCGACGACCCACTGCCCCCGCCGCGCGCGACGCGCCACGGGGCGGGAAGGGGAGGGCCCGGACCGGAAGAGCCAGAAGACCTGCCGGACGCCTGCGCGCCTGCCGCCGGACGACGAGGGCATTCGTCCGGCGGGCCGATGCCCCTGGCATTCGGGCGCGTCCCCCGGACCGGCGCGTCGCCGGGGCCCCGGGCCTTCCCCGCCACCCGCTTCAGGCCGCCCACCTGACATGTCGCAAGGAGGTCTCCATGCGATTTGTCCCGCGCCGCCGCCCGGTCCCGTCCGGGCTGCCGCTGGCCCTGTTCCTGGCCCTGTTCCTGGCGCTTTCCTGCGCCGCCCCCGCCCGCGCCGGGCATGACGCCCCGGCCGGAGGCAAGGCCGCCATCCTCGTCGTGGCCTTCGGCACCTCGGTGCCCGAGGCCCGCAAGGCCTTCGACGACATGGACGCCGCCGTGCGCCAGGCCTTCCCGGGCATGGCCGTACACTGGGCGTTCACGTCCAACATCATTCGCGAAAAGCTGGCCGCCCAGGGGCAGGTCACCGACTCGGTGCCGGCCGCCCTGGCCAGGCTGCTCGACGCGGGCGTGACCCGCCTGGCCGTGCAGTCGCTGCACGCCATTCCCGGCGAGGAGTTCCACGAAAAGCTCGTGCGCACGGTCCGGGGCTTTGGCGGCTTCGACAAGGTCGTCATCGGCCAGCCGCTCATGAGCACCGACGAGGACATGGCCGCCGTGGCCGACGCGCTGCTGTCGACCTTCGGCCCGCTGCGCGCCGGGGGCGAGGCCCTGGTGTTCATGGGCCACGGCACGCACCACCCGGCCAACATCTACTATCCCGGCCTGCAATGGTACCTGGAGCAGCGCGACCCGCTGGCCCTGGTGGGCACGGTGGAGGGCACCCCGAGCCTGGAATGGGTTGTGGCCCGGCTCGCCGAAAAGGGCGTGAGCAGGGCCCTTTTGGTGCCGCTCATGTCCGTGGCGGGCGACCACGCGCGCAACGACATGGCCGGGGACGAGGACGACTCCTGGAAGTCCGTGCTGGCCGCCCGGGGCATTGCGGCGCGGCCCGTGCTCCAGGGGCTGGCCGAGTTCGCCCCGCTGCGCGAGCTGTGGCTGGAGCATCTGCGCCGGGCCGTGGCCGGGCTGGACGGGAAGTAGGATGCACGGCGGCGGGGCGGCGGACGCGCATGCGACGCGCGCGGGCGCGCGGGACCGGCGGCTGTGGCCGCTGGCCGCGCTGCTCGCGGCGGCGTCGGCCGCCTCGCTGGCGGCGGCCTGCCTGTGCGGGCCGCTGCCCATCCCCCCGGGCCAGGTTCTGGCCCACCTGGGGGCCGCCCTGGGCCTGCCCCCGGGCCCGGGCCTGGACCCGGCCCACGCCGTGGTGGTGGTCGACATCCGCCTTTCGCGGGCCTGCCTGGCCTGGCTGACCGGGGCGGCCCTGGCCCTGGCGGGCACGGTGTTCCAGGGCATCCTGCACAACCCCCTGGCCGACCCGTTCACCATCGGCGTGTCCACCGGGGCGGCCTTCGGCGCTTCCCTGGCGCTGTTTTTCGGGCTGGCGGCGCTGCCGGTGTGGGCGGGGGTCGGGCTGTTGCCCGTGGCGGCCATGTGCGGCGCCTTCGCGGCCCTGGGGGCCGTGGTGGCCCTGGGGCGCGTGGGCGGGCGGCTGCGCCGCGAGACGGTGGTCCTGGCGGGCATCGTGGTGGCCACGTTCCTGGGCGCGCTGATTTCGCTGCTCAAGGCGCTGGACGAGGAATCCGTGGCCAGCATCGTCTTCTGGGTCATGGGTTCGCTCCAGGGGCGCGGCTGGGCCCATGTGGGCTTCGCCCTGCCGTATTTCCTGGCGGGCGGGCTGCTGGTCGTGGCCCGGGCCCGCCAGCTGGACCTGTTGTCCCTGGGCGACGCCCAGGCCCGGGCCCTGGGGCTGGACGCCGACCGCGCGCGGCTGGCGCTGCTCCTGGCCGCCAGCCTGCTCACGGGGGCGGCGGTGTCCGTGTCCGGGGTGGTCGGCTTCGTGGGGCTGGTGGCGCCGCATCTGGTGCGCCAGGCCCTGGGCGCGGAGCACCGGCCCCTGGCCGTGGTGTCGGCCCTGGCCGGGGGGCTGCTCCTGCTGTGGTCCGACGTGGCGGCGCGCACCGTGCTGCCCCACGGTCAGGAGCTGCCCGTTGGCGTGGTCACGGCGCTTTTGGGCGGGCCGTTCTTCTGCCTGGTGCTGCGGCGCCGGGCGCGCGGGGCCGGGCTGTGATCCGCGCCGAGGCCGTGCGCTGCGGCTACGGGCGGACGCAGGTGCTCCACGGCGTGTCCCTGGACGTGGCGGCCGGCGGGGTCACCGGCCTGCTCGGGCCCAACGGCAGCGGCAAGACCACGCTCCTGCTGGCCCTGGCCGGGATCCTGCCGCTGCTGGGCGGCCGGGTGGCCGTGGCCGCCCGGGGCGGCGAGGCGGACATGCACGCCCTGCCCGCGCGGCGCCGGGCCCGGCTGGTGGCCTGCGTGCCCCAGCGGCTGGACATGGCCTTCGCCCTGCGCTGTTCGACCCTGGTGCTCATGGGCCGCTTCGCCCACGGCTCGCCCCTGGCCGGTCCCGACGCGGCCGACCGCCGCGCCGCCCGCGAGGCCATGCGCGCCACGGGGGTGGAGCACCTGTGGGACCGCCCGGCGGACGCCGTGTCGGGCGGGGAGCTGCAACGGGTGCTGCTGGCCCGGGCCCTGGCCCAGCAGGCTCCGGCGCTGCTGCTGGACGAGCCCTCGGCCAGCCTGGACCTGGCGGCCGCGGTGCGCCTGTTCGACCTGCTGCGGGGCCTGGCGGGGCGGGGCAGGGCGGTGCTGTGCGCCATGCATGACCTGAATCTCGCGGCGCTGTATTGCGACGCGCTGGTGTTTCTCAAGGACGGGCGCGTGGCCTGCGCGGGCCCGGTGAAGGACGTGTTCCATGAACGGACGCTTTCGGAGATTTATGGCACGGACATCCGCGTGGGGCCCCATCCGGTCACCGGCGGCCCCCAGGCGCATTTCGTCCCCGGCGCGGCGGGGGGCGGCGCTGGCCCTGGCGCTGGCCCTGGCCCTGGCGGCGGCGACCCCGGCCCCCGGGGCCGGGATCGAGGTCGTTGACGGCCTGGGCAACACCGTGCGCCTGCGGGCTCCGGCGCGGCGCATCGTGGCCCTGTACGGCGCGTTCAACGAAATCCTCGTCGAGATGGGCCTTGGCGGGCGCCTGGTGGCCCGGACCGTGGCCGACGCCGACCTGCCCGAGGTGGCGGCCCTGCCCGCCATCGGCACGCATATGCGGCCCAACCTGGAGATGGTCCTCGGCCTTGGGCCCGACCTGGTGCTCCAGATGAGCGCGCGAAGGGGCGCCTCGGAGCCCGTGGAGGCCCTGCGCCGCCACGGGGTGCCCGTGGCCGAGTTCAATCCCGGCAGCTTCGCCGAGCTGTTCGCGGCCATCGAAGCCGTGGGCGCCCTCACGGGGGAGCCCCGGGCCGCCGGGGCCCTGGTGGCGCGGATGCGCGCGCGCCTTGAGGCCGTGGCGCGCTGCCTGGACCGCCCCGGGGCCGCGGCCCCGGGCGGCGCGCCACGGCCCCGGGTGTTCTTCGAGGTCCGCGCCCAGACCCTGCTGGCCGCAGGGGCCGGGGGCATCGTGGACGACGTGATCCGCCACGCGGGCGGGGTCAACGCCGTGGCCGACCCCAGGCGGCTGGTGCCCCTGGGCGAGGAGGCCCTCTACGGCCTGGACCCCGACGTGTACGTCGTCCAGCGCGGGCCCATGAACGAGGCTCCGCCGCCCCTGGACCGGCGGCCCCTGCTGGCGGCCCTGCGCGCCGTGCGCCAGGGGCGGGTGCTGGAGGTTGACGAGCGCCTGTTTTCGCGCCCCGGGCCGCGCTCGGTGCTGGCCGTGGAGGCCCTGGCGCGGTTCCTGTATCCTGAACCAATGAAGGAATGTCATCTGAAATGAACGGTTACGGCACACTCTACGGCGTGGGCACCGGCCCCGGAGACCCCGAACTGCTGACTCTCAAGGCCGTGCGCGTGCTGGGCGCGGCGGACCGCGTGTACGCGGCGCGCTCCAGCGGCAACGCGCACTCGGTGTCCTACGGCATCGTGCGCCCGCACCTGCGCCCCGGCACGCAGGTCACGCCCCTGGCCTTTCCCATGACCCGCGACCAGGGCGCCCTGGACGCCGCCTGGGCCGACAACGCCGCCCGGGTGCTGGCCGACCTGCGCGCCGGGCTGTCCGTGGCCTTCCTGACCCTGGGCGACCCGCTGACCTACAGCACCTTCGGCTACCTGCTGCGCACCCTGCGGGGCATGGATCCGGGCGTGCCCGTGGAGGTCGTGCCGGGCATCACGTCCTACCACGCGGCGGCCGCCGCGGCCGGGACGGTCATCGCCGAGGGCGAGGAGACCCTGGCCGTGGTCTCCGGCGCCAGGGGCGGCCAGCGCCTGCGCGAGGCCGCGCAGGCGGCCGACAGCTTCGTGATCCTCAAGGCCTACAAGCAGTATGCGGACCTGACCCGGACCCTGGACGAGCTGGGCCTGCGCGAAACGGCCGTGCTGGTCAGCAACTGCGGCCACCAGGGCCAGGCCATAACCCCGACTCCGGACCCCGACGCGGGCGCCCCCGGCTATTTTTCGCTGGTGCTGGCGCGTAAAAGGGGCTGACCCCCCACGGGGGCGCCCCCGTCGGCGTCCGTCCGGCGGAGCTGCATGCCGCACACCCGGCGCCCGGAAATGCGGGGCGCCAGGTGTGCGGCTTTTTTCGTGCCCAGTGTTTTCCACCGGCCACCAGGGCATT
>Ga0172382_10014526_pt1 | contig 10015 bp, 9 predicted proteins | sample Leawel138RmetaG_FD_122245 | JGI IMG/M metagenome (GOLD analysis project Ga0172382, IMG submission 122245) | Leachate microbial communities from a municipal landfill in Southern Ontario, Canada - Leachate well 138R metaG | ecosystem: Engineered > Solid waste > Landfill > Unclassified | place... | reverse complement strand
CTCCCTGAGCCGCTTAATTATTGGAGGCAGCTTCTCCAGAACATATGTAACATCATCTTCGGTATTGTAGCGCCCGAAGCTGAAGCGAATTGATCCATGGGCCAACTCAATGTCGACCCCACTTGAAAGCAAGACGTACGACGGCTCAAGCGAGCCAGAGGCACACGCACTACCGGTGGATACTTGAATTCCCTCTAAGTCGAGATAGAGAAGGATACTCTCACCTTCGGCGTGGGGGAATGAAACATCCAAGGTTCCTGGTAGGCAGTGTTCTTGGTTGCCGTTCACCACAACATTGGGGATTCGCTCCTCAATGCCCTCTCGGAGCATTTCGCGCATCTTCCACAGTTTCTGCTCTTCACTCTTTTGGTCCCGATAGGCGATCTTTGCCGCGACCCCCATCCCAACGATTGCTGGGGTGTTATACGTTCCAGCGCGCCGCCCAGCTTCCTGGTGCCCGCCGTGAACGTACGGGGTGTACGGAGCGCCTTTGCGCACCGCGAGGGCGCCAATTCCTTTCGGACCGTAGAACTTATGGGCTGAGATTGAGAGGTAATCGAGGCCGAGGTCTTTCATCGACACTTCGATCTTCCCAACGCCTTGGGTGGCATCACTGTGGACGTACGCCCCAACAGCGTGCGCCAGCTCAACAATCTCTTTAATGGGTTGAATTGTCCCAATCTCGTTGTTTCCCAACATCACTGAGACGAGGGCAACGTCCTCACCGAGGAGCTTCTCTAGTTCATCGAGGCGCACCCGACCGGTGTTATCAACGGGGCACTGGTCGATCTTATACCCTCGGCCGCGGAGGTAGGTGACCATCTCGATGATCGAGGGGTGCTCGATCTCAGTAGTAACGATTCGGGTACGCTTCGACCCAAGGTCGATCTGCTCCCGAAAGATATTAAAAACAGTATTGTTTGCTTCACTCGCCCCGCTGGTGAAGACGATTGACTCACTATCTGATCCAATTAACTCAGCGATCGCCGAACGCGCCTCTTCAATCTTAAAGGCGGCATCCCGGCCAAAGGCGTGCATGCTCGAGGCGTTGCCGTAGAGCGCAAGCGCTTCGGTCATCGCAGCGATCACATCTTCATGGATTGGAGTTGTGGCGTTGTTATCTAAATAAATAAATCTCATTGTAACCCTCTTACTCAAAGCTATGCCCATCCGGGCAGAATTCAATTAGCCAAAAACTGAGTAAAGAGGGTCCTCCCCATCCTCGGCGGGACAGGTTTTTGTATGGATGAGGCGCAGATATCGCGTACGGGCAACGCGGAGGTTCTTACTCCGGGCCCACTGAGCGTACGCACATGTTTCAGGAATATAGGAGGCGAACATCGCCCGCCAGAGGTTCATCTTCCGACAGCGCTGACATTGGACGAAGCGTTCGGCGTAGACGGTACACTCTTTCGTTTTAGGATCGTAGAACTCACACCAAGAATCTAAGTCGACGACTAAGGTGTTTCCACTGACTACTTTTTCGTGACAGCAGAGCCCACAGCGGGAGCACTTTTGTTCCCATTTGCTACTCATCACTACCTCCAAAGGAAGCAAGCTGAGCTTGGACGTCTTGGTTGATCTCCGGAAGCACGTGAAGCGCTGTTAAGGTGATGTACCCATCTTGGACTGCTTGGAAGTCACTCTCTTCGGTAAGACAACGTTGCGTTGGCTTGACTCCCCCTTTCAGGGCGAGGACAACGGAGGTGCCAAAGCGAATTGAGGAAGGATCGACGACGCGAGTCTTTAAGGCGGCTTTCTCTGCCACAGCGTCGTGGTAGTCGAGGTACGCGAGATTCGCCGCCTTCACTTTCCCATTGGGCTGGGGGGGCACGTTTATGTTGATGATCGTCGTATCGTTGACTAAGTCGATGAGCTGGACTAAGTGGTCGCGAACGAAGCACGCTGCATGGCGAAAGGCGAAGGAGTTCTTATCATCCCGAGCGGCGCTGATCGCGATCGCCCGCATCCCGTTCAATGCAGCTTCGCGGGCAGCAGCGACGGTACCGGAGTAGAGCACATCGGTGGAGATATTATAGCCGTGGTTAATTCCGCTAATCACAAGATCCGGCGCCTCGCCAAACATCCCCGCCCTTGAGGCGTAGAGGATACAATCGGCGGGAGTTCCACTGCAGTGGTAGCGGTTTGGCATGTACTCGGTGATCGTGATATCACCGTGGAGGGTCATTGAGTGACTAGAGGCGCTCCGTTCGACGGTGGGGGCACACACCCAAACCTCATGGCCAATTTCCATGAGGCAATCAGCAAGGGTGTTCAGACCCTCACTTTGGTAGCCATCATCATTCGTTAAGAGTATTTTCATGCGTCCTTAGTCATCCGGGAACACAACCGCTGCTGGATCATTGGCCCCGTAGACATACCACCGAGGTTTAAATCCAAAGATGTGTTCATATTCCTCCAGACGACTAATATAACTTGGAAGCGCCTCCTTGCTCAAGAGGACCATTATGTTACCAGCAAAGCCATTGTCGATTTGAACTGCCCCTAAACACCCATCGATTTCCCCCGCTCGTTTGATCAACCAATCGATCTCTGGAACGGTCACTTCAAGGAGGTCTCGCAGTCCCGTTTGGATCCGACTGAAGACCTTTCCAAGCTGAACGGCGTCCCGGGGAGTGAGGATGTTTGCAGCATCCCGCGTCAACTGGGACTCCATTAAGACATATTGGGCGTTGTGGCGCGCCTCTTCATCGAGGTGAACAACCCGAGATGAGATATCACTCTCTGGGAAGTCGCGAATGAACGCCCCGCTGTAGTGTTCAGCGAGCTGGTCAAACGCCTCCTCGATATCGAGTTTTTTGTAATAGATCTCCTCGCGCATCGCACTCGGAGGAATTTTTGAATCGACAATCAGGGCGATATACTGGGGGCTTTCCTCAGTGAAGGGGAAGGCACGCTCCTGGTATGTGACGTGCTGAAGGTCAAAAAAGAAGAGCTTATTTCTGCCAGCGTTGAGGATCGTTAAGAGATCACTGACGCGGCACGGCTCACTATTAAACGTAGTATTTGCTTGGTAGACGAGCCTGATCGTGGTACTAAAGCGCAGATCAAGGCCAAGCAGCTTATCAATCGCCAACGCGGTGCCGATCGCACTTGCGGTGGAGACCATTTGGTTATCGGCGTACAGGAGTCTTCCCTTCAAGGTAATATCAAGGCCAGGGATTTCATGATCATCGCCGACCATCATTGCAATGACGCCCTTGGGGTAGTTCCCCCACCGATCCTCTTTGCGGAATTTGATATTGTTCAAGGGGAAGCGCTTGCGGTCATTAAGTGTCGCATTAAAGAGGCGCACTAAATTATCATCGCGGACCGAAAGGGCCACGTATAAGGTGGAGCGGTCAGTGCCAACGAGGGACCACCCTCGGCACGCGTCAGCATACCCTCCAAGAACAGTACAAGTACCGGGTACTTGCACAATTACCTCGGGGGTACGGCCATACTCCTCTTTATGCTTCACAATAAGCTGTTCCATGGGTCACCCTTAAATTCAAGGTCAGTGTAGGATACTTAAAGGTACTTTGCAACAAGAAAACCAAAATAGTCGGAATTCATGATCTAGTGAAAAGAAGCCCCTTCACGGAGTGTAAAGGGGTTTTGGTACGAAAAAACCACCCAGAGGTGGTCTTTTCAAATCCTTACTTTTCTAGGCTATAGCGCTTCTTGAAGCGTTCAATCCTACCTGCGGTGTCAACCATCTTCTGGGTTCCCGTGAAGAATGGGTGGCACGCGGAGCAGATTTCAAGTTCCATTGAGCGGGCCGTGGTCTTGGTTTGGATCACGTTTCCGCAGGAGCACTTGATCTCGGTGAGCTCGTAGCGCGGATGAATTTTATCTTTCATGCTTTCCTCCTGGTATCTCTTCCGCTGGCAGTATACAGCGGACTACCGTCTCTCTTGTTCTTAATACGCCGATCCACTCGCGGATACACCGGTATTAATGGAACGCAAGAACGCCTCATTATCTTTGGTCTTACGAATTTTGTCAATGAGGAATGGCGTCATTTCTTGCTCGTCCATATCATTAACAGCGTTGCGGGTGAGCCAAATCCGAGCTGCTTCATCAGCAGGTAGGAGAAGGTCTTCACGCCGCGTTCCAGATTTCTTAATGTTAATCGCTGGGAAGAGGCGCTTATCCGCTAAGCGGCGGTCGAGAATGATCTCGTTGTTACCCGTTCCCTTAAACTCTTCAAAGATGACTTCGTCCATCCGTGAGCCGGTTTCAATCAAGCCGGTTGCAACGATCGTTAACGATCCACCGTGTTCGATGTTTCGCGCTGCTCCGAAGAAGCGCTTTGGCTTGTGCAGAGCGTTGGAGTCGACTCCGCCTGAAAGGATCTTTCCACTCGCTGGGACAGTTTGGTTGTACGCCCGGGCTAAGCGGGTGATCGAGTCTAACAGAATTACAACGTCCTTCTTGTGCTCAACAAGGCGCTTCGCCTTCTCGATCACCATCTCGGCGACTTGGACGTGCCGACTCGCCTGCTCGTCAAACGTTGAGGCGATCACCTCACCTTTGACGTGGCGGCGCATGTCAGTGACTTCTTCAGGTCGTTCATCAACTAAGAGAACCATGAGGATTACCTCAGGGTGGTTCGTTGAGATTGAGTTGGCAATCTTTTGAAGCAAGACTGTCTTACCAGTACGGGGAGGGGCGACGATCAAGGAGCGTTGGCCCTTTCCAATCGGGCTAAACATGTCGATGATTCGCGTTGAAATGTCCTCATTAATCGTCTCTAAGCGAAGACGCTCATCGGGAAAGAGGGGCGTCAGGCTATCAAAGGGGACGCGAATCTTCGCTTGAAGGGGATCATCACCGTTGACTTTTAATACTTTCAAAATAGCGAAGAAGCGCTCATTCTCCTTCGGGGTCCGGATTTGACCGTAGACAACATCCCCCGTCTTTAAGTAAAGACTCTTAATTTGGGCAGGGGAGACGTAAACGTCTTCTTGGCCAGAGAGGTAGGAGTTTGCTGGGGAGCGAAGAAAGCCAAAGCCATCGGGGAGGATTTCTAGTGTCCCAGTTCCAACGACGACTCCCCCATCGGCGGTGTGGCGGCGGAGGATCTCGGCTACGATCTCCTGCTTGCGCAAATCAAGGACCTCTTCAGCGTCGAGACCGCGCTCAACACCAACTTTTCGCAGCTCATCAATGCCGAGGGTTGCGTAGTGTTCAAGCTCTAAGACTGGGGCATCAGGGTGTTCTTCAATATTAAGGTCAATGGAGGTATCTTCGATATTTAAATGTGCTGAAGGACGGGCGGGGCCAAAGCTCTGGCTCTTCTGATAGGTGTTCTTTCGTCCTTGGGTATTGCGATTTGATGGGCGGTTAGACGCCTTTCGGGGGGCGGGTCGGGGTTTTTCCACTACAGGCGGAGCGGGTGCTTCAACAGCGGCAGGGGCGGGCTCGGCGGCAGCGGCCTGCTTCTTTGGCCGACCAACTTTTCTCTTTGGTTGCTCCTCGCTCTCTTCACTGCTTTTCTTTACGACGACTCGTTTAGTAGCCTTTACAGGCTTTACTGTCTCAGTCGCCTCGCTCGAGGTTTTTTCTACTTCTTCAACTGACATGGGAATCACTCCAACGGAAACAGGCACTCAATTTAGGCGTTCTGAGAACGCACTGCGCCATTTCCTTTAACTGCTCATAGATGGGTAAGCATATGCGGGGACGATCGATGCAACTCACTAATACTGTCCCGCTATCCGTTACATTAACTATATTGCCACTTCGCTACAGTGTCAAGCAAACGCTCACCGTTGATGTAGCGCTGGGCGAGTAAAAACGCCACAGTCGCTGAGCGCCGGCGGATGATATCACGGCTGTACGCAGTGAGGTTTACCTGGACACTTTGGCTATCAAATTTCCTTGATGCAAAGCCAAAACACACCGTTCCAACGGGCTTTTCTTCACTTCCACCGCTTGGGCCTGCAATTCCAGTAACCGAGAGCGCCCAATCGGCAGAACTCTGATTAAGCACCCCCTCGGCCATCGCTAAGGCAACTTCAGAGCTCACCGCCCCGTAGGTTTCAATGAGTTCTTCGCTCACTCTAAGAAGGTTGGTCTTCGCTTCATTGGCGTAGGAGTTCACCCCGCCCCAGTACCACGCGGAAGAACCACTTTGATCTGTTAAGAGTTTTGCGATGAGGCCACTAGTGCAACTCTCTGCAGTAGCGATTGTTTCATTACGTTCTTGTAGTACCCCAACGAGGAGATCCACCGGTTGAACATCCCCATCGACTACGAGGGAGGGTCCTACGATCGCTCGAAGCTTTTCAACCATCGCTGTTCGCTCTTCTTGATTCCCCCCAGCGATGTAGAGGCTGATCGAGTGCTCTTGGAAGCGCGTTCCCCACTCAAGGCCGTTAAAGCTCACGCTCCGGCACAGCTCTTCAAGCTTCGATTCGGCGATGAGGAACGTAGAGTAATCACTTCGCTCAAAATCATTGTGCCCTGAAAGCTCACCTAAGAGGGGGCGGACGTAGTCGTAGAACATCGGGTCCATCTCCCGAGGGGGTCCGGGCATCGCCGCAACAAAGACTTCCCGCTCTCCTACTCGGACAAAGCCGCGAAAGCCACACGCCGTTCCATTGGGGTTAGGGATAACGTCAAAGCCCGATGGGATCATCGCCTGCTGTTCATTCGCCCCCCAGATTCGATCACCTAAGCGCGCATAGAGGGAGTCAAACGCCTCAGGGTGGCGAACAAGTTCTACCTGGGCTAGATCAGCAACGATCGAGCGAGTTAAATCATCGCTCGTTGGGCCAAGTCCCCCCGTTAAAAGGAGGACGTCGCACGTCTTAATACACTCTTTAAGGTGATTGGCAACTGAGCCGTCATCGGGGAGGATGATGATTCGCTCAACGCGGTAGCCGAGTTGGGTAAGTTGACTGCTAATCAGCCGGCCGTGGCGGTCGCTGATCACCCCGCGGGTGAGTTCGGTTCCAATGATGAAGAGAGCAGCTCGGGTGTAGTTCATCTTCGTTTTCTCACTACCCAACGAACAAACCCAAAGCCTAAGAGCGCGATCGAGAGGTAAATCGCCCCAAAGGCAAACCAGTCGATGTGTTTCGTGTAGAAAGTAAAGCCGTGATGCTCGCCGGTGTATACTGGAACATCGTAGATCTTCCATCCGACTTTAAACGGCTCCATCATTCCAACAATCTTTCCAGTTGGGGTAATCACCGCAGTCATTCCACTGTTCGTTCCGCGAACGGTAGAGCGTCGGTTTTCAATCGAGCGGAAAATCGCTAAGCCAAGGTGCTGCATTTGAGCACTGACCGCTTTCGACCACCCATCGTTCGTCATATTTACGATGACATCCGCCCCATTGGCAACAAAGCCCGCGTTCAAGTACCCAAAGACGTCCTCAAAGCAGATCGGCGTTGAGAAGCGAACCCCTTCATCGGTTTCAAAGACCACTGGATCATACCCCGTCTCCCACCAGTTGTAATCGTTGGCTAAGAGGAGGTTGTAGAGCCACGGCAGTTGCTTCTCGTAGGGGAAGTGCTCAGTAAACGGTACGAGGTGCTGCTTGCGGTAGGTGTTATTAATCTTTCCGTTCTCAAAGAAGATAACGGTGTTGTAGTCCATTCGGTTCCACGACCCATCTTCGCCTAAGGCGGGGATACTTGGGTCCTTGATCACCCCTTCGGGGTTTCCTGTTACCAGTGGCACTGGCAGGCTCTTTCCAAAAGTGACGAACTCATCAACTAAGACTCGAGTATCTGGATCAGAAGGGTAGCTTTCATGCCACGCCACTGAAGGAACAAACGCCGTCTCCGACCAGAGGATGATATCGGGGTCTTGGGTAAGCGCTTCTAAGCTGAGGCGGCGGAGGTTATTAAAGTTATTTTTGTAGGTGGCGTACCCACCCTTCCACGTATCGGCGCTGTGCTGGATTGTGGCAACGCGCCAGTTTAAGTCGGGACTTTGACCGTTCCAATAGAGTAAGGCAATGATCCCATAGATGATCGTGGCTAAAACTAACACCGCGTAGACGATGACCGAAATGATGTGTTCTTTTATAAAGCTCAGGAAGTTGGCTCGCTTCTCGATAAGGTAAAAGGCGAGGAACGTTTGGGGAAGGACCATGAGGAAGGTAATCCCCCAGATACCCGTGAACTCAGCGATTTGAATTAAAACTAAGTAGCGGTAGATCGCCGAACCAAGCATACCGTACGGGTAACCGGCAAACCAGTTTGTTGAGAGGTACGTGTACGCGACGTAGATCACCGCATCAACAAGGTAGCTGTACTTCTTAAAGAAGCGTTGGCTAAGCTTTAGGGCGGGGAATAAGGCGATCATCTCCCCACCTTTAATAATGGGGACGAGGAGGATTGCTAAGGGGTGGAAGGTCTTTAACCAGTAGTTAAAGAAGAGGTAGAAGACAAAGCCATAGAAGAACCCATAGGGGATGATGAGCTTCCACGTCGTATTGCGAATCACCATAAAGAAGGGGATGAGCGCAAAGAAGGCGATCCACCCAAAGCCAGTGTTACTTACGAACCCCGGAAAGGCGAGTGAGTAAATAAATGCACTACTAAGAAGAGCAAAAACCTCAAGACCCACGGTCCTGAGGCTTCTACGGGCTAGTATATTGGTCAAGGATACACTCCTCGTTAATTATCAGCGTTTTCGTTGCTGCGTAAGTCCCAGACACATTCCTTGAGCTCTTTTCCTGGGCGGAAAATCGCTACGCCGTGTGTTTCTACTGAAACAAGGTCCCCGGTCTTTGGGTTTCGGGCTTTCTCCCGACCCTTTCGGGTGCGAACTTCAAAGGTTCCAAAACCGCGAAGTTCGATAACCTGGTCTTTTTTAAGACCTTCTTTTACTTCTTCAAAGAATTCATCGATGATCGAATGGATGTCGGCCCGGTTGATCCCGTGCTTCTCATAGAGGTTTTCTATGATCATCGCTTTGGTCAATTTAGGGTTTGCCATGCTCTTACCTCCAAGATTTATGCTTGGGCGACGCTCGCTTGCTCCATTTTGTTGAAGCGGAGCTGTAACCGAGACTTCTTCCTATCAGCAGTATTCTTATGGATGATACCTTTGCTTGCAGTTGAATCAATCACCTTCAGGCTCAGGGCCAAATTCGTATTAGCCCGATCAATATCTCCAGAAGCAACAGCTTCGTTAAATTTCTTAATTGCGGTCTTCATCGTCGACTTCGCTGATCGATTTCTCAGCCGTCGTTTTTGGTTCTGCCGTTCTCTTTTCTCAGCTGACCTGTTAATGCTCACGTAATGCCTCCAAACGTATTCAACACAATACTTAACTATACAAAAATTGATAAACCCATAGCACGGGCGTCGATGGTCTCAAAACATATCACAGTCACTAAAACTGGTCAATACAATACTTTATTTCAGTTCCCGAAAAATTCAGCACTATATTCCCGCTTTACTTCCCAACGATTCGTATTATCGTTAAAGAAGAGGGCCGCTTGGGGTAGATTTGCAATCCTCCCTTCGCTCCCACTTAGCGTAATCTGCTTAGATAGTATGTTCACTTCGGTGACTTTCATCAAGTCACCGCCCACCTTCAATCGGCTTCCTTGGGCGGGATAAAGCTGCTTTTCTTCATTATAAAAGTCGTATTCGTAGCTTAGACAGCACAGAAGGCGACCACAGGGGCCAGAAATCTTCATTGAGTTCAATGATAGATTTTGTTCTTTCGCCATTTTAATTGAGACGGGGTTGAGGGTATCGGTGATCGAGTGGCAGCAGTAATCACGACCGCACACCGCCAGGCCACCTAGGACACGGCTTTCATCACGCACTCCAACTTGGCGTAATTCAATGCGAATCTTAAAGATCGAAACTAAATCTTTTACCAACTCCCTAAAGTCCACCCGAACATCAGCGGTAAAGAAGAAAATAATCTTTGGCTCACCTAAAAGGAAGTGCGTTGTCACGAGCTTCATCTCAAGCTTTCGCTCAGCGATCTTCTCGCGACAGATCCGCATCGCTTCATCTTCCTGCAAAAGAAGTTCT
>Ga0172382_10014525_pt1 | contig 10015 bp, 6 predicted proteins | sample Leawel138RmetaG_FD_122245 | JGI IMG/M metagenome (GOLD analysis project Ga0172382, IMG submission 122245) | Leachate microbial communities from a municipal landfill in Southern Ontario, Canada - Leachate well 138R metaG | ecosystem: Engineered > Solid waste > Landfill > Unclassified | place... | reverse complement strand
TATTGTCAAGGAAGATGCATATAACGATGATATGCAAGAGATGATTGCAGATGCCAAAGAAAAAGGATATAATCTTAAATTCTTTATTGGCTATGGCAAGTTTGCATTTGATACACAAGAAGTCTTTAAGCCAAATGGCGTTATCATTAATGGCAAGGACATATATGTAAGATACGATGGCTATACTGCACCGCAACAGATTAAGTTGCACGAATATGTTCACGCAGACGAGGACACCGAAATAGGCAGAGTAACAAGAGAAAAAATCTTAAATTCACTTTCCGACATAGACAAGAAAAAAATATTAGAATCGGAATTGTATAAACAGTATATGGAGTTATACAATGGCAACAAGGAACTTGTTTGGAAAGAATTTGTTGCTAATGTACTGTCGGGGCAGAGCGAGTATGCTTCTGACTTTACAGACATAAGAAAAGCCTATTGGAACAACGATTTTGAATCCATTAATAATTACAAGGTGGCAGAATATGCAGCAAGTATAGATGCAGGTGGTAACGCAGATGTGCTTGATAATATTGGATTTGGTGATAAATATTCTATTTCATACAACAATGATGGTTCACCTAATGTGGTGCTTATAGAAGAAGATATTTTCAAAGGGCACGGAGGAGAAATGCCTCATAAGGTAATTCGTGATTATTTGCGAAATAACATAGGTAAATATGCTACAATAATTGAAAGTGGGCAAAAAGTATATTTGGGCAAAGATTTACCAAACGAATATACACAATTTAAATCAACAAGATTATTAACACCAACCGTTTTAGAAGCTAAAAATCAATCGTCTCAAAATTTATCAGAAATGGTCGAAATTGCTACAGGCAGAATTTGGGCTAAAAACACAAAGTCTAAGCACGCAAAAGACTCTAAATTTGGGTGGTATAAGTATTCGACAAGGTTTAGAGTGGGGAATAAAGATTATAAAGCAGATTTACTCATAAGAAATGATGCTGATGGCAAAAAGTATATATATGATGTTATAAACATAAAAGAAACCGTCATCCGGCGTGGCGAATTAACGCCTTATCAGCGAACTATCAATAATGATAGACCCGATATATCCGGAACTAACGGTTTCAATAACACCACTATACCACAAGATAAAAGTGTTGTCAATAGTAATATACGCAAAAATGATATAAAATATTCCCTAAACACCTATGACGAAGATGCCGAACAGAATAATAACTTTTGGGATGAGTGGATAAATAAAGCAAAAGAATACGGTGTAATTCCAAAAGGGGAAAATCCTGTTAGAGATGTTGATGTGCCAAAAAAAATCAGCAATACAAAGGTTGTAAGTCGATTTGCAAGGACAATGCTTGAAGCCGGGGTAACTCCTGACGAAACTGTGTCAACTTTCGAAAAGGCTATTCTTAATGGCGATATGGCACATGAGGTAATCACAAACAAAAAGTCGCAAAGTTGGGCAAGGCAGCAAATAGAATATCTTGGTTTTGAGGAAGCGTTAAACCGTTGGAGTGTTTTATCTGAATCGGGTAAAGTTGGGAAAAACGAGCTTGCTTTGGGTATGGAATTATATAATCAGTGCATAACCAATAAAGATGTCCATAATGCTATGAAAATTGCTGCAGAACTTGTGGCTGAAGCAACTCGTGTCGGACAAACACTACAAGCCTGCAGAATGCTCAAACTTATGACTCCTGACGGACAGCTTTATTATCTTGAAAAATCAATTCAAAAGATGAATGATGAATTTCGGGATAAGATTGGCGATAAGTATAAAGACATTGAACTTGACGAAAAGCTTATGGAAGAATTTCTCGGTGAAAAAGACGAGGAAAAAAGAAACGACACATATGCAGTAAAAGAAGCACAGGCAGCTACCTATCGTGATGCCAATTCTCTTGCCGAGGGATTGAATAGACTACAAAAGAGATTAGAGCGAAGCAGTAACAAGGCGGTTAGAGCAACAAGCGTTCTTGTAGAAGGAGTTATGCCGTTTAAAAAAACGCCGCTCAATATTGCAAAGCAAGGAGTTAACTATTCGCCTATCGGTATATTAAAAGGCATATATAAATTAAGCACGAAGCTTAAAAATGGCGATGCTACGGCTAATGAGATTATTGATGATATTGCTAAAGGTTTAACAGGAACGGGGATGATGTTGTTAGGATTATTCCTTGCAAGTATGGGATTACTTATTGGTTCGGGGGACAAGCCTGAAAAAGAAAAAGAATTTGATAAAATGGTTGGCGAACAATCCTATGCGTTCAAGATAAAGGATGCGTTTACTTATACCATAGATTGGATGACACCATCAAACCTATCTCTTTTCATAGGTGCTAAACTGTATGAACTCACAAAAGATAAATTTTCTTTTGCTGATATTGTCGATGCGTTGTCTACCGTTACAGAACCGCTTTTGGAATTGTCTGTATTTTCAGGCTTAAATGGGGTAATAGAGTCAGCAAAGTATAGTGATAGCGAAGCATTGTTGGCAATCGGCTCAAATATCATCACAAGTTACTTATTACAAGCATTACCGACAACAGGCGGTCAGTTAAGCAGAATGATTGATAAAAACAAGCGTGAATACTATTTTACGGATAAAAATAGCAACATTCCAAAGACGCTACAACGATTTATTGGACAGGCATCGAGCAAGATACCTTTTGCAAGTTATCTTTTCGAGCCTTCTGTTGATGCGTGGGGGCGTGAAGAAGAATACGGAAACATTGTTGAACGAGCATTTAAAAATACGGTTTCTCCCGGATATTATTCAAAAGATAATTATACAAAGGTTGATACCGAGTTGAAAAAATTATATGATAGAACGGGCGAAAGTTCTGTGCTTCCAACCACTCAACAAAAATATTATGTGTCGGATAAAACTTACTATTATATGAATGCAAAAGATTATATAAAAGTTAAAAAATCAGAGGACAAAATAGTTTTAAATATGTAGAAAGTCTTATAAACAGCACAGATTATAAAACAGCTTCTGATGAAGAAAAAGTTAAACTTGTTAAAAAATGTTATGAAAGAACAGGAAAAGAAGCCAAAGAAGCGATGTTTGAAAAGGTAAAAGAAAATTCAAAATAGTAAACGCAATGTGCAAGTAAAAAGAGAAAAGCCCTGGGCGATTTTGTTCGGGGCTTTATCTATTTGTGGTAATATAAAAAAGTAATAAATGTAGCGAAAGGGGGTGTAATGGTATGAACGAATGTTGTATATAATTGCTAAAAACTATATAAGAAAAGCAATATTCTTTATACAAAGTGCATAAAAAATACTGCAATTTTGAGTATTGGAGCTGAAGATGGGACTTGAACCCACGACCTGCTGATTACGAATCAGCTGCGCTACCAACTGTGCCACTTCAGCAAAAGATTACCTTTCTATTATACTATATTTTCAGCATTTGTCAAGATGAAAAAAGGATAACTTACATTAAAGTAAGCTATCCTCTGCATATATTATTTTATTGAGTTTTAGAGATTGTTGCACGTCTATAATTCGCTGGTTTTCCGAGCCGCGGAATTTGAGAGAGATATTTTTAAGCCCGAGTACAAATTCGCCGTCCACAAGAATATCTGTCAAAGACAGGATGTCCTTTGTAATATCGGTAAAGGCAGGGGAAGGGATGGCTCCCGAAAGCTCCTCAAACATATAACCCGAATAGCACCAGATTGTTTTGCCGGGCAATTCACTGCGAATTCGTTTTAAAAGATTTAAAACCGCAGGCTGATTTTCCGGCTCAAATGGTTCACCGCCCAGCACAGTTAACCCCTCAATATAATCGGGAGTAAGTGCGGATATAATTTCGTCCTCTGTTTCCCGAGTGAATGGTTTGCCATAGGAAAAGTCCCACGTTTCAGGGTTGAAACAGCCATCGCAACAGTGTCTGCACCCCGAAACAAATAACGATACTCTGACACCTCTGCCGTTTGCAATATCTCTTTTTTTGATTTCCGCATAATTCATTACAGGTGCAGCACTCTTTCCTTAATTTCCTGTGTTCTGCCCTGGTTCCAGAATTGCGAACCGATATATCCGCAGGTGCGGCGGGCAACATTCATCTTAGACTCGTCATTATTTCCGCAGTTAGGACATTCCCAGATTAGCTTGCCGTCAGATTCTTCCCTAATGACTATTTCACCGTCAAAACCGCAGCAATGGCAATAGTCGCTCTTTGTGTTGAGCTCGGCATACATAATATGGTCATAAATAAATTTCATTACGGACAGAACAGCCTCGAGGTTGTTCTGCATATTCGGAACCTCAACATAAGAAATTGCGCCGCCGGGGGAGAGTGCCTGGAATTTTGCTTCAAGCGCAAGTTTTTCAAATGCGTCGATAGGCTCTGTAACATGAACGTGATAACTGTTTGTTATATAGTTTTTGTCAGTTACGCCTTTAACTATGCCGAACCTTTTCTGCAGGCATTTTGCAAATTTATATGTTGTGCTTTCAAGCGGTGTGCCGTAGATTGAGTAGTCGATATTCTCGGCAGCTTTCCACTTCGCCGTATATTCGTTAAGCTTTTTCATAATTTCAAGACCGAGGGCTTCGCCTTCGGGCTGGGTAAGTTTTTTGCCGATTAAGCTGTAAACACATTCCCAAAGACCTGCATAACCGAGTGAAAGTGTGGAATAACCGCCGTGCAGATATTTGTCTATTGTTTCGCCGCTTTTCAGGCGGAGAAGAGCACCATACTGCCAAAGAATAGGAGCGGCATCGGATACTGTGCCTGTCAATCTCTCATGACGGGCCTGAAGCGCTCTGTGGCAAAGCTCCATACGACTGTCGAAAATTTCCCAGAACTTGTCCATATCACCTTCCGCGGAAAGTCCTATGTCAACAAGGTTTACAGTTACTACGCCCTGATTAAATCTGCCGTAATATTTAGGGTCGCCGTTCTCATCAATATAAGGAGTCAAAAAGCTGCGGCAGCCCATACAAGTGTAACAATGACCGTTTCCGTTTTTGTCAATCTTGTTCTGGAGCATTATTTTCTCTGAAATATAGTCGGGCACAAGTCGTTTTGCAGTACACTTTGCGGCAAGCTTGGTGAGATAATAGAACCTGCTGTCCTCATGGATATTATCCTCTTCAAGAACATAAATAAGCTTTGGAAAGGCGGGAGTGATATAAACACCCTTTTCGTTTTTAACACCCTGATACCGCTGATTTAATGTTTCCTCAATGATAATAGCAAGATCCTGTTTTTCTCGCTCGTTTTTAGCTTCGCCGAGGTACATAAATACGGTTACAAAAGGAGCCTGACCGTTTGTGGTCATAAGAGTTACTACCTGGTACTGAATAGTTTGAACTCCGTTGCGTACCTCCTCACGCAGACGTTTCTCGGTGAGTGTATCTATCTGTTCATCAGTCAAATTTTCGCCTATCTCAATCATTTCGGAAACTATCTGTTTTCTTATCTTTTTGCGGCTGATGTCCACAAAGGGCGCAAGATGGGTTAGACTGATGCTCTGACCGCCGTACTGGCAGGAAGCAACCTGAGCGATAATCTGTGTTGCGATGTTGCAGGCAGTCGAAAAGCTGTGCGGCTTTTCAATAAGCGTTCCGCTTATAACGGTGCCGTTCTGCAGCATATCTTCAAGATTTACAAGGTCGCAGTTGTGCATATGCTGTGCAAAATAGTCAGCATCATGGAAATGGATAATTCCTTTTTCATGCGCGTCAACAATATCATGGGGAAGGAGAAGTCTTTTGGTAATATCCTTGCTGACCTCGCCTGCCATATAGTCACGCTGAACGCTGTTGACAGTTGGATTCTTGTTGGAATTTTCCTGTTTAACCTCCTCGTTGTTACATTCAATAAGACTTAAAATCTGCTCGTCTGTTGTGTTGGCTTTTCTGACAAGTGCCCTTGTGTAACGATAGGTAATATAGCTTCGGGCAACATCAAAAGCGCGCTGGTTCATGATTTGGTCCTCGACCATATCCTGAATTTCTTCCACGCTGAGCGAGCGTTTGATATTTTGCGCTGCGCTTTCAACATCTTCTGCAATTCTTTTTATCTGAACGGGTGTCATCCTTGCGCTGGGAACAACACTTTCATTTGCTTTTATAACGGCTTTTTCAATTTTCTCACGGTCGAATTCCACCTCGACACCGCTTCTTTTTATTATTCTCATTGGTTTCACCTCAAATATATTGGATTGGTAAAATTATTCTATCACACTTTTTTTTGTTTGTAAAGACTTTTTTCGAAAAAAATACCACATATTGTGATTTTTTTCGAAAGCAGGTACTATATATAGTGTATATTAAAATAAAAAGTCCGGTCTTTACGACCGGACTTTTGAATATTTAAATTAGTCTTTAGCTGCGAGCCACGGTGGAATTTCAAGGCCTTCATCATCGTTGTGAGCAGTCTGTGCCGGCTTTTGATATGCAGAATAATAGCCGGTGTTTCTGGACTGAGCCTTGTTATAGAATTCTTCTACTCTCTGTGAATAAGAGGAAGAAGATTCTCTCGGCGAGTAGGAGGATTCCTCTTTTGAGGGCTGCTGAGCCGAGAAGAAGGGGATTGCTTTTGGAGAAGGTTCATCAAACCCCGTAGCAATAACCGTAATAATAATTTCGTCTTCAAGGGACGGATCCATAGCGATACCATAAATAAAGGTAGCGGATTCGTCTATATAGCTCTTAACAATTTCTGCTGCCTGAGCTGCTTCAAACAGACCGAGATCGCTGCCGCCGGTGATGTTGAGGAGAACGCCTCTTGCACCATCGATAGTAGTTTCGAGAAGCGGACTGTTGATTGCCATTTTAACAGCAGTTTCTGCTTTGTCGTCGCCCTTTGCACGACCGATACCCATGTGAGCAAGACCTCTGTCTTTCATAACGGTTGTTACGTCGGCAAAGTCAAGGTTGATTTCACCGTCGTTTGTGATGACATCGGCAATACCCTGAATACCCTGACGGAGAACGTCGTCAGACATTAAAAAAGCATCTTTTATAGTTGTCTTTTTGTCTGCTATCATGAGCAATCTGTCATTGGGGATAATAACAAGAGTGTCAACGTTATTTTTTAAAGCGGCAATACCTTCTTCGGCTTGAGCAGTTCTTACTTTACCCTCAAAACCGAAAGGCTTTGTAACAACACCAATGGTCAGAATTCCCATGTTTTTAGCTATTTCAGCAATAATTGGAGCCGCGCCTGTACCTGTTCCGCCACCCATACCGGCAGTAACAAATACCATGTCAGCGCCCTTTAAAACCGCTTCAATTTCTTCTTTGCTTTCTTCGGCACTTTTTCTGCCGATTTCGGGATTTGCACCTGCACCGAGACCTTTGGTTAATTTTTCACCAATCTGAATTTTTGTATTTGCATTTGAACGGGATAAAATGGGCTTGTCTGTATTTACTACGATAAAATCTATGCCTTTAACGCCGCGCTCAAGCATGCGATTGACAGCGTTATTACCACCGCCGCCGACGCCTACAACTTTAATAACCGCCGCGTTGTCATATGTTTGGAAATCTGACATAATATTATCCTCCTTGTGTATATCTGTATACATTTAAATTTATTATACACTATATTAAATAAAAAAACAAGAGCTTTTTTTATTTTTCTTCATCTAAATTTTTTTTAAGGCGGATTTTCCTGTTAGAGACCAGAATTCTGCGGATTGCGGCACTGTTCGAAAGTATTCTCGTGCCGAAAACTATAATGGCTGCCAGACTCAAATCAACGCCGAGAAGGTTCCCTATGTAGGTTAAAATAGCGGCAAACAGTCCGTTGATAAAAAATCCGGAGAAAAAGATGTTGCTGTCAAAGGTTTTCTGCAGGTAAGATAAGCATGCGCCCACAACAGAATCAAGCGACGCAAGAATTGCAACCGCAACATATTGGGAGAAATTTGCAGGGACCTGAACTCCTGAAATAAGCCCTAAAAATATTCCGATTAGCAGTCCAAGTACTGCCCACATTGCACAAACCTTCTTTCAAATTAGTTTTCTTTGCTTTTCGCGGTGGTAACATATTTGAATGTTACCGAGCCGGAGTATGCTTTCATATCAATCCTGTCCGACTTTTGTATTGTGACGCCGATATTCCAGTTTCTGAGCTCGCTGACAATACCGCCAGGCATAGTAAGTGCATTTTCAAGCGCGGCACTGTCGCCGATTGCCTTTATTACAAAGGGAGCACCGCTGCGGGTGTTATTTACAATAACAACGGGGCCTACGCATCTTATGGCGGTTGTTGACACAACTCTCTCGCCGTTTATGGATATAGCTTCGGCACCTGCCGCAAGAAGCTCATTAACCAAAGAACGCATATCGCTGTCGTGAATAATAAAATATTCAGCAGGCATATTTGGGTCGGCATTTTTGGCATCGCTGAGAGTTACTATAACTCCGGGACCGTACACATCGGTAAGCCCTGCAAGATTTTCCGCGCGGAGAAGGTCCTGCTCCATGCCTATGTAGGTTGTACCCGTTTGTTCGATAGATTCACGGTAGTTAGTAATGGTGCTTTGCATCTGATTTATCTGATCCTGCAGAGAAGCATTTTTTTTCTGTTCGGACATATACATTTGCTGAAGCTCTTCATACCGGGCAGAAGGGGAAGTGTTGTTAAGCTGAACACTTTTCAACTGCACGCTGACAGCAAATCCCAAAAGTGCACAAACAAGCAGCATATAAAGTTTAGATGTAATTTTCTGTTTGTCTATCACGCTTTTGTTCAACTCCTTAATTTATTCTTCGGCTGCAGGCTTGTCCGTTTCTGCTGCAGATGTAGTTTCTTGGTTTTCTTCGGTTGCGGTTTTATCGGTGGGCAGAGTGGTGCTGTAAACTATTCTTTCCGGATTGGAAACGTCAAAAAAACCGGATTCGATATTACCTGCGCTTCGCAGGCTTTCCGAAAAAGCGGCAACTTTATAGTCAATATCCTCTTTGCCGCCGAAATAGACCAAAATTCCGTTTTCAAGCGTTGCCCACACGTCTGTACCGTCAAGAGTCAGCGAAGCACACGGAAAAACAAGAGTTTGCTCGCTGAAATTTTGTATATACTTTAATATTACATCAAATGGGGTGCTTTCGTCAATAGAAATTTTCGATCCGACCTCACTTTTTTTTACGGAAAGCCCGTAAATTACGGGAGTGGTTTTGGGTTGTTCGGAAATTTCCATTACTTTTCCGGTTTCGTCAATAGCGGCAAACCCGTTTGAAAGCGCCACGACTCCGCGGACTTTACCCTCCTGAACGGTTATTTTTACCCTGTTTGGGAACATCCGCTTAATCTGCGCGGTTTTGACATAAGCAAGCTTTTCAATATCAGATACGGACTTTTTTGTATTAACCTTAAGCATATGCTGCCTCTGTGCAATTCCGGAAGCAGTAATGACAGATTGGGGGGAGGTTGCCGAGACCCCCTCCACGTCGATTGTTTTAACATTAAAAAAAGGAGTGCAGAAGATAAATGCATAGATTGCTCCTACAATAAGTATGAACTTGATTGTCTTAACTATGAGTCTTCTGCGTTTTATTCTGCGGTTTTTTTTACGTTGCTCGGCTCGGGTTGTCATATGCATCACTTCCTTACTAATCTGTTTTTCTTATGTTTCCGCCGATGGAGGATATAATTTTGTCAAAATTTTCGTAGCCGCGGTCAATAAAACGTATATTGTCGATTTCCGATTTGCCATAGGCACCGAGTGCGGCAATTACAAGCGCCGCACCGCCTCTGAGGTCGGGCGCGCAGACATTCGCGGGTCTTAGGCTTGGCACACCGCGGATTACTGCAATTCGGTCCTTTGTGGTTATATCGGCTCCCATTTTTATAAGCTCCGCCGCTGTGTTAAACCGATTTTCAAAAATAGTTTCGTTTATTATAGAAGTTCCGTTCATAGTCGAAAGTGCCGCCATAAGCTGAGACTGCGCATCGGTCGGGAAACCCGGATACGGCATGGTCTGAACACTGTCGGGCGATTTTAGTCTGCCCCTGCATCTTATATGTAACCTATCTTTTTCGCATCTGATATTTGCACCG
>Ga0172382_10014524_pt1 | contig 10015 bp, 6 predicted proteins | sample Leawel138RmetaG_FD_122245 | JGI IMG/M metagenome (GOLD analysis project Ga0172382, IMG submission 122245) | Leachate microbial communities from a municipal landfill in Southern Ontario, Canada - Leachate well 138R metaG | ecosystem: Engineered > Solid waste > Landfill > Unclassified | place... | reverse complement strand
TCACCTTGGTGATCTCTCCACTCTATCTTTTTTTCAGGGGTTAACATGGACACCAAACAGATTTCTATTGATCAGGAAATTCGCAGTGTTGTTGATAAGGCATTGCGAGATCGATGTTCGGATTCTGTAGCTGCAGCAATTAATTCGATTCAGCCCGATGCCCTCGGTGTGTTCTTCCACACGGAGTTGGTGCGTGACATCATGGAGGCCAAACCGGTTACCACAGGATTGCCCGCTTCGCCAGGGGCAGCGACCGGCGAAGTGGTATTGAGTGCCAGTCGCGCAATTGCACTGAACGATGAGGGGCGCTCGGTCATCCTTGTGCGATCGGAAACAAACCCGGATGACAATCTGGGCATGCATGCCGCAAAAGGCATTCTGACTGCTCGCGGAGGACTCGGCTCCCATGCAGCCATCGTCGCAAGGGGCTGGGGAAAACCGGCGGTCGTCGGTGCGGTCGACGTGCACATTGGCACAGGTGGGGTCACCATCGGCGGAATCTTGGTCAATGAAGGCGATTATATCACCATCGACGGGAGCACTGGGGCCGTCTACGTTGGAAAGCTCGAGGTATGCTCCCATACCGCTCCCCCTGAGCTGATGCAACTACTGCAGTGGGCTGATGAGGTCATTGACGCGGGCAAGCTCGAGGTGAGGGTGAATGCCGACACTCCGGTGGATGCGAGGATGGGCCGGACGTTGGGGGCAAAGGGGATTGGCCTCTGCCGCACCGAACATATGTTCCTCTCACCAGACCGACTTCCCATGATGCGAGCATTCATCCTCAGTGAAACGGAAGACGAAGGCCAAGCAATCTTGTTGCAGCTTGAACACGCCCAAGTCAATGACTTTGAGCAAGTGCTGGATGCGATGGATGGGTTGCCGGTGAAGGTCCGCCTGCTTGACCCCCCACTCCATGAGTTTTTACCCGATCTCTTGGAACTTACAGCCAAAGAAGCTACAGGTGCCCTCAACCCCACGGAGAAGAAGGAACTTGCTGCGGTGCGTCGATTGCATGAGAAGAATCCCATGATTGGTACCAGAGGGGTCCGCCTCGGAGTAGTGCGCAGCGGTCTGTACGAGATGCAAGTCCGCGCGTTGGCCACCGCCACTGCCAACCAGATACGCAAGGGGAAGCATCCGCTCATCGAGATCATGATTCCACTGGTGATCAACGAAGAGGAGATGGCGATTGCCCGCACGTGGGTGACAGACTCCTTGAAGGCGGCGGGACATCCAGAGCTGGAAGACCTGGATATTCCGATCGGGGCCATGTTGGAGACTCCTCGGGCCGCGTTGGTGGCCGACGCGCTTGCCGCACATGCCGATTTCTTCTCCTTCGGTACAAATGACCTGACACAGATGACCTTCGCCTTCAGTCGAGATGACATTGAGGCGAACATGCTCCCCGCCTATAAAAGTAGAGGAATCCTCAAGGAAAATCCCTTTGCCGTCGTGGACCGCGACGGAGTCGGATTTCTCGTCGACAGGGGGTGTACGCTCTCCAAGCAGGCAAAGCCCGGTATCAAACTGAGCGTATGTGGGGAACACGCCGGCAATCCTGAATCGGTGGACTTCTTCGTACGCTCAGGAGTGGATTCGGTAAGCTGCTCCCCATATAGAATCCCACTCAGCCGCTTGGCTGTGGCACAGGCGTTGCTTTCATCAGGTCGGGTGGGGGTGAGCACGGTACCGTTTGCCTTTGGGAGCGCTGAAACCGGCTCCTCCGCCGGAGCTCAGGATGGAGACACCCCTATCGGTATGGTGGTGCCCGCAGACGAGGATTTTGTCCTCTACCTGCTCAGGGTCCGCGGCTTCATCACCCCCGACGGGTTGATGGCGAGCTTGGGTTGGATTCCCACCGAGATCTTGGCAAGCCTTGAACGCAAAGGCTTGGTCGATCACATGGAGGGCCACGACATGTATACCCTCTCGGTCGAGGGAACCGAAGAACAGACGCGCAGGATGGAGGCCCTGCGGGATGCAACACTCGCCCAAGCACTTGCGCCGGCCTATGGGGATTTCCTGGCACTCAACACGGAGTTCAAGGAGCTGTGCAACACCTGGCAGCTGAAACACGGCGTCCCAAACGACCATAAGGATGAGGCGTATGACAAGGAGCGGACCGAAGCGCTCAAGTCGATCAATGAGAGGATCCAACCGGTGCTCGCCAGGCTCGCCCAGCTCCTTCCTCGCCTTGCCAGGTACCAGGACCGCCTGCAGTCTGCTGCCAATCGCGTCTTGGCTGGAGAGATCAAGCAGTTCACCGGGGTGATGTGCGAATCGTTTCATGATATTTGGATGGAGTTGCACGAGGATCTCATGCTGATGCAGGGAATCGATCGCGCCGAGGAGGGCAGCTTCTAGGAGGCGCTGCACCGTCTCCCTGTCTTTGACACTCTTGGAGGTCGATGATCACCATCGGTGTGGATACTAAATCCCCTGGGGAATCGAGACCCCAGGGGAAGGTATTCAATACGAACTTCGGCTTTCAGGCAATCTTAGAATTGGAGTGTCAAAGATTTAAGAAAACTGTTTTCCACGTATACCACCTCAGTTCGTGTTGCACAAATTCGCTCACAACACCAAAGCCGCGGCGCTCTTGGCCAGAGAAGCGGCATCCAGTTTTGCGTACTTGGTCAATTCGCCATACGTTGCAGAGTGGATGAAGCGGTAGGAACCATCCTCTCTGTTGAGGTTCACCGTATGCAATCGGGACACATCACACACGATGGAGCGGTCGAGGATCAATTTCGCAGCAGCATTCCACAGATAGCCGTTGTTCTGCTCGGCGAAGAGCAGCGTCGTATCAGTCTCTGCAAGCAGATACTCTACGAGCCCTGCATCGAAGGAGGGCATGTCATACGCAGCTGCGGAGATCCCTTGGGCCTCAAGGAGTTTGGATGCGGCAAGCGCTTCATGGGCTCCTCTTCCACTGGAGACGATCGTGATCTTCGCACTCTCATCCCCTGTGAGCCGGTGAGCCTTTGCGTAGGCAAACTCGACTCCTGCGGGGTAGAGAACCGCTGAGGCGCTCCGCATGATCCTCAAGTAGACCAAGCCCTTGGAGCCTTCCATGATCCAGCGGATGATCGATACCAGTTGGTTCGGACACGAGACATCGATGATCTTCAACCCTGGGATGGTAGAGAAGAGCAAGTTGTCATCGTTGCCCATATGGGTGGCACCGTTGACCTGTGTGTCGAGGTTTGCCGCGGTAGCCACGAAGGTGAGGTCCAGGCCGTGACCTTCGGAGAGCCAGCCGTTGGGATCCTCCATGGCCTCGATGCGTTCCTGGTGACTGACTCCAATACGGCGCATTACCTGCCAATTGAAGAAGGGGCAGAAGGTACTGACCCATGCGTTGCCGCCGTTTGCCGCGATCGCTTCGCCGATGCACATCATGTTGGCCTCGGCGATCCCGACGTTGATCGCCCGATTCTGGTCGACAGACCCGACACCCGCTTGCAGTCCACTGGTCGAGCCAAGATCGCTGTCCACCGAATAGACCCGACTGTCGTTGGCATAGTGCTTCATGCATTTGGTGATTACATCGCACGCCATCACCTTCTCATCCATGCCGTATCGAGGCAACTCACCGGTCAACGTAATCTGCTTGTTGCGCGGGGGAACCTTTCCACGACGAGTCGGGCCGTGCAACGGGGCATCGTCGATACTGCAGTGAATCGCAATCCGCTTCTGTTCGAGAGCCTGGGCAACTTCTTCCTCCCCTGCAGATTCGAGGTCTGCCAGATACTGGATGTACGCCCCCTCCCTTGCCACCCGACGCGCTTTCTGAAGCGCAAGTTCCTGCGTGAACACATCGTCTCCAAGGGTAATCTTGTGCTTGTTCAATCCCGCAGAGAAGGCGCCAAATCCCTTATACGTCTCGCTGATGATCGCCAGGGGCCTTCCATCAGGGGTGCCATTGACGAAGTCATCCAACACGCCAAGGAGTTGGTCAAACCGTGTTCCATCCACCGTCACCACCTTCCACCCGAACGCCTCAAGCTGCTGGTCGAGCGCGTCCATACAGATGTGGAGCTTGGTGTGGTCATCCAACTGGCCGTGATTTTTGTCGATGATGACACAGAGATTGTCGAGCCGCTTCTGGGGAGCGAACATGAATGCTTCCCAGACGATTCCTTCCTGCAGCTCACCATCACCGGCGACTGCGAACACTCGACTGGACGAGTGGTTTTTCGCGTGGAGGGCAAATCCCTGTGCCACAGCCAACCCTTGCCCAAGGGGGCCGGTGGCGATCGGAACTCCAGGGAGGATGGGGCCGGGGTGCCCATTGAGGATGCTCTGGTGGGACCTGGAGTGATCCAAGATCTCAGAAGAGAAGTAGCCGACGTCTGCGTAGATCGAAGCAAGCGCCGCTACCCCATGCCCTTTGCTGAGGATCATCAGATCCTTGTCTGTCCGTGTCGGATCTTGGACATCGTACTCCATCACCGAGCCGTAATAGAGCGCTACCAACGGAATCACCGCACTGAACGCACCACCGATATGGACACCTTTGTCGATGGCGCTCGCGCCTTGATGCAAGATCGAAGCCCGAATATCCGCGTCTTTCAACTCCAACAACTTGATCAGACCTTTTCGGTAACTCTGCTTGGTTTCCACGTTCCTTTTGACCATCAGGGTCCTCCTCGCTCTATGATGCCGGCATCGGGATGGCAGTGCCCCTGTGCTCGGTCAATGCCGGTGCTGCTTCAGAACATGACCGCCGGTCCCCACCCCTTCGACAACCTGCTCGCACATACCAGGCATGCATCCTCGCACGCCCTTCACCCGCAAAGCACACCGAAGAGAGTGCCGATCGACCACGCGCGATGGGCTATCTTGCAGCATCCATATTATCGATTATCGATAGTTTATCATCCGCCATGACCCCTGTCAACCAAAACATCCTTGTACCAGTCAATATTGTCTCGTATCCGTCCCCGTCGGATCAGCCCATCATTGTGATGCCAGTGCCTCGGCAGTCTTCTTCACGGTCTTGATCACACGAGTATACCCGGTGCAGCGACAGAGGTTCCCTTCCATGAGCTTGCGGATCTCTTGCTCGCTGGGATTGCCATACTCATCGATGATCGCTTTGGCGGTCATGATCATCCCCGGGGTACAGAAGCCGCACTGTACCGCACCCTCATCGATGAACGCCTGTTGCAATGGGTGCAGGACATCGCCATCGGCGAGCCCTTCGATCGTCAGGATGTAGCTTCTATCGGCCTCGACGGCGAGCATGAGGCAACTGTTCACCGGCTTGCCATCCACGAGCACGGTGCAGGCACCACACTCGCCTTCATTGCATCCCTCTTTGGCACCGGTGAGGCCCAGGTCTTCGCGTAAAAACTCCAATAGAGTCCGATTCACCGCCACTTCACGGATATACTGCTCGTTGTTTACCATTATGGTGATCTCTTTCTTGAACATATCCCTTACTCCTGTGTCAATGTGCCGTATGCAGTACGTACGGTTCGCGGTACCAACAATTTCAAGAGCGAGCGGCGGAACTCGCCGTCAGCCCTCCAGCTGTGCCGTGGGGAAGCGTCCTCGAGGATGATCTGGCTTGCCCCCTCCACCGCCTTCCTGTCGGTCAGATCCTTGCCGAGGTAGTACGCCTCGGTGTTTGGTGCACGGATCGGTGTCGGTGCACTGGTACCCAATGCAATTCTCATTTCCGTACAGGTTTTCCCATCATCGCCGACCTCCAGGTAGACCGAAACCCCCAACAGCGCAATCTCCATCGCATTGCGTCGGCCATACTTGAAGTAGGCTGCCCCATAGCGCCTGGCAGGCGTCGGGACTGTCACTTTGACGAGTACCTCATCCTCGGCGAGGACGACCTTCTTGGGACCGGCGAAAAAATCCTTGAGTGCGATGGTTCGTTCGCCCTCCGTTCCGTGGACCACGCACGATGCGTTCAATACAAGAAGTGGCCCTACGCCATCGGCAGACGGCGCTGCAGTACAGATGTTGCCGCCAATCGTCCCTCGGTTGCGAACCTGCAACGACCCGATCGTGCGCACTCCCTGGATCAGGACATCATACCATTCACTGATGAGCGGGTGCCGTTCAATCTCATGGTGCGTCACCGCAGCCCCGAGTGAGAGACCATCCTCTTCAGTCCAGGTGATGCCGTGCATCTGGGGGATTTTCTTGATATCAATGACGTGATCGTAGAGGGTATCCCCACTATGCATCTTCGCATAGACATCGGAGCCACCGGCTACGACGACCGCCCTGGCCCCATAGGTTCTCTTCAGTGCGCACGCCTCATCCAATGTAGTGGGCACGTGGTAATCGAATTTAGCGATCATATGATTCCTCCAACCTCTTGCGACACGCGGCGAGTATATGTTCGCCTTTGATCGGGCAGTGTGTCACCGGAACTCCCAGGGCGTGGGCTACCGCAGAAGCGACCGCCGACTGGGTGGCACACATCGCCGGTTCCCCAATACCTTTCGCCCCATAGGGACCCTCGGGGTGCGGGGACGACTCGATCAACTTCATCTCGATCTCCACATCCGAGTCCATCGCCGTGGGAATCTTGAAGTCGACCATATTTCCATTCATCAGGTATCCGTCACGGTGGATGAACTCCTCCAAAAGGGTGTTGCCGATTCCCATGATCACCCCACCTTCCACCTGCTGCAGACAGCCAAGTGGATTGATTGCCTTGCCGATATCGTGCGCGGCGACCACCTTGACAACCCGGATTTTCGCCGTATCGGGATCAATCTCGACCTCAGCGGCATTTGCGCCAAAGAACCACATTGCCGTCAGCCGCTCGGTCTGGTAGGTCACCGGATCGGGCTTGTCCCAGATATTCGTCGTCTCATAGCTTCCATACCCGAGGACAGGCTCACCGTTTCTGATCAATCCGTTCTGTGCCAGTTCATCCATACGGGCTTGCTTGCCGGTGGGTTGTCCTTGCTCGTCCAGTTGCACGATGGTGCCACCCTTGCGAAATTCAATGCGGTCGACAGGGGTCTTCCACTTGAACCCCACCCACTCACACACCTGGCGTCTAACATCCTCAGCGGCTTTGATCGTAGCGTTGCCGAGGTGGTACGTTGCACGGCTGCTGGTGGTCGTCTTATCAAGCGGTGTGTAATCGGTGTCGACCTGCACGGTGCTGATCAGCTCCAACGGGATGCCAAGCTCCTCCGAAACAATCTGGGGGATGACGATTCCGACACCTTGGCCGAGTTCGGTCGTTGAGTACGACACGATCGCTGATCCATCAAAGTTCACCTTGATGGTGACCGAGGTATAGGAGGGGGTGCCGGTGAATTTCATGAAGGTGCCCAGCCCACGTCCTCGAATCTTGCCATCCTCGGTAATCCAGCTGATCGGATGATCCTTCCACCCAAGTCCTTCGGCAGCCTGCCTGAGACACTCCTTGATCCCCACGGAGAAGAGTGTTTCTCCGGTATGGCCCTTACTGCCGTCGACCATTACATTCTTCATGCGGACCTCATACGGGTCCATGCCAAGGGCTTTTGCCACCGCGTCCATCTGTTGTTCATGGGCGTACGCCGCTTCGGCAACCCCAAACCCCCGTTGGGCTGTCCCCAGTTGCTTGTTCGTGGCCACGCAGTATCCATCCATCTTTACGTGGTCGACCTCATAGGGGCCAGCGAGGATGACATTTGCCTTCAGTGTGACGGTAGGGCTGATCGTCGAGTATGCGCCGCTGTCCCACCAATTGGTCGATTCCACACCAAGGATCTTGCCATCTTTACGCGCCGCGGTACGCATCTTGAAGCGCACCCCTGCTCTCACGGTGCCCGCCAAGAAATCCTCTTCCCGGCTGAAGGCGACCTTCACCGGCCGCCCATGGGTCTTCATCGCCAGTGCAATCGCCAACTGCTCGGCACGCGCTTCGAGTTTACCGCCGAACCCTCCGCCAATGGGGGGAACAATGATACGAATTTTGTTCTCGGGAACGCCGAGCGCCCGAGAGAGTTCCCCACGGATATAGTAGGGGGATTGCGCAGGGGACCAGACGGTAATCTTTCCCGACCCATCAACTTTGGCAATCGCCAGGTGGTTCTCAATCGCTGCGTGGTGTAAAATCGCGCTGTGGTACTCGTTCTCGACGATGACGTCAGCTTCGGCAAATGCCTTCTCGACGTCCCCCTTGCGCAAGGTGAAGTGGTCGTAGATGTTTGTACCATTCTCTGGATGGATGGTATCGACGTGCCAGTAGTCTTCCAACCGGTCGTGTACCAAGGGGCTGTTGCTCTCCATCGCCTCCATCACATCGTTCACCGCAGGCAACTGCTCGATCTCCACCTTGATGAGACGCACCGCGGCGTAGGCTTGCTCAAGGGTATCGGCGGCTACCAGTGCAATCGGCTCACCTTCAAAGCGAACCTTGTCGATCGCAAGGAATGTCTGATCCATGATCGACCTACCGATCCGATAGGGTACCTCTTCGCCGGTAACGACCGCCCGCACCCCTTGTGCATCCCTTGCAGCCGATACATCAATCGACTTGATGATCCCGTGGGGGACCTTGCTACGCAACACCGCTCCATGCAACATGCCTGTAAGGGTGATGTCCCCACAGAATTGCGCCCTTCCGGTAACTTTATCATGCGAGTCCTTGCGTACTGCAGGTTTCCCGACCACAGCGTATTTGCTCATGTCATGCTCCTGTGCTCTCTTGACGAGGTTTGGTGAATCCAAAATGTTCATCAAAACCCAATGCTTGGTACTCCAACGCAACCGCTTCTGTTCGGACGGTCACGCCCCCTTCCAACTCCATCAGCCTACAACTTTTCTGCTGTGAGTCCAATATCGCATAGGTCGCCACCCCGTACTTATGGGCGGACAATTCACCGGGATTGACCACAATACACCCGTTGCGATTTTCCACCGACCGACGATGGGTGTGACCAAAGCACACGGCATCATACCTTCCCGAAGCAACGGCGATATCCACCAAATCATCATGGTGGGTGAGAAAAAACCGAACCCTGTCCCGCGTGAACTCGGCGTAGGTTCGGGGGTGGACACGCATGGTGCTGTCGCCCTTGATCGACTCATGGTATATCGCAAGCTTGTCGCCATCATTGTTGCCGTATATGGCGAACACGGGAAAGCCTGCAGTGGCGAGCATCCTTGCAATTCCTGCATTCATAAAGTCACCAAGGAACAAGACCTGGTCGATCTGTTGGGTGCGCATCTGCTGTATGCAGAGCAGGAGATTATGGTAATTCTCATGAATGTCGGACAGTATTGCAAACCTCACCTACTCGTTCCCCCTGATCGGTGCTCTGCGCTCATTTTCCATTACCATGCGGAAGTGGATGACTCATACCCTATATGCTCTCGATATTCGATTATAGTTTAACATTGGGTTGCCGTCAATGATGCGAGGATCGCCCAACGGCGTATCTCCCAGGCTCAGATCAGTGCCATCGGCCAGCACACCTCAGCAGTCTGAAACGTGAAACAGCCTCACTCAAGGCAAGGCCGTTTCACAAAGGCCCGCCGCATACGCAATCAAGATGCGGCAGTATGCCCCTTACATCTCCTCAAGGATCTTGTCAATCTCGTCGAAAATGATCTGCGGTGTCTTCGCACGAGCGAGGTAGCACGGAATGTCTCGGACCAAGTCGGCCAAGAACGCTCCTCTCTTCTGGCGAAGTGCATCATTGTCGATGATCGGCATGACCAAGCCATCCTCTCCGCTCAACAGCTGGTTCAGACCCATGAAGTTCATCATCGAGTGGTGACCCTGGTACGCTTTCTCAAACTGACCCATAGAGATCACCTTCGTATCGAAGTGGCCGTCGATGCTGGGTTGGATGATCAAGGAGATCTTGATCGGTTCATCGTAGATTTCGTAGGTCGGCTCCTTGTCGAAGAACTTGGCGACGCCCTCGTCCTGATCGGGCAAATCACTGCGCTCGGTCCCCTTCGCACGGTGCTTGATATACACATTCTTCGAACCGAGGATTGCAAAATGCTCCTCGTTGATCACGGTGGTCTC
>Ga0172382_10014521_pt1 | contig 10016 bp, 8 predicted proteins | sample Leawel138RmetaG_FD_122245 | JGI IMG/M metagenome (GOLD analysis project Ga0172382, IMG submission 122245) | Leachate microbial communities from a municipal landfill in Southern Ontario, Canada - Leachate well 138R metaG | ecosystem: Engineered > Solid waste > Landfill > Unclassified | place... | reverse complement strand
GATATCCTCGGCGATCACTTTCAGCCACAGCTCGGCCTGGCTCAGCGTCGCCACCCGGTCGATCCACAGTACCTTGTCGCCGAATTCGAAGGCTGTCGTTTCGGCACCGCCAGGCGCGGTGTCGGCGAGATGGCGAAAGCCGGGCGTGTCCCGGTAAAAGGCAGCGGTACGTTCGTATTCGTGATCGGGAGCCTTCATGGCGATGTTGCGGCCCGCGCGGAATACCGGCTTCATGAGATTTCCTCGATCTGTGGGGGGGCAAGCGGCGATAATCGGCCGCCGCGCCGGCCTACGGCGTGCCTTCGAAGAAGTCGACGATGCCGGTTTCCAGCGAGTATTCAGCGCCGACCACCAGCAGTTTCTTTTGCTGGATCAGGCGCTCGAGTAGCTCCGATCCATGGCGAAGCTGATTGGCCGCGACGCGGATGTTGGTGCGTACGGCCTTGCGCATGAGGGCGGCGGGCTGCTTTGCCAGATCCGTATGCAGCAGGCCTTCCACCGCCGGCCTGATACGATCCACGATGGAGCGCAGGTTGCGGGACTGATCCGATGGCCGCTGGAGCTCATCGATGGTGGCCTGGACCGCGCCGCAACTGGAGTGCCCGAGGACGACCACCAGCGGGGTCGCATAGCGGGCGGCAGCGAACTCCACGCTGCCGATTTGCGAAGGCGCGACGATGTTACCGGCGACGCGGATCACGAAAAGATCCCCGAGTCCCTGGTCGAAGACGATCTCGGCAGGCACACGAGAGTCCGAGCAGCCCAGGATGATGGCGAACGGCTCCTGTCCCGCAGTCAGCTCGTGCCGCCGCCCCTGATGGATGGGTATGTCGTCGCGCACGCCGGCGGCGAAGCGGCGGTTACCTTCGCGCAGTCTCTCGAGCGCATCCGGTGCGGAAATCATGTGGTAGCTGGCTGGTGATTGCGGGTGTGCGCGTTCAGCGATGCAGTTCGCCTTCGGATTCGGGCTGATAGATCACATCGAGTATCCGCAACTGCAGTTTGCGGCCGCCTGGCACCTGCCAGGAGATCGACTGGCCGACCGACAGGCCAAGCAGCGCACTGCCGACCGGCGCCAGAACCGACACGGTGCCGGCCTGTCCGCTCGCTTCGGGGTAGACCAGGGTCAACTCGAACTCCGAGCCACTTGCATCGTCGACGAAACGCACTCGCGAATTCATGGTGACGACCCCTGCGGGCATGTCGGCGGGTTCCATGATCGTTGCGCGATCGATCTCGCGCCGCAAAGCATCGATTCCGGGCATGTGGCGGAACTGGCCTGCGTCCATGATTCGTTCGAGTCGATCCAGGTCCAGACTGGATACGACGATAGGGGTTTGTTCTGTCATTCTGTCCTCGAAGCTACGTATATCCGCGTACGAACCGACGACCGTGCTTACTGACGCATCATCGCTCGTTTCCCCAAAAAAGCAAAGATAGCCGGCGGATGCCACATGGCCGGCGGATTCAGCGATGGTCGAGCAGTTCCGTGTCTTCGTCCGAGTAGGGCGGTGCGCAGCAACACAAGAGCCGCAGTTCGTCTTCTCCGTCGTTCAGGAGCGCGTGCGGTTTCCCGGGGGCGATGCACACCGTATCGCCGGAGGTGACCCTGAAGCTCCGGTCGCCAAGCTCCATGATCCCGCTTCCCGAGAGGAAATGATAGATCTCTTCGCTGCGTTCGTGCCGGTGCGGCAGGGTGCGGTTTCCGGGTGGGACAATGGCCTCGGCCAGGCTCTGGTGATGGTTGCCGTGCTCCCGGGGGTGCATCAGCTCACGCACGAGCGAGCCGTCGAGTGTTACGAACGGGTGGCAGTCATCCCGGGACTTTTTCGGTTCGCTCATGGCGGCGGAGCATCCTCAGGATGTCCCGCCGCGACGAATCGATGCCATCGCGCCGTCCAGTGCCAGCAGTTCATGGCCATCCTTCTCCAGGCTGGATGATGCCTGTTTCGCGGCGTCTTCGGACTGGAAGACGAAGTCGACGACCTCGCCGACGGCACGCCCGCGCAATTCATGCCTTGCCTTGATGTAATGCAGCGGGCAGCCGTAGGTGCTCAGGTCTACAGGGCGGCTCCTGCCCTTTTTTTTTCAGCCTGCGCACCGCCATTGATGCTCTGCAGCGAGGCGCTGAGGTCGAGCTGGCGATCGATGTCCTGGCAGGCGGCGCCAGCGGCGACGGTCCAGGCATCGAGTTCGGCCATGAGCTCACGGTAGGTCGGCTCGTCGAAATCCGAATCGATCCGATCCAGCGTGCCGGCCAGCTTCACCAGCTGGTCGCCGAGCGACTGGTTGCCGTTCAGTGTCGCGGCGAGCTTGCCACCGATCTCGCGCAGATCCTCGACCGGAGGCTGTCCTGCCAGGAACAGCAGGGACTGTCCCACCAGACGGCCGATGGCGCGCGAGCATTCGACGGATTCCTCGTATTTGCGCTGCATCAGGAAGCCGTTGCGATAGTTGCGCTCGTTGGCGGCTTCGGCGAAGTTGGCCGCGACGGTCTCCTGCGCGGCGCCGGCGCACTCGCCGCCTCCGAACTGGAACACGCGGAAGGCCTCTTCCTGGCCGTGGTCGTTCAGCACCGAAGTCAGCTCATCGAGTGACACGGTGGCGATGTCCGCGAGCAGCTCGCCGAAGTACTCCGGCGCCTGCCGGTGGGCCCAGGCGAAGAAGGTTTCATTGTCGCTCCGGCTCTCGGCGTAGGCGGCCTGCAAGCGTTCGATCGCACGCGGTGCGCGTGCGGCCGGCACGGAGGGACCCTTGATGGCGATGTCGCCGCCGTTGCGGCCATCGCCGCCGATGTAGAACTGGTAATGCGGCACGAGCTTGCCGTGCAGCCGCTTGCCCTCGCCGTAGATTCCGATGTCTCCGGTTTCCGGCTGCGCGCAGCCGTTGTGACAGCCGCTGGCGCGGATCCGCAGATCCATGCTGCCGCCGCCGACCCGGGTGCCGATGACCTTGGAGGAAGTGATGCCCAGACGGCACGTCGAGGTGCCGGGGCAGGAGACCACGTCATCGCCGGCCTGCGGTTCGCCGAGGCCGAGATCCGCCAGGCCTTCACGCACCGCGGCGACACGCTCCTCCGGCACGCCTACGAACATCAGGTTCTGGTCCTGGGTGCTGCGCAGATCGCTGAGGTGCTCGCGATACATCAGCGCCGCGATGCCGCGCATCTGTACGGCCGTCATGTCGCCGATGGGGATGCTGATCGGAAATACGTGAAGGCCGGGCTGCTTCTGCGCCAGCACGCGGCGCGGCGCGCCGGGATTGGTATGCACCGGCGACGGCGTGCCGTCCCGCCATTCGCCGCGCGGGTGCGCGTGGCCGCGCAGTGCGGTGCGGGTACGCTCCAGTTCCTCGCGGTATTTTTCGACGAAACCGTCTTCTCCGAAACGATCGACCAGGAACTTGATGCGGGACTTGGCGCGACGCTTGCGATCGGAATAGCGATTGTGCAGCGAAATCACCGCTTCCACGCAGGGCACCAGTTCCTCTTCGGTGATGAACTCCTCGATGATGATCGCCTTGCGCGGCTTGTGGCCGAGGCCGCCACCGGCGAGCAGCTTGAAGCCGTAACGGTCGTCCTTCTTCACCGCGATCACGGCGAGGTCATGAATCATGCCCTGCGCGCAATCCGACTCGCAGGCGGAAAAGCTGATCTTGAACTTGCGCGGCAGATGCTGCGTCAGCGGATGGCGCAGCAGATAGCGCATCACATGGTCCTGATGCAGTCGGATGTCGACCCGTTCACTGGGACACGCGCCCGCGAGCGGGCAGCAGCTGACGTTGCGCACCGTGTTGTTGCACGCTTCGCGGGTGGTCAACCCGGCGCGGGCCAGTTCCCTGAGCGCCGTTGGCACCTGCGCAAGCGGCACGTAGTGCATCTGGATGTCCTGCCGGGTCGTGATGTGTGCGTGTTCCGCCTCGGCGTGCTTGTCCAGTACTTCGGCGATGGCTTCGAGCTGGGCCGGGGTGAGATGGCCGCCGGGAATCTTGACGCGCAACATGTGTACGCCTTCCTGGCGCTGGCCATAGATGCCCTGCTGCAGCCGGATCGACTGAAAGCGCTCCGCATCGATTTCGTTGCGCAGAAACGCATTGACGCTTTCTTCGAAGCGCTCGAGTTCCTCGTGATCGACCAGTGACCGGACTTCGCTCATCGCATGTTCTCCTGCATTGCAGACGCGCGCGGCCGGTACATGACCGGCCGCTGCGGATCTCGATGATATCAGTGTTCCTATATTCGAAAAAATAATGATATGTTATATGCAAATAACTGAAGTGTATATGGTGCGATATGAACTTCCAGCAGCTGAGGTATGTCCGGGAGATCGCTCGATGCGGTCTCAATATATCGGCCGCTGCCCAGGCGCTGAACACCGCCCAGCCCGGCATCAGCAACCAGATCCGCGCGCTCGAGAAGGAACTCGGCATCCAGATCTTCGAGCGCAACGGCAAGCGCCTGGTCGGCATCACTCAACCGGGGCGCGCCGTGCTGGCCATGGCCGAACGGGTGCTGCGCGAACTGGAGCACATCAGGCAGGTTGGTTTCGAGTTCACCGACCAGGCGAGCGGCAGTCTTTCCATTGCCACCACTCATACCCAGGCCCGCTATGCCCTGCCTCCCGTGATCAAGGCCTTTGCCGCCAGATACCCCAATGTCCGTCTGCATCTGCACCAGGGTGATCCGATGCAGATCGCGCAGCTTGCCGCATCGGGCGTTGCCGATATCGCCATCGCTACCGAGGGCATCGATCTGTCCGAGGATCTGGTGGTGATGTCATGCTACGACTGGAACCACTGCGTCATCGCGCCGCCTGGCCTGCCCATCCTGCGCGATCAGCCGCTCACGCTGGAAAAGATCGCCGAATATCCCATCGTCACCTACGACTTCTCCTTCGCTGGCCGGGTCAAGATCAACGACGCCTTCGAGCGCGCCGGACTGCGTCCGAATGTCGTTTTCTCCGCGATCGACTCCGACGTCATCAAGACTTACGTCGAGATCGGCATTGGCATCGGCCTGATGGCCAGCATGGCCTACAATCCCGAGCGTGACACCAACCTGCGCATGCTCGACGCCAGCCACCTCTTCGAACCCTGCACCACCCGCCTGGGCTTGCGCCGCGGCGCCCAGCTGCGTGGCTACATGTACGCCTTCATCGAAATGTTCGCGCCGCATCTCGATCGGCAGACGGTGGATAGGGCGATGGCGGGGTAGAGGAAAGCGCAAAGATAAAAGAAAAAAGTCGCGGCCGCCGCGTTCCCCTTTTATCTTTGCTCTTTCCTCTTCATTCCTTCACCCGTGCGCCGGCTGCTTGCCTTCATCGGCGCTTGCCGGCTCGTGCGGCTCCGTATGTCCACATTCCTTCTGCGGGCAGACCAGTTCGGTGGCGCGGCGGGTGGTCTTGATGGTCATGATCGGCCATTGGCATTCGGGGCATGGCGTGGCGACCGGTTCGTTCCACACCGCATAGTCGCAGTCAGGATACGTGGAACAGGAGTAGAAGACCTTTCCGCGTCGTGAGCGGCGTTGCAGCATGGTTCCCTTGTTGCAACGCGGACAGGCAATGCCGGTGTCCGCCGGTTTTACCAGCGGCTCGATGAATTTGCATTTGGGATAGTTGCTGCAGCCGATGAAGCGTCCATATGGGCCGCTGCGCACCAGCAGGGCGCCGCCACAACTCGGGCAGGCGCGTCCCTCGACCTGCTCGTTCGTCTGCTGTTCGTCCTCGTCGCTGTTGCCGAGGTTGCGCGTGTAATCGCATTCCGGAAAGCCCGTGCAGCCGATGAAACGGCCACGGCGCCCCAGTCGGATCGACAGCGGCTTGCCGCACTTCGGGCAGTCCTCGTCCAGCGCTTCCTGGGTGACGTCCTTGCGCTGCACCGACTTGTCCTTCTCCTCGACGAGTTGGTGGAACGGTTCCCAGAACGAACGCATCAGCGGGACCCAGTCCTGCTCGCCGCGGGATACTTCATCGAGGCCGTCTTCCAGGCGCGCGGTGAACTCATAGTCGACGTAGCGCGAGAAATGCTCGGTCAGGAAACGGTTGACGATGCGGCCCACGTCGGTCGGTTTGAAACGCTTCTTGTCGAGCGTGACGTATTCGCGCTGCTGCAGCGTGGCAATGATGGAGGCGTACGTCGACGGACGGCCGATTCCATGTTCTTCCAGTGCCTTGATCAGGCTTGCTTCGGTGTAGCGCGGCGGTGGTTCGGTGAAGTGCTGGTCCGCCTGGATGCCCTCCAGCGCAATGGTTTCGCCTTCGCTCAGTTCCGGAAGCAGGCTCTGCTGCTCGTCGGTATCCTTGCTGTCGTCGACGTCCTCGCGATACACGGCCATGAAGCCCGGATCGACGATGGTCGAACCGGTGGCGCGGAAGGTATCGCCCTTGCCGCCTTCGAGATCCACGCCGACCGTGTCGATGGTCGCATGGACCATCTGGCAGGCGACGGTGCGCTGCCAGATCAGACGATAGAGCTTGTATTGGTCGCTGTTGAGCTGTTCCTTGACCGATTCGGGGTCGGTGAACACCGAGGTGGGGCGGATGGCTTCGTGCGCTTCCTGGGCGTTCTTGGATTTCGTCTTGTACGTCTGCGGCTGTTTGGGCACCTTGTCAGCGCCATAGCGCTCGCCGATCAGGCGGCGGATCTCCTCGAGTGCTTCTTGGGCCAGATTGACCGAGTCGGTTCGCATGTAGCTGATGAGTCCGGTCGCGCCCTGTCCGGTATCCACGCCTTCATAGAGCTGCTGCGCAGTGCGCATCGTGCGCTGCGCGGTGAACCCGAGCTTGCGCGCCGCTTCCTGCTGCAGCGTGGAGGTGATGAAGGGCGCGGCGGGATTGCGCTTGCGCTGCTTCTTCTCGACCGAGACGACGGTGAGTTTGCCATCCGCGCCTGCCAGCAACGCTTTCTCGGTTGCCCGCGCCTGTGCTTCGTCGGTAATGCTGAACTGCGAAATCTTCTTGCCATCATGGGTGGCAAGCCGGGCGCGGAAACGCTCGTCGCTCTTGGCGGCCAGTGCTTCGATCGTCCAGTACTCGCGTGACTCGAACGCCTCGATTTCCAGTTCGCGCTCCACGATCATGCGCAGCGCGGGACTCTGCACGCGGCCGGCCGAAAGGCCGCGACGGATCTTCTTCCACAACAGTGGCGACAGGTTGAAGCCGACCAGGTAGTCGAGCGCGCGCCTGGCCTGCTGTGCATTGACGAGGTTCATGGCGACCTCGCGTGGGTGCTTCAGCGCTTCCTGTACCGCCTGCTTGGTGATCTCGTGAAAGACGATGCGCTGAACCGGCTTGTCCTTGAGCAGCTTCTTGCCGGCCAGGATCTCGTACAGGTGCCAGGAAATGGCCTCGCCTTCGCGATCCGGGTCAGTGGCGAGGTAGATGGCATCGGCGCTGCGCACGGCCTTGCAGATCTGCTCGACGTGCTTCTGATTCTTCTCGATCGTCTGGTACTTCATGGCGAAGTCCTGGGCGGGATCGACGGCGCCTTCCTTGGGCAGCAGGTCGCGGACGTGGCCGTACGAGGCGAGGACATGGAAGTCCTTGCCGAGGTACTTGCCCAGCGTCTTGGCCTTGGCCGGCGATTCGACGATGACCAGGTTCTTGCTCATGTAGGAGATCGTTAGGGTTCGTATGTTGTGCGGTCGGGAGGCGATGAGCCCCTCAATCTGTCAGGGATTTCCCGGAGCCGCGAAGCGGGGCTATCTTGAATTCAATTCCCCGGCTTGTCAAAGCTGTTTCGGTCGCATTCCGCAAAGCTGGAGGCCGAAGATTGGGCTTGCTGCATCCCTTGTGAAGCTTGGACGCCGTCGGCCGCAGGATAGTTCATCGAAGGGCGGAGACGGCCGTGCAGCCGACTGAACCGGCTGTCGACCCCCCATTGCTGGGAGCGGCGCTAGTGCACCCGGCCAGCGAGGTTGTCGAAGATGAGTGCCTCGAGCCAATCCTGCAGATGTTCCTCGCCAGGCTGATTTGCCAGCACGATCATGATGATCAGCTTGAAACGGTCGAGATCGAGCTCCTCCAGGTCGAGGGCGAGCGCGCGCTCGATGATCTTTTCGCGCGCCGTGGCATCGACCAGACCACCGCGCTCGAGAGCGAGCAGGTAGCCGCGACAATCACGGTTCAGTCTGAGGCATTCTTCGCGGGAAAACACGCGAAATGATCCACCCGTGGCGCTGTTCGCATCTTCGCTGCCATTGCGTTGACGCATCAGGTCCTCGAGCCATACGAAAGCCTTGTGGATGTCGGCCTGCTGGAAGCCGGCATCCTCCAGCATCGATTTCAGCAATGCCTCGTCGCGCGGAGCATCGCGTCCTTCGTCAACGTAATGTTCGAAAAGATAAAGCAGTACGTCTAGCATCTCGGGTCCGGTTCTGCGGTCTGCGGCGCAGGAAGGTGCCGCCTGGGCCGACGGTGATTCTGGTCTCCAGCTCCAAGTCTAGCAGAATGCGGTGCAAGTGTTCGGCGCGCAGGCCGCTCCGTTCGATTAATGTGTCCAGTGTGACTCCGGCGTCGTAATCCATGAGTTTGAGTATTACCGCGGCTTGCGGATCGGCCGGCGCCTGTTCCTCTGGGGTGTCTTCCTGCGGCGCAGTGGCAAACGCCGCCAGGGGCGCAAGTTCTTCCACAATATCCGTCGTGGATTCAACCAGCTTGGCGCCCTGACGAAGCAGTTCGTGGCAGCCGCGCGCAAGCGGATTGTGGATCGAGCCGGGAATCGCAAAGACCTCGCGTCCCTGGTCGAGCGCCGCGCGCGCGGTGATCAGCGAACCGCTGCCCGGCGCCGCCTCTACCACCAGGGTGCCGAGACTCAAGCCGCTGATGATGCGGTTGCGGCGCGGAAAGGAAGACGGGAGGGGTGGGCTGCCGGGCGGGAATTCCGACACCAGGGCGCCGTGTTCGAGGATGTCGCCAGCCAGTTCGCGGTGGCGTGCCGGATAGACGATGTCGAGCCCGGTACCGGCCACCGCGATGGTGCATCCCTTCCCGGCGAGAGCGCCGAGATGGGCCGCGCCATCGATGCCGATCGCCATGCCGCTGGTGATTGTCAGTCCCGCCGATGCCAGCGCCAGCGCGAATTCATAGGCGTTGTCGCGGCCACCCGGGCTGGGATTGCGGCTTCCCACGATCGCGAGTTGCATGCTGGTGAGCGCGGCCGCCTTACCCCGCACGTAGAGCAGGATTGGCGCATCGCGGATCTCGCGCAACAGTAGAGGATAAGCGGCGGCGGTCAGCGGCAGGGCATGATGTTCGGATTTCTCCAGCCAGCGCAGGTCCATTTCCACCTGACGCCAGTCGGGAGCAAGCAAAGCCTTGCGCAGGTCCGGCTTGAGCCGCCCGTCGAGATCGGGATCATGCGGAGCGGCAGCGAAGAGACTCCGCGCGTCGCCGTAGCGGTTCAGCAAGTCGCGGCAGGCGACCGGGCCGAGACCCGGTACGCGCTGCAGCGCCAGCCAGTATGCGATGTCATCCATGACATGCTCGCGGGTTCCTAGGGAGTGGTGACGGTATCGAGCACGCGCAGGTCGCGTGCGGCCTCCATTACCAGGGCGTAGCTGATGCGGTCGAAGACGCGGATCAGCATCACGGTGCCGGCCCGCTCGTTGGGCAGTCGGACCGAGCGATCGAAGCGTCGCGAGGTGAAGTTGTCGCGCACGAGTTCGCCGGTCTGGTGAACGGCAAGGACATGTCCGGGTTCCAGGCCCTCGCTCGCGCCGCGGCTCACGGCGATCACCTGATATTGCCCGATGCGGGCGAGGCCATCGAGCACCGACAGGATGCGGCCCTCGACGTTCTCCTTCGGGGCGCGGGGCAGGAAGTACTGGCCGATCTCTTCCTCGGCCACCGGCAGCAGGCGATCGCCCGCCAGAACCTCGCGCTCGGACTGATCGATGATCAGGGTCGCCGGATCTCCGGCACGGATCACAGTCGCGTAACCCACATGAATCGCCTCGTATCCCAGAACGTCCCCGCGCCGCTCGGGATTCCGGTAGACCTCGCCGCGACGGACGATGT
>Ga0172382_10014519_pt1 | contig 10018 bp, 9 predicted proteins | sample Leawel138RmetaG_FD_122245 | JGI IMG/M metagenome (GOLD analysis project Ga0172382, IMG submission 122245) | Leachate microbial communities from a municipal landfill in Southern Ontario, Canada - Leachate well 138R metaG | ecosystem: Engineered > Solid waste > Landfill > Unclassified | place... | reverse complement strand
CGTGAAAGGGCGATGTCTTGACCGCTTGACCAACGGGCCAAAATGGTGATCCACCGGAGAATCGAACTCCGGACACCATGATTAAAAGTCATGTGCTCTACCGACTGAGCTAGTGGATCATCTGATTTTGCACTCACATTTATACATTCTACATGCTAAGGCCACATTTGTCAATAAAATTTTCACCAATTTTCTAAGTAAGAACTTTCCACAGGTTTTAGTCTATTTCATTAATATAGTTTTTGAAAAATGAGATAGAATTATTATAATAGTAAAATGGATTAATTACAATATAAAAACTATTTTTTTGATAAAATATCCCTCGCCACTATTATCCCGGTGACGGATGATTGCATAAGGCCTCTTGTTATACCGGCTCCGTCACCAATTGTATATAAATTTTTTATTGCAGTCTCAAAATTATCACTCACTGATACCTTGGAAGAATAAAATTTGCATTCCACTCCATATAAAAGTGTATTCTTAGAATACAATCCGGGAGCAATCTTATCAAACGCTTCTAAAGATTCTATTATGGAGATTAAATATCTGTGAGGCAATACATAGCTCAAATCGCCGGGCACTGCATTATTCATAGTGGGAATTGTGCTGGACTTTTCCAATCTGTCCTTATCCGTCCTTCTCCCTTGTAATAAATCCCCCAGCCTCTGTACTAAAATACCGCCGCCGGTAAGCATATTTGCAAGCCTGGCAACATATCTCCCATATTTAATAGGGTCTTTGAAAGGTTCTGTAAACCTTGTAGAAACCAATAAAGCAAAATTCGTATTGCCGCTTTTTAAACTATCATCCGAATAACTGTGACCATTTACTAAAGCCAAACCATCTTCATAGTTCTCCTGTGAAACAACACCGCCGGGGTTCATACAAAAGGTTCTAACCTTGTTATCAAAGGTATCAGAGAAATAAACCAGCTTTGCTTCATATAAATCCTTTGTCAAATGATCCATTATACTATTGGGCACTTCTACCCTAACACCGATATCCACAGCATTATTATTTGTCTTTATAGAATGTTTCATAGTCTGCCGGGAAAGCCACTCGGCCCCGCCTCTGCCGGGAGCGGCAATCACATACTTTGCATATATGGTTTGCTCCTCTTCACCTTTTTTCTTTATCGTAACTCCCTTTGCTTTTCCATTCTCTGTAATAATATCTATAGCTGTAGTTAATTCGGAGAATTCAACCCTTTTTTCATTTATTAAATAATTATACATTTCTTGCAAAACAAAATATGCCTTTTCAGTCCCCAAATGGCGAACAGGGCAAGGTATTAACCTTATATTGTGTTTAGAGGCTTCATATTTAATGTCTTCTATAGCTTTTGTGTTTAATCCATGAACCTCACTTTGCACACCAAAGCTTAAATAAATAGATTCGGCATAGCTAATGAGTTCTTTAGCCTTTTCTTCTCCCATATAATCTGTAATATTTCCCCCAACTTCAGGGCTTAGAGATAGTTTCCCATCACTGAAGGCTCCGGCTCCCGACCATCCAAAAGTGATAGCACAGGGTTCGCAACCCATGCATTTACCTGTCTTTCTTGATGGGCAATTCCTGTCAGATAGTGTCCTACCCTTGTCTATTATCAAAATTTTATAATTATCATCATTTTTTACTAATTCGATTGCTGTAAAAATACCTGCAGGTCCCGCACCAATTATAATAATGTCATACTCTTTTTTCATTTTAACCAACCTTTATTAAAATTTTTTAGAGACCTTAAACATATTAACAGATACCTTTTATGACGTCAAATGAGTTCGCTTAATTTCTACAAAGTTTTTAAACGGTTCAACAATTATAATGAAAATAAAACATTTTTTTCTCCTATTCGCAGAATTCGTCATGTGAAGGGTTACAACAATTTATAAAATCTAATCCACATTATCCACATTATCCACAAAGATATGCACATATGTTCGGACTTTTTCTAATCTTATTGGCATTTCAAATCTTGCGACCTTTGTTTTTTTAGACTTTTAAAATTATCCACTATTCTCTATTTTCTGTGGATAACTCCGGTTGGTATGGTATTTGCTCTAGACAAATTTCGACTTATCGGCAAATTTGGTAAACTGCCCCAGCCATACCAATTCTACTATGCCTGTAGGGCCATTACGCTGTTTGGCAATTATAACTTCACCGATATTTCTTTTTTCCGTATCCGGATGATAATATTCATCTCTATATAAAAACATTACTACATCCGCATCCTGTTCTATTGCACCTGATTCTCTTAAATCTGATAAAATCGGCCTATGGTCAGCCCTCACCTCGGGAGCACGACTTAGCTGTGATAATGCTACTACCGGTACTTCCAATTCTTTTGCCAATGCCTTTAAAGAACGTGATATATCTGATATTTCCTGCTGCCTGTTATCATATCTCCCCGAACCTTGCATAAGTTGTAAATAATCAACTAAGACAAGACCCAGACCGTGTTCTATTTTTAATCTTCTGCATTTAGCTCGCATTTCTGTAACTGTAATAGCAGGAGTATCATCAATAAATATAGGTTTATCCGATAATATACCCATAGCCCTTGCCAGCTTTATCCACTCATCTTCCGTTATATCCCCTGTTCTAAGACGATGTGCATCTATTAAGGCTTCTGAGCATAAAAGCCTTTGGGATAATTGTTCCTTTGACATTTCCAGGCTAAATACAGCTGCAGGAAATTTTTCTTTGACGGAAGCATTTTGTACGATATTCATCATTAAAGATGACTTTCCCATTGATGGCCTTGATGCAATTAGTATTAAGTCGGATTTTTGCAATCCGGAAAGTTTTGAATCCAAATCTGTAAAACCGGTAGGTACACCGGTTATTTTACCTTTATTTAAGTATAATTCTTCTATCCTATCAAAGTTTGAGGACAAAATTTTCTTTATAGGTATAAAACCTTGAGTGGAACGGTCTAATGATATATCAAAAATACTTTTCTCCGCTTCATCTACTATAGAGGCCGGGTCTTCCGCATTATCATAACATTTGGAAATAATGATATTCGATGATTTAATAAGCTTTCTTAAAATTGACTTTTCCTTTACTATTTTTGCATAGTAACCTATGTTGTGAGTTATTGGCACCACATCCATAAGCTTGGCCAGATACACCGGACCTCCTATAGCTTCGATTGTCTTTCTGCTTTTAAGCCTATCGGTTAATGTAATTAAATCTACCGGCTCCCCGTCGTTAAATATACCGACAATGGCCTGAAATATTTCACTATGCACTTCTCTATAGAAATCATCTTCTTCCAAAATCTCTGCTGCTACGGATATAGCTTCCTTATCCAGTAGCATCGCTCCAAGTACGGATTGTTCCGCTTCTATGCTGTTTGGCGGAATTCTTTGCATAATATTACTCACTTAGACCACTCCCCTTGACCCTTCGGTTTTTTTACTTAAAAAACCTATTATTTCAAAAATATTTGTTGCAGGTATTATCCCTATGCCTTCTAAATCCGATACATCCTTCTCATTATCCTTTGGGATAATCATATAAGAAAACCCTTCTCTTATCGCAGCCACAGCCTTTTCTCTTACACCGCCTACAGCTTTTATATTACCGCTTATAGATATTTCACCGGTAATACAGCAGTCTTTCCTAAAAGGCATGTTTTTTATTGAGGAATACAGTAGACATGTTATAGCAGCTCCGGCGGAAGGTCCGTCTACATTGCCCCCGCCTATGCAGTTTACATGTATATCATACATTTCAGTATTTATTTCAAAATTCTTCTTTAGCACTGTAAGCGCATTAAAAAGAGAATCCCTCACCATCGTACCTGCCGTCTCATTGAACCTGATATTACCCCTGCCCTCGTGATTTGCAAAAGAAACCGCTTCAAGTTCTATCACATTACCTATAAATCCGATTATCCCTGCGCCATAAATCCTGCCTACTTGGTATCCTTCTCTTTTTTGCAGTGTAGATTTAACAGGTAATCTCAAAACATCATAGGCCCTATCATAATCTACAAAGATTTTCTTTTTATAATTTTCGTATAAACATTTGCTATAGCAATCCAGCAAAACATTAACTGCTTTCCTACCGTCATATACATGTTTGCTGATTAAATCCTTGGCATCCTCGGTAACACATATACTTAATTTTTTGCTCCATAGATTTACAATGCTTTTTATATCCGTAGGGCTTAGAGAGTTAAAAAATATTTCAGCACATCTGGATCTAAGTGCCGGATTTATTTCTTCCGGTCTTCTTGTAGTTGCCCCAATCAAAATAAAATCTGCCGGTGCGCCATCTTCAAAAAGTGCCCTTATATATCTGGGTATTTGTTTGCTATTAACATCGTAATATGAAGATTCAAAGTAAACTTTTTTATCTTCTAAAACTTTTAACAGTTTGTTTTGGAGCATTAAATCAAGCTCACCGATTTCATCAATAAATAGTATTCCGCCATGGGCTTCCGTTACAAGCCCCGGTTTAGGCTCCGGAATACCTGTATCAGCCAAATCTTTTCTAGCACCTTGATAGATTGGATCATGAACAGAGCCCAAAAGGGGATTTACCGACTCTCTTGGATCCCACCTTATTGTTGCTCCGTTTACTTCTACAAAAGGTGCATCTTTTCTAAAGGGAGAGTAGCCTCTTTCTTTTGCTTCCTTTAAAGCTATTCTGGCTGCCGAGGTTTTCCCCACCCCCGGAGGACCATAAATTATAACATGTTGGGGATAAGGCGATGCAATCTTGGATACAAGCATAGAAACTGCATCAGTTTGTCCGACAATTTCCGTTGAGTTATGAGGACGTAATGTATCGCCAATTTGCTTTGATAAGGAAATGCTTTTCTTTTTTTCTATTTGAGCATATTTTTTTAAAGTAGTAGGACTTTCATTATCGGTGTATTTATTGATAATCTGCAGTTTTAGCTGATCCATATATTCTTTTTCGTTTTCTTCCATCTTCTTTAATATCTGTTCATTTATTATTTTTTTCATATACATCTTGGCAGCATCATCAGAAAGCTTGTCCTGTATCTTTTCAATTGCCTCACTCATATCCTCATTATTTTTTATAATTAAGGTTTCGCCATTAGGATTTATTATATTCCATAGCTTTTCTGTTTTAACAACCGGATCCTTGAGGCTTTCAAGCCCCTTTAATTCATTTTCTCCATATACTTTTATACCATAGTTTACTAGCATATCTATAGCTTCGTTATTGCTGCATTTATTGCTTTGTTTCAATTTTAATACCTCGCTTTTTATTCTTCTACGACTTTTACTGTGATTTTTGATATTACTTCAGGGTATACTTTAATCTCTATTTCATGTTCTCCCAGAGCCTTAATTTGTTCGTTCAAAACTATTTTCTTTTTATCTATTTCAATTTTATATCGCTCTTTTATAATATCTGAAATATCCTTATTAGTTATAGAGCCAAACAGCTTGCCGCTGGAACCCGCTTTTGTCTTTATTATCACTTCCAATTGATTTATTCTTTTGGCCAATTCTTTTGCTTCCTCAAATTCTCTTGCTTTTTTACTTTCACTAGCCTTTTTTTTGCTATGGATTTCTTTTAGCTTCCCGGAAGTAGCCTCAATAGCTAAATCTTTCGGTATAAGATAATTCCTTGCATAACCGTCACTTACATTTACTATATCATCCTTCTTTCCCAGAGACTTTACATCCTTTAACAACACTACTTTCACTATCTTTCACCCTCCTTTAAGTATTCATCAACGGCGTTTTCTATAAGTTCAACTGCTTCTTCAATGGAAATATCAGAAAGCTGGGCGCCTGCAACGGTTAAATGACCACCGCCTCCTAATTTTTCAAGCACAATTTGTACATTTATTTCTCCTAAGGATCTACCGCTTATAAATATATAGCCCTCAATCTTGGAAAGAACAAAGGAAGCAATAATCCCCCGAATATTCAATAATTCATCTGCCGCTTGTGCAGCTATCAGTGCCGGATTGGCTATATTGTCCGGTATTATCGATATTGCAATATTTTCTTTATACATCCAAGCAGCCTTAACTACTTCCGCTCTAGCCAAGAAGGTATCCATATCATCTTGAAACAACTGTCTTGTCAATGTGGTATCTGCTCCTGCACCTCTTAAAAATGAAGCTGCTTCAAAAGTCCTTATGCCTGTTTGAAAAGAGAAATTTTTAGTATCAATGAATATTCCTGCTAAAAGTGCTTCCGCTTCTATTTGTTTTATTTTGGGCTTTTCAAACATATATTGAAGTATCTCCGTTACCAACTCACTGGTCGATGACGCATAAGGCTCAATATATGTTAAAACCGCATCATCAATAAACTCGGTAGCTCTTCTATGGTGGTCTATTACAACCTTTTTATCAATCTTATCAATCAATTCCGGCTCCATGGTAAAACTGGGTCTATGAGTATCTACAATTATCAATAAGGAATTTTTACCGGCTAATGATAAAGCCTCATATCCGTCTACAAATACTTTATCATATTCTTTATCTTCTTTTAACTCTTTCCAGAGATTTTCAATTCCCTTATTTATACGGTTCATGACAATATATGTTATCTTGTTGAGATTAGCACAACACCTATAAACTCCTAAGGCTGAACCGATACAATCCAAATCAGGCATCTCATGTCCTAATATGATTACCTCGTCTGATTGTTCTATCAGCTGTCTTAATGCGTAGGATATAACTCTTGCTTTAACTCTGGTTCTTTTTTCAACAGCTTTTGATTTACCGCCATAAAAAGACAGTCTCTCGTAATCTTTAACAACAGCCTGATCTCCACCCCGGCCTAATGCAATATCCATAGCCGCATTGGCAAATTTCTGAAGCTCCCCAAGTGTTTTAGCATTAACTCCCACACCTATGCTCAAGGTTAAAGGTATCCTATTGCCGGAATTTATTTCCCTGACAGTATCCAATATATCAAATCTTTTTTCTTGAATTAATTGAAGCTGTTTCTGGTTTAGATGCAATATGTATTCATCATTTGAGTATTTTTGTATTGACGCATTATTCATTGCAGCCCATGAATTTATTATCCTATCCAAATCAGCGGAAATAATAGGCTTAAACTCTTCCTCTACCTCTTTTAGCACTTCTTCCAAATTATCTATCTGTAATATCGCCACTACATTCTTTTCTTCAAGATATTTAGCTTTTAAATGCACAAAGTCTGTTTTATTAATCAGGTAAGTCATTATAATTTTTTTCTTAGTATCATCTTCAAATATATCAAAAAATTCGCAATGCAAATCATAATAATCATTCTTTATCATTATGTTTTTAAATTCTTTTTTACCTTCGTGCAAAATATCTTCCAATTCAATACCCGGTATATAATCATCAACCTTCTTATCTAAAAGATAATCCCCTTGATATATTAAAGAAAACAGAGAATTATACCAGTTTATACTCCCGTCTTCATCTAAGATAACTAAGGGAAATGGCAGATTAAGTATAGCATTTTTTGTTGCGGCATCAACATTATCTGAGAGCTTTTCTATATAACGCCTTAGCTCTTCCTTCTTTTGACTCCTTTCTTTGCTTTGGAAATATGCCAGATATATTAAAACAGAAAAACCCAGCAATCCCAAAATCCAATTATAGTAAAAGACTATAGCAAAGCTAAACCCTAATATCCATAAATAAATATTAGAATCAAGCCTGAGCATAAAAAAGCCTATCTTTTCCTTCATAAAATCCCCCCGTTATATTTTCTGCCTATTTTTCTAATATCAAATATAGCATCAAATACACCTACTAAAGCCAGCACATTCGCGAAAGTGAAAAAAAAGATTATAAGTAATAAATATTTTACAAAGCTGGTAATTTTATATTTCATAAGCAAAAAACTTGCAACAGATAGCCCTAAAATAGTAAAAACCCATCTTAGCAAAAACACTATATTGATAACTCCCGTTTCAATATTCGGTATTTTCAAATAAAAAGCAACTATAGCAAGTAACATAATCAAAAATAATCCTAAAACAAAATTATCAGGCAATCTCCATTCTGAAAAAGATTTAATATCTTCTATTGTATATTTCATTCTATCAAGTATTTTTTTGGAAAGCTTGAAATTAACAAATGAAAATATCATACCGTTCATGATGAAAAAAGCCGGTATAACAAGCTTTATTGCTTCAAAACTATCTTTAAATCTGGTAATTACATCCTCAATCTGTTCTTTTGGAATACCCATATTACTATATATATCAGCTACACTATCAAATGTTTCATTCATTGATTTTATTAATTGTTCTGCTGCTTGAGCCGGCGATTGTCCCAAAATCCAAAAGGTTAAAATGATCCCCGCCGCAGAGCAAAACGCCAAAACAAGACCGGAAGCTAATATATTTAAAGAGGGTCTTGTCTTTTTGTTCATTAAATAGCCCATAACTATCCCGGATATTCCAAATACTAAAAATAAATAAAGACCGCTATAAGGTTCTGTAAATATAGATACCAAAATGGCTGCAACAACTGCAGATACAAAACTTGTTCTAAAACCGTTTCTAAATCCCATAATAATTATAGGAACAGCCCAAAACATCCCAACAAGCGAAAGCAGCGGCAAATAATATACCATTATGCCCAAAACTGCTGTTAACGATGCAAATACTGCCCCTTCCACCAGCGCTTTAGTGTTAATACTTTTCATAATTCACTCCTACTAGGTACGTTTCTTTAAATAATCAGAAAGACCTGATAAATCTCCATACCACTTTTCTATTTCATGTTCTTCCAACTTGCTAATTTTTATTTTGTCCATAATTTTTGAATCAATAACTCTATGTTCAAATCCCAGTCTCTTTGACAGCACATATGTTGCCATTATTATATTAGCCAGTATATCCAACAAAGCCTCCCTATTTGCTTTGGAACCTTTTAGTAGATTATGAAATAATGATGCCAAAGAAGTTAAAATCTCAGATTTTAAAAACTCTATTATTCTGATATTTCTCGTTATATCCGTATCTTTCTCCATTTTATTATCCACCTCTCCGTCTTTTTATAATTCTATGAAAATTTGATTTCTCCTGCCAATTAAAATAAATACCCCGGAAAATCAGAGGTGAAAATATAGGAAAAAAACCCGAAAACTCGGGTTTTTATACTTATTATTCTGTTGTAAAAGGCAACAGAGCAATATTTCTCGCTCTTTTAATTGCAATTGTAAGCTGCCTTTGATGCTTTGCACAATTACCGGATATTCTTCTGGGAATTATCTTTCCTCTTTCAGAAAGATATCTGCGCAATTATTAACATCTTTATAATCAATGGATTCAACTTTATCTATACAAAAGCTGCAAACACGCTTTTTAGGTTTTCGCATTCTTCCGCCGCCACCTGAACCACGTCTATTCAAAACCTTTCCCTCCTATCACTATTAAAATGGGAGATCGTCATCCTCTTCTACAGGGTGAAAGTCCTCGTCTCCTGTATCTTCAACTTGAGACTGAGGTCTTGTATCTCCGGCTCTGTCTAAAAAGTTTACTTCATCAGCAATTATATCATAGGAATAGCGTCGCTTCCCCTCTTGATCATCCCAAGTCCTTGATTGAAGCCTTCCGGCAACAGCGACCAATCGACCTTTTCCTAAGTATTTATGACAGTTCTCTGCGCTTCTGCCGAAAACTACCACAGGTAAAAAATCCGCTGTAGGTTGACCTTCTTTTTTAAATACTCTATCTACAGCAACCGTAAACCTTGTGATAGCCAGTTGGTTGTCAGAAGCATATCTTATTTCAGGATCTCTCGTTAATCTGCCAACAATAGAAACTCTATTCAAAACTACACCACCTATTCTTATTCTTCAATTTTAACAATTAGATGTCTTAAAATATCCTCGTTGATACCGAATACCCTATCAAGTTCTCCGGGTATTTCCCGTCCGGCCTTATACTTCATATATATATAATAGCCTTCTGTAAGGTCTTCTATTGGATAAGCAAGCTTTCTCTTGCCCCAGTCATCAATTGTTTCAATTTCGCCGTCAGTTTCAATTAAAGATTT
>Ga0172382_10014518_pt1 | contig 10018 bp, 8 predicted proteins | sample Leawel138RmetaG_FD_122245 | JGI IMG/M metagenome (GOLD analysis project Ga0172382, IMG submission 122245) | Leachate microbial communities from a municipal landfill in Southern Ontario, Canada - Leachate well 138R metaG | ecosystem: Engineered > Solid waste > Landfill > Unclassified | place... | reverse complement strand
CGAGCGCAGCGAGGGATCTCTTCGTAAAACGAAATGTATAATAATAGCGGATGCTTGAGATTCCTCGTCGCAAGCTCCTCGGAATGACAATGGCTGTTTTCAGCTTTTTTACGACGCAATCATAAATAAATTTTGAAGGATTTCAACCAACAATATGTACGTTTTCTCAGGGTTTGATCGTTGATGCCTTCACAAAAAGACCATAAACGCCATTTTGCAAATTTCGAGTACTATGATTTCAATGCGTTACAACACTGATAAATCAAAATTTCGATTTTTTACCAACGAGTCATCGTTAATTTCCGTGCACGTGTTCCTCATTATATCCATCCCATCAAACTATTCATACTCAACCAGTGCCTTGACAATTCGTGGAGCTGTTTTCCCGTCCCACAACTCTGGCCGTGCGGGCGTACGGTTCATCGTTAGTGTTTCCCGATATTCTTTTCGCATTAATTCAATGCTGTTGCCCACCAATACACTGGCACCTCCGTGTTCGCGCAACGTAATTGGACGTTCGGTGTTCCATCGCAATGTAAGACAGGGGGTCCCCAGAACACAGCATTCTTCCTGCAGCCCTCCGCTGTCCGTGAGCATGACCCTGGCATCCATGTTCAACCGAAGCATCTCGTGATATCCAATAGGATCCATAAGAATTAGATTTTCGCATTGAGTAACTTTGTCCCACAGGTCAAAGGCCAGCAACTGATTTTTGGCCCGAGGATGGACAGGCCACAACAGGGGCATTTCCGAGGCAACGTCATGAACAAGAAAATCGATAATAGCTGAAAGAACGGATTGTTTATCCACATTGGAGGGACGGTGCATGGTCATCACAGCCATCTTCCCGGAATTGATCAATTCTCTCATCGCCACTGTCATACCCGGCTGCCCCTCAATGGCTGTATCCTTGACTATGCTCACGGGATCAAGATCTTTCGCCGTGCCCCGCTGTTCCTCCAATGTATCGATCATGATGTTTCCAACAAACTTAATCTGGCTCTTATCCACCCCTTCCTGAATCAGGTTGGCATTTGAAAGCAAATCCGGGGTCAACAGAAGATCAGATAGTCTATCCGTCACCAACCGGTTGATCTCCTCCGGCATGGTCATGTCCCTTGACCGCAACCCGGCCTCTATGTGGGCACACCTCACATGCTCTTTCTTGGCGGTAATAGAACACGCACAGGTGGCATTGACGTCCCCAACGACTACCACCCAATCGGGTTTTTCCTGGCGAATAACCTTTTCGAACTCGATCATTGTATGTCCTACCTGCTCAGCATGAGAGCCAGAACCTACTCCAAGATTTATATCCGCATCTGGAATATTCAGTGCCTTGAAAAAGGCTTTGGACATCCTATCATCATAATGTTGACCGGTATGAACCAATACATGGTCTATCTGCTCGCTACAATTTTTATTGTATTCTACTATTGCCCGAATAAAAGGAGCAATTTTCATAAAATTGGGGCGTGCGCCTACTACGGAAAGAATTTTCATTTCAGTCTCTGAGTCTTTATAATTAATTTTGGCCAGCAGCCATAAATTTTTTGACTCAATTTCAGGGATGAGCATCGTAAACATTTATAGTTCACGATTTCAGTATTTTGTCAAAGTTTCTATAATAATTTGCTATATATCTCTTTATATCTAGAAGCATTCACAGACCACGTTCTATACTTGACATATTCAAAACCTTCATTAATATTATTATAATATTTTTCGAAATTAGTATAGACATCCTGTATAACTTTTGAAAGTTCTATTACTGAATTACTTTTAACTAATAGAAGTCCATTAAAATCAGACAAAAGTTCTTTAATTCCATTGACATCGCTGCCAATAAATAATTTTTTGTAGGCTAACGCTTCTAGGGGCTTAAGAGGCGTAACAGTATTAGTTATATTCAATTTAATTCGGTAATTAATTATACAATCAATTTCAGAAAAAGCATCATTAATTTTTTCATACGCGACAGAACCTAATATGTTTACAAAAGAAAGAGAGTGTTTATTTTTTAACTTAACTAGCTCCTCCATCATCGGCCCTTCTCCAAAAATATTAAGCGTAGGATGAATTCCATTAGCATCTAAAAGCGCAAATGCTTTAATAACATAATCAAGGCCTTCGTATTTATTTAATGACCCAACATATCCAAAGCGTGGAAAAATCTTTTGTTCATCTACATGAGGAACTGACATCGTTTTATTAATGCTTATAAGACGATCATTTATAGCATTCGGGACAACATAGATTTTACTGTTAGAGTTTAGAAATTTATCTTTCAAGCTTTGATTTATTACAACAACAGCATTAGCTTTTAAAGAAACATAGTGCTCTAAAAAGCGAAATATTTTACGTAAAATATTTGACGAATAATTTTCATTCTCTTCCCAAACACTTCTTATCTCATAAACAAAAGGGATGTTCATTTTTTTTGCAACCAGCCAAGCAGTAATACCACAATAAAACATGGCATGTGCATGAATAATATCTATTTGCTCTGACTTAGCTATTTCTCGGACTTTTTTGTAGAATGAAAAACCGCTTAACAATTTTGAGACCAAAACAGCCAAATTTTTTTTTTGGCCAATTTTTCCATAGTCTTTTTTGTTAGTTCGATAATACTTTATATTATTAATATTCTCAATAGATACATTTTTATCATATCCCTGTTGAAACGGCGATGTAACGACGACGGGCCTTATTCCCGCCTCATATTGGCTCTCTACAAGTGATTTGCTCCGAATAGATGAACCACTAATATCTGGATGAGATTGATACAATACATGTAAAACATTCATATAGCCCTCTCTTTGCTATTGATTTTATTGATATTTGTTTAAAGTATTATTCATTGCATATATTTCTTTTTTTAAGTCTATTTAAGGAAAATTTTTGCTTATTACTTACTGCAATAGCTAGTATAAGAGTAAATAAAAATCCCGAACCTGTACTTTGGTAATATGGAAATACAAAATTCAAAGTAAACATTAAAAGAAGCATACAATAAAGCATTCCAGTAATTTCATATATATCATTTCTTTTACAAATTGATTTTATAAGATAAAACCAAAAAAGGATCATGGAAAACATGTAAAAAAATCCGTAATGAAAGAACATAGACATATAACCAGTTTCAGCGGTGCCCCATGGCAACATCTCCATAGCAACGTCTGAGAAGCCAAATCCACCGATAAATGAAAACCAAGAAGAAGATAAATGCTGCAAAAGAAAATATGATAAAACTAAACGAGTAAAAAGAGAAGCAGGAATCCCATGGGTATCTATCATAAAATCGAAAGTTCGACTATAAACAGAACCTCGAAATTGCCGATTTATTTGCAATATAATAATATCTTCAAAAATAAAGAAAAAAACACACCCTAAGAAAAAAGCAACAACCAAAAAATATATTTTTGTTTTCAAAGATTTGTTTTTAATAAAATAAAAATAAAGACAAATAAATAATCCCACAAAAGCGGTAGAAGAGCCTGACAGAAGTATCCCGCAAACCTGTACTACTAACAAAATTAAATTTTGAATTTTTTTTCGTTTTTCATATAAATAACTAGCAATCACAGCTAAAAACAAAGAGTATCCACCGTATGTGTTTTTATCCCCAAAAATCGAAGAAACTAGTGAGTTTTGAACACTACTTCTATAATCATAAACATTATTTATAGTGCTAACAATATAATCAATCTCTAAAAATTGCATCAGCGCAATAAAATGTACAGACAGACTCACCAAAAGCATAAGGTGAAATATATGTAATTTACAGAAATAACCAGCGCAAAAAAATCTGAATATACAGTATAAAATAAAAAGCTTAGAGATTTTAAATATAGACAAAATACTAAAACCTAAATTCAAACCATAACAACTAAGTATATTGATGTAGCATCCAAGCAAAACAATGCTAAAAAAAATTAAATCTACAGGACTAATTTTAAAATGTTTTTTACGGAAAACAGAAACAATAAACAAAAAAAATAAAATTAAAATTAATATCTCATCAGGTTGGAACCCTGATATATCGAAATTAATATTTACTAAAAATGGAAAAAATAATATATAAGTATATACAAAATATTTCATATTGTGTTGGTATTTGTTTCCGAAAAGTACATAAATCAGGTGCGATTGCTCGACATTATCACGTTACCGTCAGTGTACGGGCAACCCCATACCCATGCTCTCTTCAGCTCTATGATTAAATGTTTCGTCCGGCATTTACAAAGGACGGCGTTTGTTAGCAGGTTGAGGTATCTTTTTCGGGTTTAACCATAGGCAAGTTTTCGAATAGTAAAGCATAGGCAGCAGCGCTCTTTGCCTGGTGGTTAAAATCTCCTCGGTTGCTATGATAGACAACGAACCTCGATCAGAAAAACCGTAGCCGGATCCGAGCGCTTAAACTTTTCTCCAGTAACTGAAACATCGCAGCTTCAGTTCGTGCCGCCGATAATAAGCGATTTATCTCGGTTTACTTCGTTTCCATCGCTCGAAATGCTGTCGCTAAAAAACCGCCCATTGGCCTCTATTTCCTCAAATCGTTGATCCTTTCCCACCTTGCCGCTCCTCGCAGGTCTGATACACAGTTTCTTCACTGGCATCGAACCCGACCTGCCCTGGATTTAAAACTTACCCCTGATTTACAGGACCTATGAACCCGTACAAATATTTTCACCGCATTTTCCTGATTATATATATCATCATTTTGCCTCTAAAACTGTATCAAGAGCATTACTAAAATTATTTTTCCAATCTTTTGCAAAAAAATAATCAACATCTATATCAATATGTTTTTCATCAAGATGAATATCTTCAGGCTGTTGAACCAGTTGGGCATAGCCGGAGGCGATGAGCTTGTCCATATAGGCAACTCCGGGGAGGTCAACCAGATATGTCATACACCCAAAGGCCAACCCTTCATAGATTGCGGTTGAATACACACCGATTTGCCATAAAGAGGAAGACAAGAGTTCATAAAGATCAGGTGAATGAGAATCGATGATCTGGATACCGCTGTCAATCAGGCAGGGATATTCCTGTTTCCAGCGATCATATTCCCCTGGGTGGAGCTTGTAGAGTATATCGATATGTGCGGGGGTAATTTTTCTCAATTGGACAGCAAATTTTGACAATTCGGCTCCAATTGTACCCTGGGATATGAACACAATTCGCTGTTTCTTTGGCACATTTTTAAATTTTTCCAAAGCATGAGCCAAATATGGATATCCAACACGTATAATATTTTTTTTGGGTATTGGAAAATGAGCAGCATCTTTCCAGAAATCTCCGAAGCTGAAAAAATAATCAGCAAAATATCGTTCTGTTGTCCCCTCGGGAAAATTATATCCAACATGATACGAAGAAATTGTTCCATGCTGCATTTCAATGATCGGGATACCTGCTTTTTTGGCAGCAAAAACTTTTGCCTCGTTCCCACAATATCCAACCAGCAATAAAATACATTTTGGTCTGCTAAAATTAAATAAACAGGAATACAATGCAGTTTTTATACGAAATCCAATCACTTGTTTTAATATTTGATCTTCAAAGGATATATGTACATCAAATTGTGATTTGATTTCATGAATAAATTCTTTACTTTTTTTATCAAAGGCTATCTTGTTCTTTTTCACAAAATGGACAATTCTGAATACAGTAAAATCAATAAACGATAAAAAATCAGCATAATAAAGTTTTTTAGTTTTTGCTGGTTTCAGATGTCCATTCAAATAATATGACTCTAAAATACAAAATTTATCTTCTATATTTTCAATGATAGGATCGCAGTATATATCCCAGTATTTACCATCAGAAAAAAGCTTCCTTCTGGGATGGCCGCAAAAAAGAATTATTCCTTTTGGTATAAAAAAAGGATTTTTAAATATGAAATTATAAAAGGATGAAAAAAATTGTTTTAATTTATTGGACAAGGACGGCTTTATCTGTGAATGCGCCTGACCATACATCCCTTCAGCCTGCATGATCTGATTGAAAACAGAAAAACGAAGCAACTCCCAGATGTAAACACCATCAATTTTCCATCCAAAAAGATTGAGATCTTTTTCAAGTTTGAAAAACTTTTCACAGGTTTCAATATATTTTTCATGCACCAGATAAACACCTTTTTCGAATTTTAGTCAAAATATTATACGAATAATCTTTATAGAGGTACGTCATTCCAGCAATAAACAACATCAAAAATATGACTTTTATCATCTCTGCAAGAAAATTTACTTCCAAAAAATTGATAAATATCAATACAAAAGTGAATGATAAAATTGCTACAATAATAGGAAAAAATTCATATTCAGGATAAAAAAGTTTTTTGGATACAAAGTAGACAAAGGCTGACTGAAAAGCAAAGGAAAGGACCGTGGCGTATGCTGCGCCATAGATTCCGTACTTTGGAATAAACATAAAATTCAAAATAATATTCAACAAAGCCGAAACTGCGGTCAAAAAAGGCAAAAACTTTGTTTTTTTGAATTGAAATAATGGCGAGACCGCAAAAAAGTACAACCCTTGGAAAAAATATCCGAACAAAATGATGGGAACGACCCCTGCTGCAACATGAAATTTTTCAGGAGTGAGCAGTATTAAAAATTCTTTGGCCCACATCATGCCGACAAGGCAGATACTGCCGATACCTATCACCCACAAGGCCAACATACGACGATTCTCAAATTTTTTCTGCTCAATATCCATGGAGCTCGACATAAATTCGAAATAATTGGGTTGCCAGGCTCGGTTGATGGAACCCACTATCACACTTAAAACCATACCGATTTGGTAACCTAAGGTGTAAATACCAAGTTCTCCTAGAGAGACATATCTTTCTAATATGACTCGATCTATAGATGCATGTATAGATCCCATTAACAAATGGAAAAGAATAGGTATCCCAAAAATTAATGCAGTAGTTAAATGAGAAAATGAAAATTTAAATGAAAATTTTCTTATGTAATCCCAGCAAAAAATAAAAAAGAAAACTATATTACCCCACAAAATCCCTTTGATCTGACCGTATGCACCTTGGTTTAGCACAACAACAAACAAAATAATTATTAACGTCGTTAAAATAAACTGGATAAATTGCAAAAAAGCACATTTTTTATAGTTTTTGGCAGCAAGATAGTACGCAACGATCATTTGATTGAAAACTTGAAAAAAAATAATTAATATAACGATATCAAGATAGGGAGCCAAAATAAAATTATTCGTGTGTAAATAATTTAATATAATTTCTTTAGAAAAAAAATATATTACAAAAAAGCAGGATAAAATAACTAGCAAAAATAAATTTATTGTGAAAATAAAACTACCCACATTCAAAGAATCATCTTTATACTGATAAAAAAATCGTGTTTGTGACCCTCGAAGTCCAAAAACGAAAAAAGTACCTGCAAACTGTAAAACAACATGTGCATATCCAATAATACCAAAATCTTCAGGCGTTAAAAATCTTGTGTATAGCGGTATAAGAAAAAAAGCTGATGCTTTGGTCAAGAGCTGACCAATCGTATAAATAGAACCACCCTTAAACACACTTTTAAGAGAGTATGGCATTATGTTCTGTACACCTTACAAAAAAATTTTGCATATACAATATTAACCGATTTTAAACATTCAGGTACATGAATCATGTAAAAAATAGCTCAATAAATATAGTAAATATGTTTTTCTTCGTTTTTATGTGTCATGAACTAAACCAAAAAAGCCACAACAAATCAGCAACTATTCTTATAGGATGCCAACAAGAGAGAGCGTAAACATGAGCCTTCAACTCATATCGTTTCTGTTTTACTCACCAGACATGCAGCGGTCAGATTCATGAATAGATCGTATTTCCTGAACCATGCCGCTGATTCGCTGACGACTCAATAAATTCCATTTTAAATCAAATATATTAATCCATCCGCCCTTCGCGTGCCTCTCTTCCCGTTTAGCATACTCTGATTCACCGACAACAATATACTTATCGGTAATCGATAACCCACGAGTAAAATTTTCAAATTTAAACTGAGTAGATCCATCTTCCGTGACCAGCCTTTTTCCTTTCGAGTCACAAATAACAAGATCTCCTTTATAAAGAACTACGTTATGGGCATTTCCAGCTTGAAACTCAACACGTTGCAATACATTCAAATTACCGTCACATTTTAGCACTTCGCTTCTCTTCGATGTTTTCATCGTTTCATTGTGGCACAAAATATAAATATGATCATCATTAAAAAAAATCGAGTTTATATGTCCATAATTTGATAAGCTCCTATCGCCATAATTTGGGCCAATAGGATAGTATCTACCGACAATATTCATGTTCAATGAATCAATTTTAATAATAGAATTATTATAAGTATCTGTTACATATAAATAATTATCTTTGCAGTCGATTTGATGGCAACCATGGGATAAATCTTTTAATAGTGTTTCGATATTTCCATTATCATCTATGGATACCAACCTTCCTTTTTTTAACAAAGGTAAAGATTGAAATATAATCCATCTACTTTTATTTCGTGTTATACCATAATATTGTCCATTTAAAATTTTAATATTCCCATCAGTGTTTGCAAGAAAAACTCCTGACTTGGTGGCAATTATAAAATTATAATTTTTCCATGGAAAGTTAATTTTTTTATAAAAAAAATAATAATGAAAAAACTCCAAAAGATATCGCATCAAAAATTTTATTTTAATCTTAATAATGTAAATCATCTTTTTCCATTATATGATATTGTTCCAAGACAATAAAGTATCTTCTGCAATATCAATTGAAGCCTTCTTCCCAACCACCGCATCAATATCTTTGGGGCTAATCCCGTGGCCGGGTCGCTTCCATGTCAGATCATCCGAAGTAATCATTTTGCCGGCAGGGATATCGCACCTGGCCACAAGACTGCGACGGGCATGCTTGCGGGCTGCATCCTCCCCTGGCAAAGATTTGAGTTCACTACTTCCCAGTAACTGCCAGGTTGCATCCAGTTTGGCCCGAAACGATCGCAGGTCCTCCTTGTCCATGGCGTGGTAGTGGTCGTTGCCGGGCAGGCTCTTGTCATGAGTGAAATGCTTTTCCAGAATGCACGCACCAAGAATAGCAGCAACCAGCAAAGTTTGCATATCTTTGGGCAGGGTGTGGTCTGAATAGCCGATGGGCGTATCGGGAAAAGCTGCCTGTAGCCCCTTAATTTTTGCCAAGTGCGCATCCTGATCCCGGGTCGGATAATTGAGCACACAATGGAGCAGGGCCAAGGGCACGTTGCAGGCGTCAATCCATGTTTTGGCTTCCTGGATTTCTGCAAGATCACTGGCCCCTGTGGACAGAATGATGGGTTTCCCATGTCGGCATATATGCTCAATGAAAGGCTTGTTGGTGATGTCTGACGAGGAGATCTTGAATGCCGGCATGAGGTCGCTTAGAAAATCCGCAGATTCCACATCGAACGGGGTACTGAGAAAAACGATTCCGGCCTTGTCGCAATACTCTTTCAAGTGTTCGAATTCATTTTTCCAGAACGTGTCGTATTTTTGGAACAGGGCATGTTGACTAGTGGTGGGCTCCTGGCTCAAATCCCAATATGCGGGAGAGTCTTTGGAAGCAATGGTGTCCGCCTTGTACGTCTGAAACTTAATGGCGTCCGCCCCTGCCTCGGCTGCCTCGTCAACCAGTCGCTTGGCCAGATCCATCCTACCCTCATGGTTCACACCGGCCTCAGCAATGATGAAAGGGCGGTGCGCAAAAGGCACGATTTGTTTTGGTGATTGAAAAACTTCTTGGATATCACGATTCATGAATGCTCCAATGTCTGGATCAAAAGTTCAAGAACAGTAGCTCGCCCCCGGGCCAGCTCTTCCTGCCTCATCAAGGAGGCCATATGTAATCTGCGTTCAAATGATTCACAAAGAGCGCAAAAAGTCTGTAGAATATCATCGGTGGTCAGCTCTCCCCCGAGGCCGAGATTCAGGAAACCATGCTCCTTTGTAGCAAAAAAATGCGTTG
>Ga0172382_10014515_pt1 | contig 10018 bp, 7 predicted proteins | sample Leawel138RmetaG_FD_122245 | JGI IMG/M metagenome (GOLD analysis project Ga0172382, IMG submission 122245) | Leachate microbial communities from a municipal landfill in Southern Ontario, Canada - Leachate well 138R metaG | ecosystem: Engineered > Solid waste > Landfill > Unclassified | place... | reverse complement strand
GCTCAGGTCCACCTGGGTGACCTGAAGCTCGCTGCGGAACACCCGTGCCAAGTCCAGCAGACCGTCGATGAGTTCACCCATGCGTAACGTGGCATCGCGGATGCGATCGAGGCACAGCTGGGCTGTCGGGATGAATGGTACCGTTGAAGGGGACCTCTATCAATCAGTTCTTCGGCACCCTGAGGTAGGGAATTACGTATGGCCAATTTCGTGAACATTTTTCCGCACCCGATGGCCGCTCCCGTGTCGCCACCAATGCGGGCACGGCATCGCTAAGCGGACTTCCTTGATCCCTTATGCGGTCCCTGCTGCGCACCTGACATGCAAAAAAGCCACCCGCCGCAGGTTGTAGACGATATTCATCATCGCGATCTTCACGCGGGCACGCGCGAATCCGACGGTTCGGACGAGCATCCCGCCCATGGCCGTCTGGGCAGCGAAGACATGCTCGACACGGACGCGGACTTTAGCCCGCCGATGATTAACCTTCTGGGCGCGTTCGGAGAGCGGCTTTTCGGCAATGCCTTTGGTCTGGATGTGGCTACGATACCCCTGTGCCTTCAGGTCCGCCTCTCGCTCTTCAGAGCGGTAGGCGGAGTCCGCCCAGAGGTCGGCACTGGTGTTGCTCGTATCCAGCAGGACATCGAAAATCTGGCTGTCGTGGACGGCGGCATGGGTCACTTCGAAGTGACGGACCAGCTTGTGCTCCCGGTCGATGCTGATGTGGTTCTTGTTCCCGTAATAGGTCTTGCCGTGCTCCTTGGTCCAGCGCGCATCCACATCTTTTTGGCGCAGCATCGCCGGCTTGTCCTGCCACTCTTCCGGCGTTTTGCCTTCCTTGATGGTCGCGTTTTCGTCGCGGCTGTTGCGCTGACGGGGAGCCGCCACCATGCTGGCGTCCACGATTTGACCGAGCCGTGGAATGTAGCCCGCCGCCTCGATTTGCCCCATCAGCTCGGCGAAAAGTTCGTCAACCAACTCCAGTGTCTTCAGCCGCTCCCGGAACAGCCAGATGGTCTTGGCATCCGGCACCCGTCCTTCCGGTGTCAGATCGAGGAACCGGCAGAAGGAGTAGCGATCACGGATTTGGTATTCGGTTTGGTCGTCGGCCAGGTTGTACAGGTGCTGGAGGACAAGCACCTTGAACATCAGCACCACGTCAAACGGCTTGCGGCCGGCATTGCTCTTGCGCTCTTTCTGATGCACCTTCTCCAACAGCCGACGAAAGCCTTCCCAGTCAACGGCTTTGGCCAGCTTGGGCAAGGGGTCGCCCAGCTTCTCCAGTTGCTGGTGGCGGTCGTGAAGGTCGAAGAATCCCGGCTGCATCGTCGCGGCTCTTGTTCGTGTTTGGTGGGCCTATGATCTCACGGTTAGGGCTGAATTATTAGAGGTGCCCTTAAGCCGGGGCTTGATGAAAGCTGCCGTCTGTACACGCCCTCGACTACCCATCGTTTTGTGCGAAATTTGAGGCAAACGGCAAGACCTCGATGATGTGCGTGTGACGAGACCGATTTCATTCGGCATGTGGAGTACATCCATTACAACCCTGTGAAACACGGCTACGTGGCATCGCCGTATGAATGGCGATTTTCCACCTTTCGGCGGTAGGTGGAGGCGGGTAGTTACTCTGCGGATTGGGGCTGCGGGTGGTTATCGGGGAGGATGTGGGGCGTGAGTGAGGTGCGTTGGGCTGTCGGGTTACGCTATCGCCAACCCGACCTACGGGTTGCCGCGTTTCCCAATGGCCGAAGACCGATCAGACCCGCTGCTTGACCAGTTCGGCCATTTTGACCGGCTCCTTCACAGTCACCGCTCCGCGGCGCGTGGCGACGAGCCCTTGGGCGGTGAAACCCTGCATCAGCCGCGCGATTACCTCGCGGGTGGTACCGAGGTGGTCCGCCAGCTCCTGTTGAGTCATGTGCACCACGCCTGCGTCGCTCGCATGCAGTAGCAGGAAGTTGGCGAGGCGTTGATCAAGGGTGCAGGAGTGGATCTGCTCCAGCTCGGCCATCAGCCGGAACACCAGCGTGGCGAGGGCATGCACGGTGAGGTCCTGAATGGCGGTTTCATGCTCGAACAGCGTGCGGTAGAGAGGCCCCGGAATGATCGCCACCGAAGTGTCCGCATCGGTTTCCACCCAGGCGGGATAGCGCAGGTCGTTGAAGAGGCAGTTGAGGGCGAGTACACAGGTTTCACCCGGACGGATGAAGTAGAGGGTCGCTTCGCTCCCCTGCGGGGTGAAGGTGAAGACCCGCAGCCGACCGTGAGTCACGAGGTAAGCACCGGAAACGCGTTGGCCCTTGTGGATTACCGACGTCGGGCGCGCGAAGTGTTTGGTGTGGGCGCCGCTGCCGAGGAGGCGTCGGCCCTCGGGTGAGAGTTCGAGATAGTCCTCTACGGATTGTTGCTGCGCTGCCATGCCGTCCCTTTTCCGTGGGGCGGCTGCAAGCGTCGCAGTGATGCGGTACGCGCCCCCGGTAGCATCAGTTCGTCGTATAGGTTACCTCCCTCGGCGGCATTGCGCTCGCCTTCCTGATCTGAGCCACCAGGCGGTCGCTGCTCAATGCCTGGAGAAAGGCCACCAGGTCATTCACCTCGATTTCGCTCAGGGTTGGGCTCTCAAGTCGGGTCAGCACCTTATTGCTATCCGACCAGACCAGATAGTGGCCGGTGCGCCCCAACTCGGCGCTCGCCATGATCCTTACCGCCTCGGCGAGGTCGTGTACCGCGCCATTGTGGAAATAGGGAGCGGTGAGCGCCACGTTGCGCAGCGTCGGAACGCGCCAGCTCCCGCGCCCACTCCCCTTGGGTGCGGCACCGCTGTCTTTTGTCAGGTGATAGCGGGCCTCGTAGGGAACGGGATAGACAGGGAAGACGCGCAACGCGCTGTTGCGCGCGAGGATGGCCTCCTGCTTGGTGCGTGAGATCACCGCCATCACACGGCCGGCGCGATCGAAGAGGCTCGCGGCGCTGAAGTTGGGTCCCGAGTGGCACATAACACAGCCAAGGGACTGGAACAGCGCCATGCCGCGCAACTGCGCGGGAGCAAGTGCCGTGAGATCGCCGCGCACGAAACGATCATACGGGGTATCCGGCGTGATCAAGGTACGCTCATAGGCGGCGATCGCCGCCGCGATGAGATCGATGGTGATAGGCAGCCCAGCGCCGAAGACCCGGGCGAAGTCAGCGCGGTAGTCAGGTTTCGCCCGCACCCGCTCCTCCACCGCCGCGAGTGAGGGCATACCCATCTCCAACGGATTCACCAGCGGACCCTTGGCCTGCTCTTCCAGCGAAGAGGCGCGTCCATCCCAGAACTGCACCGCCTGAAACGCCGCGTTCCACACGGTGGGGGCGTTGCGTTCGCCGAGCTGACCGTCAATGCCGCGCGAAGTGGACCGGCCGTCCGTGCCGGTCCTCCCCTCGCGTACCGGGTGGCAGGTGCTGCACGCGATGGTGCGATCGCGCGAGAGATCGCGATCGTGAAAGAGCCGCTCACCCAGGGCCGCTTTTGCGGCGGTGGTAGGATTGTCCCGCGGCGCCGGTGCTTCGGTCGGGAGCGCTTGCCAGGCGTACCTCTTCACGGCCGCGGGTGTTTCGCTCACCGGCACCGGCCCAACCGGTTCCCATACGTAACGAGAACCGGCCAGTGCGCCGTAGAACGGGTCATCCGTCGGTGGCGGCCTCGGCACTGGCGCCTTCGCAATCACCGGCTCGATCAGCAGCGCGGGTGCGTTCGCCACCGCGACGATGAGCCCGAGCTTGAAGAGAAATGCCAGGACGCCGGTGCCGAGTGCCGTCGCCAGCAGCCACTGCCCGCCGCGGGCGAGCCGGCTGGAGGGACCGAGGTCGTAACGCACCATTGTCACCAACACCGTCGTCCCTGCCACGACCGCAATCAGGCCGACACTCATTACATCGACGTTGCCGAGAGCCATCTCCTCCTCCGGGGCATGATGCGTTGCGCCTGCCGGCGGGTCAGACCGCGGTGCGGCGGAAGAAGGTGTCGCCTGGCGTGGCGGTTGTCACCTCCGTGATGGTGTCGTAGGGCAGACCGACGCGGGCGTGGGCGCGGCGCACTGACTCCACGTCTGGCGCCATGGTGAAACAGAAGGCGCGCCCATCGTCGTAGCCCACGTGCACGCGCAGGGGCACCACGCCTTCGGCATAACAGGCTTGCTCGTATTCCGCAAAAAAGGCCTCGAACTGAACCGGTGTCAACTGTGCGGGAAAGGTCTGGTGGTCACGATCGTGGGTATCGAGAAAGAACTTCATCGGTTGCATGGCACTCTCCTTTCGGGTTGATCCCGTGACAGGAACATAGCCCTCGCTTGGGAGAGGTTCTGTAGCAAAAGCTACACAGCGATGACGGCTTGCCCGCCAGGAACGGGTCCGATACGTGACTCGGCCGGAGTCGGGAACAAAGGAGTGCCTTGAACCTGGTCTGTTGCCGGCCCGGAGGAACTCTACGTAATTTCCCGTGACATGTTCACGCCTGCGCCTACTGCAGGGGGTTGATTGGAGAGGGGGCTCTCGGTGGCCCGTTACTTCGAAAACTCGCATCAGAGATCGAGCGCTTTCGTGAGAATGGCAGGTAAAAGCGCCGTGGGATAATAGGGAACGACCTCGGTTTTCGACTGACGCTCGAAAGCGTGGGACGTCCCCGATTGGATCGCCGACGGAGTCGGCTCCAACGGAGTGCCGCCGTGGCGGAATCCGGCTCTCATCCGGGTTGGATTGGAATTCCGGGGTCTGTCTACGTATCCAAGGACTAAAAGGTATACTGCCCGTTCCAATTGCCCCGGCGGGAGACGTGCAACGACACCATCGACCGCCCGTTTTGCGCCCCTGCGATTTGGGGAGAAAGGAAACCAGTGAACGCCATACCCAAGAGGCATCAGTGGATTGGAATAGCCGGTGTCGTGCTCCTGCTTGTGCTTGCGGTGCTCGTCTGGCAGCGCTTCGGCGCAGGCAATCAACGGGAGGCGCTCGCCAGCGGCAACGGCCGCATCGAGGCGGTGGAAATCGACATCGCGGCCAAAGCCCCCGGCCGCCTCACTGACATACGGGTGCGCGAGGGCGAGTTCGTCACCGCGGGGCAGGTGGTCGCGGTCATGGACACCCAATCGCTGGAAGCGCAGCGGCGGCAGGCCGAGGCTCAGTTACGGCAGGCAGAGGATGCGGTCGTCACGGCACGCAACCAACTGGTACAGCGCAAGAGCGAGAAGGTGGCGGCCGAGGCCATGGTGGCGCAGCGTCAGGCGGAAGTGAATGCGGCCCGGACCCGCGCCAAACGCATCACCGAACTGGCCGCCAAGGGCGTTACTTCGCAGCAGGAGGCCGATGATGCCCGCTCGGCGGTGGACACCGCCCTCGCGGCGCTCAGCGCCGCACGGGCACAAGTGGCCGCCTCGGACGCGGCCATCGCCACCGCCACCAGTCAGATCAACGCGGCCCAATCCGCAGCGGAAGCCGCCCGCGCGGCCGTCACACGCATCCAGACCGACATCGACGACAGCACCCTGAAGGCGCCGCGGGACGGTCGCGTCCAGTACATCGTGGCGCGGCCCGGCGAAGTGATCGGCGCCGGTGGCCGGGTGCTGAACATGGTCGACCTCAGCGACGTGTACATGACCTTCTTCCTGCCCACGGCCGTCGCGGGACGCGTGGCCATCGGTACCGAGGTGCGTCTCGTACTCGATGCCGCGCCCCAGTACGTGGTACCGGCCCGCGTGTCCTTCGTCGCCGACGTCGCCCAATTCACGCCCAAGACGGTGGAAACGGAAAGTGAGCGTGAAAAACTCATGTTCCGGGTGCGCGCGCAGATCCCCCAGGAGCTGCTGAAAAAATACATCCTCCAGGTGAAGACCGGTCTGCCCGGCGTCGCCTACGTACGCACCGATCCCAACGTACCGTGGCCTGAACGCCTGCAGACCAACCTGCTGCAATGAACGGACACGACGGCGTGCACAAGACGCCTTCGCCGGTGGTCCACCTGAGCGGCGTCGAGCTCCGCTACGGCAAGGTGCAGGCCTTGCACGGTATCACCCTCGACCTTCCGGCGGGCGTCATGATCGGCGTCATCGGGCCTGACGGCGTGGGCAAGTCGAGCCTGTTCTCCCTCATCGCAGGCGCGCGCGCCATCCAGTCCGGGCGTATCGACGTGCTCGGCGCAGACATCGGCGACGCGTCGTTGCGCAAAGCCCTGCTGCCGCGCATCGCCTACATGCCCCAGGGCTTGGGCAAGAACCTCTACGCCACGCTCTCGGTGTTCGAGAACGTGGATTTCTTCGGCCGGTTGTTCGGCCATGACCGCCGCGAACGCGAGCGTCGCATCGACGAGCTGCTGCATGCCACCGGACTGGCCCCGTTCCGGCATCGCCCCGCGGGCAAACTGTCGGGCGGCATGAAGCAGAAGCTGGGCCTGTGCTGCGCGCTCATTCATGATCCGGACCTGCTGATCCTCGACGAACCCACCACCGGCGTGGATCCTCTCTCGCGCCGACAGTTCTGGGAACTCGTCGATCGCATGCGCGCCGGCCGCCCCGGCATGAGCGTGCTGGTGGCCACCGCCTACATGGAGGAGGCCGCACGCTTCGATTGGCTCGTGGCCATGAATCAGGGGCGCGTGCTGGCCACCGGCACGCCGCAGGACCTGCTCACGCGCGCAGGCACGCGCACCCTCGAAGAGGCTTTCATCGCCCTGCTGCCCGCCGAACAGCGCGAAGGCTATCGTCCCGTGGTGATGCAGCCTCGCGCGGGAGGCGAGGAGGAGGTGGCCATCGAGGCGCGGGATCTCACCCGCCGGTTCGGGGATTTCACGGCCGTGGATCACGTGAGCTTCCGCATCCACCGTGGTGAGATCTTCGGCTTTCTCGGCTCCAACGGTTGCGGCAAGACCACCACCATGAAAATGCTGACCGGTCTGCTGCCGGCGAGTGAAGGTGAGGCCTGGCTGTTCGGCCATCCGGTGGACCCGCACGATATGGCCACGCGTCGCCGTGTGGGCTACATGACCCAATCCTTCTCGCTCTACGGCGAACTAACAGTGGAGCAGAACCTGGTGCTGCACGCGCGCCTGTTCGGCATTCCCCCGCAGCGCATAGACGCCCGGGTGCGCGAGATGGCGGAACGCTTCGATCTCGCCGACATCATGGACGTGCTGCCGAACGCCCTGCCCCTGGGCGAGCGCCAGCGCCTTTCCCTGGCTGTCGCCATGATCCACGGCCCCGAGATCCTGATCCTGGACGAGCCCACCTCCGGTGTGGATCCGGTGGCGCGCGACCGTTTCTGGAACGTACTGATCGAACTGGCGCGCAAGGACAACGTCACCATTTTCATCTCCACCCACTTCATGAACGAGGCCGAACGCTGTGATCGGATTTCGCTGATGCACGCCGGCCGGGTGCTGGTCAGTGACACGCCGGCGGCCATCGTGGCACGACGCAAGGTGCCGAGCCTCGAAGAGGCATTCATCGAACATCTCAGCGAGGTGGTGACCGAGGAGCTGCCCGAGCCGCCCACTGTGGGTGAACCGGCCAAGGCCACGTCCGGGGGCGCGCATCGTCCACGTACCGAAGCGCGCGGCTTCGACCTGCGACGCATGCTCAGTTACACCCGCCGCGAGGCCCTCGAACTGCAACGGGATGCCATCCGCCTGCTGCTGGCCACCCTGGGCAGCCTGCTGCTCATGTTCGTGATCGGCTACGGCATCAACATGGACGTGGAGGATCTCACCTTCGCCGTGTTGGACCGCGACCAGACAAGTCTCAGCCGCGACTATGCCCTCAACCTGTCCGGCTCGCGCTATTTCATCGAACAACCGCCGCTGCGCGACTATGACGACCTGGACCAGCGCATGCGCGAAGGCGATCTCAGCCTGGCCATCGAGATCCCACCGGGCTTCGCCCGCGACATCGCCCGCGGCGTCCCGGTCCAAATCGGCGCCTGGATCGACGGCGCCATGCCCGTGCGCGCAGAAACCGTGAGCGGGTATGTGCAGGGCATGCACCTGCACTGGCTCACCAGCAAGGCGCGCGAGGTGTACGGCAGTGCGGCGACCGCCGGCATGGTGAACATCGAGACACGGTTTCGCTACAACCCGGACGTGCGCAGTCTGCCGGCCATGGTGCCGGGGGTGATCCCGTTGCTTCTGCTGCTCATCCCGGCCATGCTCACGGCGCTGTCCGTGGTGCGCGAGAAGGAACTGGGCTCCATGCTCAACTTCTACGTCACGCCGGTCACCCGCCTGGAGTTCCTGCTCGGCAAGCAACTGCCCTACGTGGTCCTCGGCATGTTCAACTTCCTGCTGCTGGTGCTGCAGGCCGTGTTCATCTTTCGGGTGCCGGTGGAAGGCAGCTTCCTCACCCTGGCGCTGGGCGCACTGCTTTACGTGATTGCCGCCACCGCCTTCGGCCTGGTCATCTCCACCTTCACACGCAGTCAAATCGCCGCCCTGTTCGGCACCGCCATTTTCACCCTGGTCCCCGCCGTGCAGTTCGCCGGCATGATCAACCCGGTGTCGTCGCTGGAGGGCGCAGGTCGTTGGGTGGGCGAGATCTATCCCACCACCTGGTTCCTGCTCATCTCGCGCGGCACCTTCTCCAAGGGGCTGGGGTTTGCCGATGTACAGGCCTACTTCGTGCCCCTGGGGCTGGCGGCGTTCGCGCTGGTGGGCCTCGGTGTTCTGCTTTTGCGCAAACAGGAGCGGTGACATGCGCCCTGCCAGAAACGTGCTCTCCCTCGGCATCAAGGAACTGCGCAGCCTGGGGCGCGACCGCCTGATGCTGGCCTTTATCGTGTTCGCCTTCACGGTGTCCACCTACAGCGCCGCCACCGCCATTCCCGAGATGCTGCACAACGTGCCCATCGCCATCGTCGATGAAGACCGTTCACCACTCTCGCAGCGCATCATCGACGCCTTTTATCCTCCCAGTTTCGCCCGCCCCGAATTGATTTCACCTGCTGAAATGGACAGCGGCATGGATGCCGGGCAGTTCACCTTCGCCCTTGACCTGCCGTCGGAGATGCAGCGCGACCTACTGGCCGGACGCACACCCACCGTTCAGGTGAACGTGGATGCCACGCGCATGAGCCAGGCCTTCCTCGGCAGCGGGCAGATTCAGGCCATCATCAACGGGGAGGTGAACGAATTCATGCAAGGCCACCGTGCGTCAACCACACTGCCGGTGGAACTGGCCCTGCGTGCGCGTTTCAATCCGGAACTGAACAATGCGTGGTTCGGCGGCGTCATGCAGGTCATCAACAACATCACGACGCTCTCCATCATCCTTACCGGCGCGGCGCTCATTCGCGAGCGCGAGCACGGCACTGTGGAGCATCTGCTGGTCATGCCGGTCACGCCTTTCGAGATCATGGCCGCCAAAGTGTGGTCCATGGGCCTGGTGGTCCTGATGGCCGCGGCCTTTTCCCTCGCGTTCATCGTGCAGGGCGCACTCGCCGTGCCCATCGAAGGCTCGGTGCTGCTGTTTCTGGGCGGCGCGGTGTTGCACCTGTTCGCCACCACCTCCATGGGCATTTTCCTCGCCACGGTCGGGCGCACCATGCCGCAGTTCGGTCTGCTGCTGTTTCTGGCGCTCATCCCCCTGCAGATGCTCTCGGGCAACGTCACGCCGCGCGAGAGCATGCCGGATTTCGTCCAGGACCTTATGCTCGCCGCGCCCAACACCCATTTCGTCATCCTGGGTCAGGCCATTCTCTATCGCGGTGCCGGCTTTTCCGTGGTCTGGCCCCAATTCGCCGCGCTCGCGCTGATCGGTGCCGTTCTCTTTTCAATTTCCCTTGCCCGGTTCCGCAAGACATTGGGCTCCATGGCTTGAGCAAGCCATCATCCGGCTATCAACGGATTGCCGCCGCCATTCTTTCCCTGAGAGGCTTACATGGGGCTTACATGGACACCCACCCAAAAGCTTGCCATTCGACCGCACATCTGGGAAGTTAGCCGGAGCCGAAACACCAGTAACCAAGGACCGGTTATGCCCAAGCCAAGGAAGACACTCAT
>Ga0172382_10014514_pt1 | contig 10018 bp, 6 predicted proteins | sample Leawel138RmetaG_FD_122245 | JGI IMG/M metagenome (GOLD analysis project Ga0172382, IMG submission 122245) | Leachate microbial communities from a municipal landfill in Southern Ontario, Canada - Leachate well 138R metaG | ecosystem: Engineered > Solid waste > Landfill > Unclassified | place... | reverse complement strand
GTGTTCAATATCCACTTTAACACCCAGGGCTTCAAAGCCCTTTATATGCTGATCCACAGGCCTTGCGCCTATCTCGCAGCCCCCAGGGAACGCCACCTCCGCCCGGCAGAACTTGCCAAGCAGAACACCAAGCAGATAATAGGAGGCGCGCATACGCTTTACCATATCGTAGGGCGCTATGCAATCCTTTACCCTTGTCCCGTCTACCCTGATTCTGCCTGGGGCGAGTATATCGATATTGGCTCCCAGCTCACCAAGTATATCCGCCAAAACTATTACATCGTCAATGTTCGGCAGGTTGTCTATTACACAGGGGCTGTCCGCCAGCAAAGCTGCCGGTAGGATAGCCACTGCCGCATTCTTAGCTCCGCTGACTCCGACCGTCCCCGTCAGCCTGTTGCCTCCAAATATCCGGAATTTCTCCAACTGCTCATCCTTCCTCCTTGAGAGAAAGGATTTCACCTCCTGCGTATGATGTATAATCCATCCGAGAATCTATCATTACTTCTACTTATTTCTAAAATGATAACCGATGCCTTTATTCTAACCCTTTAGCCGGCAATATTAATCAACCCTGCCGATTATATTTTTCGTGCCGCTCCGCCGGCATGCCTGTCCAAATTTCATGTTCAGTCCAAATTCTGTTTATATAAAAGGTTATATCTTAATCTCATATCTTATAATCCCCTGGTTATTATATCACGCTTTTATTATAATTTCATTACATCCTTTTACATTTCGGAAACAATTATATGTCCCGGAGCTTAATCATTCTTCTGTGACTTCAAAAATCCCTGAAGCTCACTTGTATTCAGCCCGTAAACCTCGGCCAGTGCCTGCTCAAAGGATACGCCCTTCCCCAGCTTATCAAGCATTCCTGTCAGATTCATCTTACCATACCCCTCTACCAGCCCCCGTACTATAAGAAAAGAAGCCCGGTATGCTTTATATTCGTCTACTGAAGCAAAACGGTACGTCAAGTCATCAACCGTTATGTGGGATAAGTCCTCATCCATCAAATCACTGCCCCATTCATAGCCCAGAACATCATACTCCAGATACAGGGCGCAGCCTTCGGTAAACCAGATGGGGTAATTTCCCCTTGCCAGGTCATCTGCCGCCAGGTGTGCATATTCATGAACAAAGACATTGTCAAAGCTGTCGATATCCTGGTTGATATCGACAAAACGGTTCGGGGACAAAAGGTTGATTCTGCCTCCCGCATAGGCCCCCATCGCCGACTGGTCCTGGGGTATCCTGAGCATGCCCTTTAGTATGGTCTCATGGGGAAACAGTATGATTTCAACGGGCTCCTCCCTGGAAATGCCGAAAAAATCGGAAACACAGCCGCCGTATTCATTGGCGATATCCCTAAGCTTCAACGCCGAAGCTTCGTCACCATCTGTATATCTGATTATAAAGCCGCCGTCGTCAAGCAGCTTGTAATCATCGAGTTCCCGCTGAATTCTCAAGCCTTCATACCTTTTAAAGACAGGATAGACCCTTGTATATAGAAAATCCCTGCAGGTTAACATAAACAACGCCAGCAGCAGCATTACTCCTGCCAAAGCATACAACAGCCTGCGCCCATACTTCCTCATAATTATACCTCCCTCCGGACAGGGCTTGAACAAAGCGATCCTAATTATAGCATAATATTATGTAAACTTCATTAGGGAATTGGTACCACCCGGTCAAAAGACAGGCAGGCACAATTCAATAAACATCCGGTATCCGACCTTCAAATGAAACGGCCGCGATCCCTATGCTCGGCGGCCGTTTTATGCACTCCTCGCTATGCTAAATTTTATGTCTTACTTAAATAAAATACGACTGCTCCATTTTATGTTTGCTTTGGCTTAGGGCAGGTATTTCAGCGGGTTCTTTGCGGTGCCGTTAATTCGGACTTCAAAATGCAGATGGGAGCCTGTGCTTCTACCCGTGCTGCCCATGTACCCAATCAGCTGCCCCCGCTTCACCTTTTGCCCTTCACTTGCAATCCGCTTGCTCATATGGGCATAATAGGTGATCATCCCGTTGTCGTGGGAAATCTTTACTATATTCCCATAGGAACTGCTGTAATAGGAAGCAATAACTGTTCCTGCTTCGGCGGCATAAATCGGTGTCCCAACGGAATTGGCTATATCAAGCCCCATATGCTGCCTGCCCCAGCGCGGCCCGAAGTTTGAAGAGACCCTTCCGGCGGTAGGCCACAGCAGAGTCTTACTGCTGCCCGATCGGGATGAGGATGTCTTCTCCGGCAAAGCCTTGGTGCCCTTGGCAATGATTTTGTTTACAGGCTCCTTGATCGTGGTACGGGCTGTTATCTCACGTTCCTTGACCTTGCCATTCACCCTGGTTATCTTTTCAGTAATTGCTTCAATGCCCTCTTCACCCTTTTGCACTACCTTCGATTCGTTTACATACATGGTGCTGTCCTTCCTGGTTTCAGTGCTGAAGGGCAATGAGACGGTATATTCAACGATCTCTTCTGTTGCCGTATTAATCAGATACTCCGGCTGGGCGACTGTAATCTCCTGGCCGATGCCCAGGATGCTGTCTTCCTCCAGACCGGGGTTCAGGGCAAGAATCTCATCAATGCTCAGATCTACTTTTTTGCGAATAGTCCACAGGTTGTCGCCTTCTTCAATAATATATGAAGACTCGTTAAGCTCAGGCTCCGACAGATCCTGAAATACAGCCTCAGGTTCCTGAATCCGATCAAAGGGGACTGCCTGCTCCTTTATCTCCACTGTTTCGTAGAAATATACCGATTCGATACCGGTATCTTCAGAGGGTGCATATTTTGCCTTAATCGATTCAAGGACTGCATCCAGCTCCTCGGTGCTCCTCATGGCAGCTATCTCTGCCCCGTCGACTATCAGGACAGCCCCGTCCACCATGAACTGACCATGCTCCAGCAACGAATCCGTAAGCTGTCCTGTGGTTATGAATTTTGCATCAGCCGGATCGGCTTCGCGGATTTTTATGCTGCTCTTCAACCAGACACCAGCGCTGCAATCGACCTCTATCTGGGAAACAGCCGATTCGAGGGCGGAATAGAACATCTCAAAACCTATTATGCTGCCTATTTCCCTGCCGTCAATATATACAGTGCCTACCGGCAGCGGGCTTTTCTCAGCCGGCAAGGCATCAGAAAATGCGTCTATGGGCTCGGCTCCAACAGCAAACAAAAGCACAAAGCACAGGAAGAGGGAGGCAAGCCGGGATAAAGCCTGCTTCTTAAATTTGAGAATGGAATCCATATTCCTTTCTCCTTTCTGGGAGGGGATTTATTACATGGTGATTGCATTTATTACAAAAGTATTACAAAACATTAATAATTATATTCTGCAAAGAATACAATTCTCCTGCATAAATCCAAAAAAACATTTATGTAAATAATCCCATTCTCAAAAGACTGTCAACCGGTATCCCTGTAATACAGCCATTCGTCAAGAAAATCAGACCAATCTCCGCCGGTAATCTCATTAAGCACTCCTATAAAGTCCTCCTTGTCCGCATTCTTAAACCTGTACCTGTTGAAGTACTCCCGCAGGACTTTATAAAACATATCATCTCCCAGCCTTTGCCGCAGATTATGAAACATCATCGCCCCCTTGCCGTACACCAGAATATCATAGGTGACCCAATCGGGAAATTCGTATACGGGCCTGTGTATTGTCTCATCAATCTCCAGGGATTTCATGTAACCCTCATAAAACCCGTATTTCCCTTCCGCTATATGCCTCCGGTACATCACCTGCTCCTTGTCAGGGCCGTACCTGTGCCCAAAGTACAAGGCGGTTGCATACTCGGTCAGGGCTTCATCCAGCCAAGCATCGTCGACCTGGTTGTTGCCCACCAGTCCGTACCACCATTGATGGGCGGTTTCATGCACGGTGACGATTTCCAGGTACTCCAGGCTTTGCGAATTGTAGAGCCCGTGATCAACCATCACCAGGTTTGGATATTCCATGCCGCCAATATAGAAGTCCGATTCCACAACCGAAAACTGCCGGTAGGGGTATTTCCCAAAGACACGGTTATATATCTTCAATGCATTGGCAGCATAGTCAAGGGCCTTCTGACCATATACATCAGTATAATAATATGAATTGACAGTCGTGCCGTCAACCTCTGCAGAGGAGACTTTAAAGCCGGTGCCCGCCAGAAAGACAAAATCGCGAACTGCCTCAGCCTTAATCTCCCAACGGATACTGCCATTGTATTCCTTTTTGCGGATGAAATCTCCCGTGGACGCAATGATGTAATCAGCAGGCATGTCAATGGCAACCCTGTAGTTTGCCATATCGCTGTAAAAGGGATCGCCGATGCTGTAATAACGGTTCAGATGCCATCCCTCGTCATCATAAACCGCTGCTATCGGATACCAGTTGGCCGCCTTTATGGTGTTGTCACCATATCCAAACCTCCAAAGACTGTTGGGCAGCTGAACCAGATAACTGAATTCAATGGTAACCCGGCCGCCGGTTTTAAGGGGTTCATTCAGAACAACCATCAGTATGTCTTCACAATACCCTCCCAATACAAAATGGGACTCGATGCCGTCGATGGATATTCCCATTATGTCAATGAAACCCGGAGAAAAGCCGTTGGGGTATGCCCTGTCCATCTCGTCCCGCGGGAATGCCGGTTTTTCTTCATATTTAAATGCATTTGGATACAGATGAAAATAAAGATGTGTCAGCTCTCTCTCCGTCCTGTTCCTGTAAACCACCCTTTGGCTGCAGAGCAGGGATTTGGCCTCGGGGTCGAACTTTGCCTCAATCTCATACTCATTGATGCCCTGTGCAGCCATCGAAATGGCAGGATCCCGACCCAGGCCGCCTTTTACCAGCGGAAGCAGAATAAACTGAAGCACCGCTGCCAGGCAGACTAAAGCCAGAATAACCGGAACTGTCCTTGTGAAAAGCCCTCCTTGCCGACGGCAGCCCTTTGCATGTAAAAAAAACACAATATTGCACCTCGCCATTTACCTGAATTACCGGCACGGGGGACATAGTCCGGCTGATATATTCTTATGCCATTGTTCGATCTGCTATGTCCGGTTGCAAAAATCTAAAACAGAATTGCATGAAAGGGCAACAAAAAAGGGCATAAATGCCCGTTTTCTCATATTAACAAGTTTGTCCAAACAATATCAAATATAATATAAATGCAAGGTCAGACGTATTTTTTATTTTGAAGTGCATCAGGCTTATTATGTATTATAGTTGTCGGAGGCAGGCAAAAAAGCCAAAAACAACCCTGCATCCCTTATGGGTATAATTTTTAAGGAGTAAAACGATCCTCTTGCCGTACCTGTTATGATTCCTTATGTTCAAGTCGGCTTAAAAACTGCTTTTTCAGCTCAGCACACTGTTCATATAAATCTTCACTAATCTGATGGCGGTTCCTCAGCGTATCCAAGAGGGTTAAAAATTCCATACAAAGTTGACGCAATTCAATTTCCACATGTACATCCATGAGCTTAACCTCCCCAATATCGCTTTATTATAGGCTGTTAAATATCCAACAATTTATATAAACCAAACCAATCATCATGAAACAACCATAACATGCTATTTTAGTTTCTTTAAGATTACCAATCCAGTACAGCTGCTGCGCGGGCCGGAGCACCGTCGGAGTCTTCCAGTTTCAGCGGAAGGCATATAAAGCTGAAGGGCCTATTCAAAAGCAGATGCAGATTCATGAGGTTTTCTACAATCAAAATCCCCTTCCCGAGAAAAGCTGTGTGATTTTTAAGCTGCCTGCCTGGAGCATCCATGCTGATAAAGTCGCCGCCCACCCCCTTTAATTGAAAATTGTCGAGGAGATAATCTACAGCCTCCGGACTGAGCACCGGATACCCGTGATAATACTGCTCACTGCCCCAGTATTTATCCCAGCCGGTATATAACAGAACAAACTCATTGCCAATTATGCTGTATTCCCGTTCCAATAAATCGCTTCCGGAGATGGTGCCGTTGTCAAACCCGGAAAAATCAAGAACAACTCCCCTTCCCATGAAGGCTTCCATTTGGAACTCATCCAGGCACATTCCGCCTTTTATCAGATGGCGCGGTGCATCGACATGGGTGCCGTTGTGGGTGTGAATTATGATTCTCTTTTCTTCATAACCATCCCTCTCAAGCACACCGGCCTGTTCAAAAATCGGCCCGTCCGTTCCCGGATAAACCGGCATCCCCGGACATATCAGATGAGTCAAGTCAATGCACCTCATAGCTGCTGCCTTTCTGTTTACATGACACAAAGAATACACATAACTACCATAGCTATCTTACCAAATTATGAAGTCATTGTCAAATTTTTCTGCAAATAAAATTGCAAAAAAAAAGAAAAATCATCACACGTACAGCTTCCTGAGCTTACATAGACAATTTTCCTTTTCACCAGCTTTGATATTATAAGATCATTCTTTAATCATTCTACCCCCGGCAAAACCCTGGTACTCCTCCAGAAACCATTCGGCTGTCTTGGTCATGCAAAGCCCCAGTTCTTCTCCCTTAAAGCCCAGGGTGACAGTCAGGTTGCCAAAGTAATCATCGATAATATAGCAGCGTATTACAAGCTTGTCCGGCTGAGTCCAGCGGGCTGCGGAAATGCACTTGTACATCCTCCCTGAGGGTGTTCCGATGGTGTCGCCGTAGTAATGGGTCTCAGGGAAGAGTCCTTGTACATAACTCTCCATGCCAAAGGAGATACGTTTGACAGCATCCCTTTTTTCCATGATCAATTGTCCTTCTCTGCCGCAGAACTCCACACTGATTCTTTCTATGCCCATGGGATTTGGCTCCAGGGAGTAGCAGCGACAGTTAACAACACTTTCCAAAGGTGAGCTGCTTTGTCCGATCAGGGGATTCACAACACGAAGGTTCTTCAAGTAATCCTCCAGCTGTGCAGCCGCCGCATCATCCTCGGGCAGTGAGCCGGGTTGCAGCTCGTCCACAATCTCATTCCACAAAAGCTCAAATATCCCTGCATACACCTGCTGAGAGCCCTGGGAGTCTCCCGTGCATATAAAAAGAAATTCCTCCCTGGGGATACAAATGGCCAGCTGCATCCCCATTCCGCAGAATAAGTAAGCCCCGTCCTTGAGCATCCAGATTTGATATCCGTAGCCATTGCCATGCATATAGTCCCTGTGGCCGGAAGGAGCATTGTCTATCTGTCTGGACGAAGCTGCCTTGACATATTCCTCTGAGATATATTGTTTTCCGGCGATTTTGCCATTGTTCAGGAAGACAAGGGCCAGCCGCGCCAAATCCCGGGTGGTGCATATGACACCGCTGCCACCCCACGAATTACCCTCGGGGGCTTTTATGCACCAGGCATCTTCACTGAAACCCAGCTCCCGAAGCATCTTATCCTTAAGATATTCCAGAAAGGGTTTGCCGACTACGCGCTCTATCAGTACATCCAGCACATAGGTGCCTGAAGTATCATAGCTGAATATGGTGCCCGGAGGATGGGTGGGTTCGGTATTAAAAAATGTCCATGCCCAATCCTTGTCATCATTCTTGTAAGTGGGCTCACAATAGGGCGTTGCCATAATGAGCAAATCCCTGATTGTCATATCCAGTATGTAGGGGTGAGGATTTTCAGGGAGCTTGTCGGGGAAATAATCGCATACCCGATCATCCAATGATATTCGCCCCTCGTCTGCCAGCAGGCCGATGGCTGTACTCGTAAATGTCTTGCTGATCGAATACATGCGATGCATACTGTCAACGGTAAATGGGGCATAGTAGCCCTCTGCGATCAAATGACCCCTCCGCATCATAAACACACTATGAAGCATAATCCCGTTGTCCTCTGCCTTTTTCAAAAACTTTAGGATTTGCTTGGACGATATCCCCATACTCTCAGGACGGGCTGCAGGAAACAGATTAACTGACATTTGAAAAACCCCTCATCTTATACAGTATTTATGCTCCCGATTGCTAAAGCCATGTTATATCTTCTTGCCTATGTCTCTCTTTAGAGACAGGTCGGCAAAAGAACCCTTAACAATGCTCCCGAATAGACTATTTCTTTCAGATATGCTGTCTTTCTTATTCTAACTGAAATCCATAGGTTTGGCAATATATAATACAATCAGCAGAACATGGCGATATATAAGGCTATTATCATATGCTCCCATTATATTATATTGACTATCTGGTTAGATGCCCTGAGAATATGCATTGGCATTCTCTCATCAAGCCTGTATACAATGCTAATGGGAGCAGATCCTTCATGCCTGACATACTTTGCAAAACCCAGACAACGGAATGTTTCAGCTGCACCATAGTTGTCCTTAGGCTCATCTCTAACAAATAACAATACCCTGGAGCCATTCTGTCTCATATTTATATATCTTTGTCCTGTTGGGCTGAAATCTGTTGTTCTGCTCTGTGACTGCCAGTGAAACATATGATCATTAATAGCATAGTCCTCATACCGGGTAGATTCCTTAAAGGTTTTTCCGGATTTATTAAGCGTAACAAAGAAAACATCAAGGTTAAGCTCCGGAATGTATTTTACACCCTCTCTGAATTCAACCTTTTTATCTTCACTGTGTACGCCAAGGGCTGCCAGCACCTGATCAGTTGAATATGATGCATGCAGCTCCAAGGACACTCCGTCTGCAACTACCAGCTTTTTAGGCAGATGATCCACCTGCTTGATTAAATAACGGACAAGATGCAGTAATTCATCAAACAATTCCGGCTTATCTTTTTGCAGTCCTTGAAATACTTTTTCCACCTTTCCCTCTGGCTCTTTCTGAAAAATCGTATAGTATAACATTAATAATCTCCGACGTTCGGTTTCATCTTTCGGAGCTCTGGGCATCTCCAGATATTCGCTTAAAAACTTTAACATACCAAAATCATTAATCTTGGCTATCTTCATAAAAGCTGCCTTAATATTCTTGACACTTTTCCAATAGCTTTTGTCAGAGTCAGTGTCATAAGGATGTACAAGTTCATGAAGAGTTGATGATTTGTATAGCTCTTGAGGCAGCAGTCCGTAATGATTTAGAAAATTAGTCAGGTTAAGGGGCAAGGATGATACCAACGAAAATGATTGGACCATCTGACGTAATTTTGTTTTATTGTTATATACCCTGGAAAGATTATCAAGTACTATGTCTCTGGCAACCCGCTCTAGCTTAATAGCACAATTTACTGGCAGTGTAGGAAAGTCCAGTTCCAACTCCTTTTGAATAGAATGGCGCGTACGTCCCACAAGGCTTTGAAATTTCATCTGAAAATTATATTCCTTATGTGCTTGTCCAATGAAATCCAGTACAGTAAGCACATCCTTACTTTCATGCAGACGCAAGCCACGCCCCAATTGCTGTATAAAAATGGTGGGAGATTCAGTAGGTCTTAAAAAAAGAATAGTATTTATCTCCGGTATATCGACACCTTCATTATAAAGATCCACTGTGAAGATAAAGTGCACGTCACCCTTAGCAAGTCTGGCATGGGCTTCTGTTCTAAGCTCAGGAGCTGAGTCAGAGTCCAGATGCAATGATGGTATCCCTTTGTTATTAAAGCTCTGAGCCATATGCCTTGCATGGGCTTTGCTTGTGCAAAAGCCAAGACCCTTGATGGTCTCCCTGGATGTTACGTATTTATCAATAGCATTGATAATTACTATATCTCTCGCGTGATTCCCTATATATCTAAGGTTTAACTCATCAACATCATATCTCCCATTCCTCCAGCTTACAGTTCGTAAATCAACTACATCCGTAACCCCGAAGTAATGGAAAGGGCACAATAAGTTGCGTTCGACGGCTTCTCTCAGACGGATTTCATAGGCAATTCTATCATTAAAATCCGTCAAGATATTGCCTCCATCCAATCGCTCGGGAGTCGCTGTTAACCCCAGCAGAATACAAGGCTTAAAGTAACTGATTATTTTCTGATATGTTTTGGCAGTACCATGATGGGTTTCGTCAGCCTGTGTCAAGATAAAACTAAAAAATTTATTATCTTTTTCT
>Ga0172382_10014513_pt1 | contig 10019 bp, 7 predicted proteins | sample Leawel138RmetaG_FD_122245 | JGI IMG/M metagenome (GOLD analysis project Ga0172382, IMG submission 122245) | Leachate microbial communities from a municipal landfill in Southern Ontario, Canada - Leachate well 138R metaG | ecosystem: Engineered > Solid waste > Landfill > Unclassified | place... | reverse complement strand
AAGACTTATTTACTTTTAAACTTAACGAAGACAGTGAGATAGAGATAAAAAGCGATGATAAATATATTGAACTTCAAGAGGAACTTTTAAAAGTTCTATATGCAGTGCGGCAAACAGTTAATTCACACCCCATCTAAAAAGCCAAAAAGGTTTTGTAGCAAAACTTGCTGTTTTACATGTTGTAGAAATCATGATACTGAAATTTCCCACAAAGCTTTCTATAATTTTACATACACTCATTGTGGCAAAGAATTTCAAGCCTACGGGAATGCTAATCGAAAATATTGTAGCCACCCTTGCTTCATAGAAGCCCGGTTTTATTCAAAATAAAATCGGCAATGGTTATTTTATTTAGATCTCTAAACTCTCAAAAACACCCTAAATAATAATCAAGGACAACTAATAAACTTAACCCCAGTAGACTTGGTTGCAAGATCTAGTTATTCGCTATCAATATCAAGCTAACTACTGTATGAATTCGACTAAAACCCGTGATTTTCATCATCAATAATCTTAATTTTTCACCTAAAAACAAACTCTTTTCTTTAATTACCCAACGCAATTCTGCCTGATTTATTTTGCTTTATACTCCGTTTATTGCAATATTATGTCAATTATTTACATACCCCCCTAGATATTAAATGTTAAATCGTATCGATTGGTTTGTTGAAATTTCAATAAGTACGCTGTTTAGGTTATTCATAAGGCCTCCTGAAAGTTCTTACCTTAATAACCTCAGTTACCCTTTTTTTGCATCCCTTCGACAGTAATTCAATTTGTCTTAAAGGGAATTAGACAATAAAACAAAACGATAGATTTATCACATTCGATTCAATAACAAAAACAGACTCAACGTTGTCCACAGAAATTACGATATACTTATGCTTTCTATAGATATGTAGGCTTAATGTAATCAGTTAAACGTTTTAACATGGATTATAAAATGTAAACTTAGGAAAATATTTTGGATCTTTAGCAATAAAAATTTACTTTACGAGAGCTTTGTTTGCCGTAACAAAAAGTTTATAAACAAACTCTTTAATTATTATAGTCTAAGCACTATGTTGTACCAGTGCTACCCCTTCATGGTTCTCAACAATTTTTTTAATTTTTGCGGCTCCAAGAGTGTGAATAAAAGCATGATGCACCGTCAGAATTTTATCTTGCAAAATATTGTCTTTTTCCATCTCCTCAATTATAAGCCCAATTTTCTTTGCCTCAACAGCATCTATGTGCCGTGAATGCGTCATTGAAACTGTATGATCACTAAGGAATTTAACGATTTCTTCAACTGTTTTTTCACATTTATGATCGGATCTAAACATATTATTTAGAAGCCAGGTTTTAACCAATGTCTCGGAAAGGCGTATGGCGTTAGAACATTCCCCAATAAAGGTAGGCGGATATTTTGCCACCACGGTTCTCCAAATCTCCGTAGTTGAAGGGTCTTTTTTTACTTCAGTAATTGCGCGTTCAAATTCTTCAATGATACCTTGTGCCGGAATACCTTTTAGTTGTGGGTCTATTGGTCCGATGCTAGATTGTTTGCCCATCATAATTGATTTACATGAACAAGCAATCATAGTCCCGGCACTCATTGCTATTTGGGGTATTATTGCCCGAATATCCCCCTTGAACAATTTATGCAAATACGTCACTAAACTCTCAGTTGCGGTAATGCTACCACCAGGCGTATGTAGTATTAAATCCAATCCTTTAGAGCGATCCATCCCGTGAATGACAGCCATAAATGCGTTAATATCGCTATCATTTATTTCAAGTCCCTCTACACTGGGTCGCTCAATAAACGCTGAATAGTAGCCAATTGTGTTTCTACCAGTTTTTTTGTAGAGTTCCTTTAAATATTTTCTTCTAGTACTATCCAAAGGATTTGTACCAAACCCATCATTAATCTCTTTAAGAACTTCATTCCAATTTGGCACTTACAAACCTACTTTTTCAACATTGGCGTTCTTTTTCTTTTTTGGGGTTAGCTGAACTGTCAGAGTATATTGTGGGTTCAGGCTTGTAAGCAGAAAACTTCCTGTAAGCTGTAAAAATATCTTCATACTCAACAACATTTTTTTTGTCATTTTCTACATCCAGCCGTAGCAACTTTAACCCATTCCGAATATCTTCCTGCTCCATTTTATCCCTCATATCATTTAAGAATCCTAGGCAAAGATTACTATACTTTATTACTAACGTCTAGCTTAATGATTGCAATAAGGACAAACATACCAAGGTTTTTAAGCAATTCCTATTCTAACTTTAATGGAGAATCTTATCAAAATCATGGTAGAATATAAGCAGTATTTTGTTTTGAAATAGGTTCTTAAAAGGTAAAATAATTGATTTGTCTCTTTGCTTGTTAACGATCTTAAAACAAAAACGTGTGTAGTTATAAGCAGAAAGTACGATATATTCATACTTAGTGGAGAATATATGCTCAAAACTTATAAAGATGTCATGTATGAGCTTAAATCTTATGCTTCTCCGAAATCAAAACTGACCCAGATGATTAAAAAGGGTGAGATTATTCGTATTGCACGTGGAGTTTATGCAGATTCGATTAATGACCCTCGCTTACCGGTTTCTCAAATGCTTATATGGCCCAGTTATGTCTCTTTTGAAACAGCCCTTGCATACCACGGTATGATTCCCGAACGTGTCTATGCAATTAAGTGCGTAGGATTTCGCCTCAATAAAGATAAAATATTTAATACACCATTTGGCAGATACAGTTTTCATTACCTTCCTGAAGAACTATTTTCTTCCGCATTAATTCAAGCAGAAGAACAAGGACACGGATTTCGTATTGCGAGAGCCGAAAAGGCTCTTTTAGACACCCTCTACAAAATCAGAGGCCTCAATACAAAGAAAGCTATACAAGATTTAATCTTAGATGACCTTAGGATTGATCCCGATTGCCTTAAAGAGCTTGATTGGGAAGTGATATCTATTTTAGGACCTCTTTATCGAAGCACAACGATTAATAATCTCATTAGGTATAAGGGGGCGTTATGAGACCAGAAATTCAGAATATGCTAAAAACTTACACGACAATATCTACCGAAGACTCTGTCAATGCGATTAAAGAGATAATGCAAGAGATTATTCTTAACTCACTTTCTAAAACAGATTTCTTTGACCGAGCTACATTTTATTGAGGAACTGCACTGAGAATATTTCATAGGCTTAACCGGTTTTCCGAGGATATGGATTTTTCGCTTATCAAAGCTGATCCAAAATTCTCAATGGCAGACTATCTGAATTCTTTGAAAGAGGGGTTAAAATCTTACGGTTTTGAAATGAATGCTTCTTACAAAAAAAAGCAAAGAGAATCTGCTGTTCAGTCTGCCTTTTTAAAAGGTAACACCTCCTATCATTTAGTGAAAATAATGTCAATGAAAAAACCAATTAGTGGAGTTCCAAACAATGCTCTTATTTCGTTAAAAGTTGAAGTTGACACTGACCCACCTAACGGTGCAACTTATGAGCGCCTTTATCGTCTTCTCCCATCGCCATTCTCCGCTTTATTATTTGATAGACCCTCATTATTTGCCGGAAAAGTTCATGCTTTACTTTGCAGAAATTGGTTAAACCGAGAAAAGGGGCGTGACTTTTACGATTATGTTTGGTATTTGCAAAAAGACATAGAGCTTAATATCGTTCATCTTGAAAATCGGATGCGCCAAACAGGTCACTGGCAAGGTGAGAAAAATTTAACCAAAGAAAGATTAGTTTCTCTTCTCGAAGAAAGATTTACCAAAGTTAATTTTAATCGTGTAAAGGATGATGTTATACCGTTCATATCAGATCCGCTTCCATTGTCATCTTATAATAGGGAATTTTTTATTTCGATAACACAGCAATACCTTCGTATAAAGCAACCATGATTAACAAATTTGATTAGACTTCTTAAATATGGGGGCTAAAACAAAAATAACCACAAGTAACCTTTCCTACTAAAAATACAGGAATTATTGATTATGAATATGTTTTTCTGAAATTGGGATAATCAACAAACCAATTAAAAATGGTTCATAGGATATTAGAATTTCAAATTGTCTTATATGCAAAATACTGAATATTATTTTTATACCTCTGTTTAATTATGATTTTAAATTTCTGCTCTTATAAAGAGTTGCTATTTTTAAGGGGTGCAAATATTATTTAAATTGGTTATAATTGCATAAATATTCATACTTTATGTAAAAATAGCGACCTTCAAATTGACAAAACAGTAAATGCCTTTTAGATTTGAAGAAATTTTTTATACAAGGGATTAAACACTATGAATTTACCTGAAAACGGGGGTTCTTTAAGCTTTGAAGAAGTCAGAGCTCAAGAACTCTTGGAAGAGAAAGAATCAGATGGAAGATTACGCCAATATAAGGGAGCTCTTAACACTTTTATAACAATTCTGTTCCTTGTGTGGGCGGCTTTTCAACTCTATGCAAACACCATCGGTGTAATAGATGCCATGGCTTTAAGAACCTGGCACCTCTTTTTCCTTTTGATTTTTACCTTTTTACTCTTCCCAACTTTTGCCAAAGAGAAGCGACAGGTTAAAGTCCCTCCTGTTTGGGACTGGGTTCTTATTGCATTAACTCTTTTTACATTTTTTTACTTACTGAGAAACTACATCTCTGTTGCCCGAAGGGGAGGATATTTAAACTCCTTTGATTTATGGATAGCAGCATTTTCACTTCTTTTAACATTTGAGGGAGCGCGAAGAACCAGTAAAAACTTAGCTGTACTAGGTCTTATTTTTCTCCTCTATAATTTCTTAGGAAGATACATTCCAGGAGATTTGGGACATGTGGGTTTCAGCCTTAAGAGAGTTCTAAATCATATGATTTGGGGAAGCCAAGGGATATTTGGCGTCGGGATAGGGGTCAGTGCCACCTATATATTTCTCTTTGTTCTTTTTGGGGCATATCTTAAATACAGTGGTTTCAGTCAATTCATTAACGATTTAGCCCTTACGTTGGTAGGCAGAAGTGCAGGAGGCCCTGCAAAGGTAGCCGTTTTAGCAAGTGCCTTAATGGGAATGATAAACGGCTCGGCAATCGCCAATGTGGCGACAACCGGAACCATCACAATTCCGATGATGAAAAAATGTGGCTACAAGAAGGAGTTTGCAGCAGCCGTTGAGGCAGTAGCTTCCACAGGAGGTCAATTTACGCCTCCAATTATGGGGGCTGTCGGATTTGTTATGGCTGAGTTTTTAGGAGTTAGCTACACTAAAGTTCTCATTGCAGCCTCCATTCCGGCTTTTCTCTACTATTTAACCCTTATCTTTGCAGTCCATTTTGAGGCAAAAAAGCTGGGGCTTTCGGGTTTAAGTAAAGAGAATATTCCCGATGCAATGGAGGTAATTAAAAAGCAGGGACATTTAATAATTCCCCTTGTTGTTTTGCTTGTTCTTTTGGGCTTTGGCTATACTCCGTTATACGCAGCAGTTGTCTCGATTTTTGTCACTGTCGGAGCCTCTTGGCTGAGAAAAGAGACTAGGATGGACTGGAAAAAGATTGTTGAGGCAACGGTGGAAGGATCGAGGTCCGCTATCGCAGTGGGTATGAGTACCGCAATAATAGGTGTTATTATAGGAACTGTTTCTTTGACCGGATTGGGACTGAATTTTGGTTATGTTATTTTAAAAGTTGTGGGAGAAGGCCAACTGCTCATAGGTGGTCTGATGGTTATGATAATGAGTACCGTTTTGGGAATGGGTGTTCCCGGAGTGGCAGCTTATGTAATTGTTTCAGCGGTCTCAGTTCCTGTTTTAATACAGGCCGGAGCCATTCCGATGACCGCCCACATGTTTTGTTTGATATATGCCTGCCTGTCCAATATTACTCCGCCGGTGGCAATGAGTAGTTATGTTGCCAGCGGTATTGCCGACAGTGATCAGACAAAAACAAGTTTGATTGCGGTAAAGCTGGGATTAACAGGGTTTATCCTCCCGTTCTTCTTTTTGATAAACCCAGTTCTGCTTTTAGGCACGGTTGAAGGAGTTCCTTTGATAGTGACCTTAAGAGCGATTTTAACAAGCTCAATCGGAGTAATTGCTCTTTCTGCCGGGTTACAGGGTTACCTTTTTATAAGGATGAAAATAATTGAAAGAGTGCTGATGGTAATAGGAGGTCTTCTGTTTATTGAGGTTAACTTAACCACCGACATAATCGGCTTTGCTTTATGTGTATTTGTAATAATTCTACAGATTCTAAGAAAAACAGTGAAAAATAAGGAGATATTGGTATGAAAAAAACAGTTGCTTTGCTAGTAGTGTTTGTTGTGATTGGCTCATTCATATTCGGCGGAGGAGCCGGAGAAGCGCCTAAAAAAGCGGTAATTAATTTCCCGACGGCCGCAACAACCGGGGCTGTTTATCCTTTGGGATCAGCTATTGCAAACCTATGGAACACCAAACTTCCAAATGTGAGAGCCAGTGCCCAGGCAAGTGCCGGAGGAATTGCAAACCTTAACATGGTAGCCGATCAAGAGGCTCAAATGGGAGTGGCCGTAACTTCCATAATGTATGAGTCATTAAACGGAATCGGTTCCTTTGAAGGCCGGCCCAACCCTAATTTGCGGGTATTGGCAGGACTCTATCCCAATCCCAACCAAGTTGTCGTTTCAAAAAACAGCGGAATAAACTCCCTTAAAGACCTAGCCGGTAAAAGATTTGCTTCAGGGGCTCCTGGGTCAACTACCGAAGTAGAGACCGATATCCATTTGAACACCCTTGGGCTAAACTATCCCGACAATCTTAAAGTTCAGTATATTGGCTTTACCGAAGCAATTGATTTAATGAGAAACAAACAGATAGACGGTGTTTGGATTATGGCAGGAATTCCCAATGCCGCAGTTACAGAGATGCTTTCTACCGCCAACGGGAAGCTTGTAGATATCGATTTAGATCTTATTAAAAAGTTACAAAAAGATTTCCCATGGTATGGGGCTCACACAATTCCTGCAGGAACTTATCCCAACCAAGACAAGGATGTTACTACCAGTGCCATTAAAATAACTATATTCACCGATGCCAGAGTAGATAATGATGTTATTTACGATTTAACTAAAACATTCTGGGAAAATATTGATGAGTTAAAAGCAACACAGGCACCTCTGAAAGACTTAAAGATTGAAGAAGCTGTTAAAGATTTAGCAGGCCTTCCGATTCACGACGGAGCCCTTAGGTACTACAAAGAAGTAGGTGTTCTTTAATCGTATTCTTGAAATAAAAAAATGGCTGTTTCAAAACTCTGTAAGAAACAGCCATTTTCCTTTTAACTTCGGATGTGGTTAATTCTCTGTTTTTTGCCCTTTTTTGAACATCACTAACAGATAAGTAAATATTGCGGCAGCTATTATTAAGCCCAGAATATCGCTCCAAGAGTAGGGAAGAACTATCAGTATTACCACCACAATCATTACCCATCTGAGAATCGTGGGAATATTTATTCCAAACCACCCTTCAAAAGATGCCGCTATCAATATGACAGCCAACAGTGCCAGCAACAGTGCATAGAGGGTTGCCGTAACTGATGTTCCTACAATTAAAAGAGCCGGATAATAGACAAATAAGAATGGGATTATAAAACCGGAAAATCCTAACCGAAATGCTAAAAATCCCGTCTTGTTCGTATTTGAGTTTGCTATTCCGCTTGCCGCATATGCAGCAAGTGCCACCGGAGGCGTAATGAAAGAGATAATGGCAAAATAGAAAACAAACAGATTGGCGGAGAGAGGATCTATCCCAACCTTTAAAAGTGCAGGAGCTGCAACGGTAGCCGCTATTACATAAGCAGCTGTTGACGGAAGACCCATTCCCAAAACAATACAGGCAACCATTATCATTAAAAGCATTGGGAATAATTGCCCTTGTGCCAACTGAAAAACTATTTGGGTAAATCTGACTCCCAATCCGGTCATACTGACAATTCCGATTACAATACCGGCAGAGGCACATGCGCTTGAGACCGGAACAGTTGACTTTGCCGTATTTATAACAACCTCTTTTAATTTATCCAAGGGAAACTTTTTCTCATGGTACAGTGATTGTATAATTCCGATTATCAGAATTGAAAGGATTGCATAAATTGCGGAATAGCTTGCAGAAAAGCCAAAACCGATTAGAAAAACTATCAAGACGGCGAGCGGTATTAGATGGTAATAGCCCTTTTTTAAGATATCTCTTGCCCTCAAGAAACGGGCATCTTCGCTGGGTTTTATCCCTTGTTTTCCTGCTTGGAAGTAGACGGTTAAAGCCAAGCTGATGTAATAAAGCAGTCCCGGAATCAATGCTGCAATTATAATTGTCGAATAGGCGATACCTGTCATGTCAGCCATTACAAATGCGGCTGCTCCCATAACCGGAGGCAAGATTTGTCCCCCTGTAGAAGCAACAGCTTCAACGGCTCCTGCATACTCGGCTGAATAACCTGTCTTTTTCATCAACGGAATGGTAAAAGTTCCGGTAGTTACGACATTGGCAACTGCACTGCCGTTAATTGAACCCATTAATGCACTTGAAAGTACCGCAGCTTCTGCGGGCCCCCCTCTCATTCTTCCTGTCAAAGCATAAGAGAGGTCTATAAAGAACTTTCCGGCACCGAATTTTTCCAGAAGCTCACCAAAAATTATATAAAGAACAACAAAAGAGACTGCAGCTCCAATCGGTGTGCCGTAAATTCCCTCATTTGTCCAGGCAACATAACTGGTGATATAGCTAAAGTCGTAACCCCTGTGGGCAATTATTTTAGGGAGCATAGGACCTAAAAGTGCGTACAACAGAAATACAATGGCAATAATTGGGAGTGCCATCCCGATTGTCTCTCGGGAAACTTCTAAAATAAAGAGAATTAATATAACACCTATTATGCTGTCAGCTACAGTAATTCCCCAAATCCCTTTCTCCATTAAGACGGTCGGACGGGTGTTTAAAAGGAAATAGATAAATATGATTGTTACTACGGCAGCTGACAAAAAGTTGAAAATATTGGCTTTTTTCGATTGATTTTTTCTGCCCATCTTCAATAGAAACCAGACAATCATCAGGGTAAACATGTGGATTACCCTCTGTTGCATGACACTGATGTTTGTGCTGATGGTTATGAATATGTGAAACAGAGTTATGTATGTCGAAAGACCAAGAATTAAGAGTGAGTTTATTTTTGATAATGAAAATTTTTTGTGTTGTTCCACGGCAAAAGCTCCTCAGAGTGGAGCTACCTCCCACAAAAAGAGGTAGCTCACATTTAAAATAAAAACGATTTACTAAAGAGCTTCAGGAGGGTAGAGCTCTTTTGGAATATCAAAGCCTATCTCCTTAAAGTATTTAATGGCACCTTTATGAAGGGGAACTGGGATTTCATTTAATGCGGTTTCCAATAAAACTTCTCTCTTAACGGAAGCCGTTACCTCAGACCACTCATCAGGATTTTCCCAAATAGCTTTAACGATGCCATAAACATCATCCTCAGTGAGACCAGATTTTAGGGAGCTTAGCATTGTTACCCTGCTGATAGGGACGGTTACTACTTCGTTGACGTTGTTGTAAGTTCCGGCTGGGATATCGTAACGGGTCCAGAATGGGAAGTCTTTGTAGAATTGCTCATCCCTAAATGAAATCATTCTTACTTTCATGCTTGTTGTTAAATCCATTAAGGCTGCCGACTTTAACGGGTGGGTACAAACAAAACCGGCAATTCTGTTATCCTTTAAGGCATTTACTGCTTCTGTCTCGGGGATAAACTGAGGTCGAATATCGTCATAAGAGATACCATAATAATCGAAAATCATTCTGGCAGCCATCTCTCCCCCTGAACCGGCGGCACCTACTCCGACAGCTTTTCCCCTAAAATCGTCCAATGTTTTTATTGGGCCGTCTGCGGCTACAAAAACTTGGATATAGCTGTAAATGGTGCTGAACATTGCCCTAAGATCATCAGCTTTTCTTTGAGAGAAATCACCCAGTCCGTTATAAGCTAAAAATGCGATTTCACTTT
>Ga0172382_10014511_pt1 | contig 10019 bp, 13 predicted proteins | sample Leawel138RmetaG_FD_122245 | JGI IMG/M metagenome (GOLD analysis project Ga0172382, IMG submission 122245) | Leachate microbial communities from a municipal landfill in Southern Ontario, Canada - Leachate well 138R metaG | ecosystem: Engineered > Solid waste > Landfill > Unclassified | place... | reverse complement strand
GTCGCTGATCTGCTTTGCCTTGACCGGATCACCAACCAGGAGCGGAACGATATGTGTGTTCGTGGGCATGACGGGCAAACCCGCATCCGAGAACAACTGTTTGAGCATGGCTGCAGAGGCCTGCTGTGCGTCTCGCTCGGAACTCGATGATTTGAGGTGTCGGACACTTGCCAATGCGCCCGCGACCAAGACAGGTGACAGCGATGTCGTGAAGATGAAGCCGGGCGCGTAGCTGCGAATCACATCGATTATGCGACGGTCCGCGGCAATATAGCCGCCCATCACACCAACAGCCTTGGCAAGCGTGCCTTCAATCACGGTGAGCCGCTGTGCGGCGCCATCCCGATCGGAAATGCCGCCACCGCGAGGGCCATACATACCAACGGCATGGACCTCGTCCAGGTAGGTGAGCGCATCGTATTTCTCGGCAAGGTCGCATATCGCGTGAATGGGTGCGACATCGCCGTCCATCGAATAGACGCTCTCGAATGCAATGAGCTTGGGAATTGTGGGATCAGTTTCGGCAAGCAGTTCTTCGAGATGTTCGAGATCGTTGTGACGCCAGACCTTCTTCTCGCATCCTGACGAGCGAATGCCAGCGATCATGCTCGCATGATTGAGCGCATCTGAAAAGATCACACAATGGGGAAGTATCCTGGCCAGCGTAGAAAGGGTCGCCTCGTTCGAGATATAGCCGGATGTAAAGAGCAGTGCCCCTTCCTTGCCATGGAGGTCGGCGAGTTCGGCCTCGAGATCGATATGATAATGTGTGTTCCCGCCGATATTACGGGTACCGCCCGAGCCCGCACCAACGTCATGCAGCGCCTCTTCCATGGCCGCAATGACCTTGGGGTGCTGTCCCATCGACAGGTAGTCGTTAGAGCACCAAACCGTAATCGGCTTCGGACCATTGTGACCGGCGAAACAGCGGGCGTCGGGAAAACGGCCCTTGTTGCGCAGAATATCGATAAAGACACGGTACCGCCCTTCACCGTGGAGTTTGGCAAGGGCGGCGTCGAAGATCGCTTCATAACGGCCCGGGCAGTGCGGCTGTGGCGCCACGGCTATCGATCGGGCGTTACTGTGTTGTGTCATGAATCTATATCTCCAAATTCGATCTCGTCCGATCGCAGGAAACATGCATCTAAAATACTTCATAGCAGCCGGAACTGTCTGACTCAAGCTTGTAGCTCGATCGCGCCGGATGCGACGCGTCATTCTATACCGGCGAGCCCGCGCGCGCGCGTTGGGGGAATTCGTCTTCCTCCCGTCGAAAACATCTGCGGGACCTGGCTGCCGCTCAATGAACATCGTCTCGATGGGAGGCGCGCGCAATGACAACTGTCAATCGCAACACGTTCACAAATCCCGTTAGATGGCGAGTGACAGCGTTCTGATATATTGGTAAAAACTTCAACTCGCGCCTATCTGCAAGTTCAAGACTTAGCCGCACACTTCCTCAAATGCGCCGCCGCAGTTTCGATATTCATTCGATGGCCGTCCAGCATCTCCTTGAGGTCGTCGTGAAGTGAATCGTCACGGACTCTGGGAGTCAGATCTTCGAGCTTACGCACCACCCAGGCTTGCCCCCGATTTAGGAATGCGAGACGTTCAAGCGGATCGCCAATTGCCATGGCCTTCCCGTGAAATGTACCTGTTTGGCGGGAGGCCATTCCTCCGAGGCGGCCGATCTGACGCGACAGCATCGCACACCAGCGCGCTTCATCCGCACGCACGCTTCGCATGAGCAGGATATAGGCATCATCATCCATGGCCTTGGCACTCGCGAGAGCGACTTTTGCTCCTGCACGTTCAGCTTCCAGAAGTTCGTTTAGGGCCGCAAGAATTTCTTCCCGTGATGCATATCCCATATAGGTGTCATCGGCTTGTGTCGCATAGCAGACCGGAGAGGATGGTTCCTTGGTCATGCTGAGATCGCAGCGGATGCCCTGAGACCGGTACGGATTCGGTCCATCACCCCTTGGTCGGCCTTGGTCGAATGAACGACATAGGCCGAGTAGGAAAACTCCGGACTGTCCGGGACAAGCGCCAAGCGACCCTCCTCGAGATAGGAACGAATGAAACCCTTGCGGAAATAACCGCTACCGCCGGTCGCAAGGATATATTCCAAGGCGAGCGGACCATAGCTGATGGACACAACCGCATTGGGATTATCCGGGTAGGCAGCTTGATAGCATGCTGCGAACTCTTCGCCCCAATCGATCTGGACATGGTCTTCCGGAGACAGCGATGTATTGGTCGGCGTTGTCCTGACAAGAACCAGCTTTTCCTCGAACAGGAGTTCCGCGATGACTCCAGGACGGCTCGGCGCGGCATACAGTACAGCAACATCAAGCGAACCGTCCTGGACCTGGCCCATCAGGCGCTCTGACGTATCTATTTGGGTGCGCACCGCAATTTCAGGACATTCGCGCCGCATCCAGAGCAACCAATGTCGCAAAAGCGGACTCCAGAGGCTAAGCTCTGCACCTATGCTAACGACAGTTTCGCGACCAGGGGGCAAGGCAACTCCGCGCTTGGCACGTTCCCAGACCTGCACAATCGTGGTCGCAAACCGAAGGAAATGCTCGCCGGCCGGTGTGAGCTTTGCGCCAGCCTTGTTGCGGATGAAGACGGGGCGATCGAGTTGATCTTCAAGAACACGAATACGGGCGCTCACGGCAGTTTGCGTGAGATTGAGGTTGACAGCTGCACCGACGAAGCTGCCGGTTTTTACGACCTCGAGAAATGTCCGCGCTACACTGATATCCATACCGCAAAATTCCGACTATCAACCCGCAATAATATTCGTTTGCTCGATGGATACTATCGGATCGATGGGTAACCCACAAGGAAAGACTGCCGAGGTCGAACCAGGATAATCAAGGGCAAGGCGCTTAGCGATTGGGCGAGATTCGATATGAGACCATTGAGACGCTACGAACCCGGCCCCCCACCACCACAGGGAGACATTTGGAAGACGAGCATCGCGCTGGCTTTCTTGGTTGCTGGGGTTGGGATGACGCTCTCAAAATTTCACGACACGGGTACGATTAGCGGCGATGCTCGTCTCATCTTGATGGTATTTGTTACCGCCGTTTGTCTTGGCGTCATCATCTCGATGTATTTGGAGCAACGGGCGCATCGTAATGCTCGCAATCTTTGGAGGAGAATCCCACCTCCGAGCGAAAATACCGCAGTGGCGCCACCCCAAGACAACGGATGCTTGGACAAAGATCCTGAGATGCCCGAGCAACCTCGCCACGACAAGCCGCCGGTTGAGCCAGGCAAAGACGAGGCGTGAAGGCCGGCAACGACTGTAAATCCCCAAACGAATGGACGTGAGTTACAGCCTTCCTTGATCCAACGCAGGCATGGCCTTCGTGAGATCCGCCTTTCCGTCCAGATCTTCCAGAGAGAGAGAGAGAGAGGGAGTTCCTACAGCAGCGAGATAGGATGAGACATGATGATAATTGCGACCCCAACACGGTTTCCTAACCGAATGGCGAGGACAGGAAAGCGGGAGCAAATATAAGCAATATTATTAATGGTAATGAATAATAACATTCGTTTGTTTGATGTCTCACACTGCTCCACATTGATGCCGCAGCATGAAGGAGTTCCCATGAGCATTCAACTCGGGCAGGTAGCCCCCAATTTCGAGCAGAACAGCACGCACGGCCGCATCAACTTTCACGATTGGCTGGGAGAAAGCTGGGGCGTCCTGTTCAGCCACCCCAAGAATTTCACGCCGGTGTGTACCACGGAACTTGGCGAAGTAGCCAAGCTTCGCCCTGAATGGGACAAGCGTGACGTAAAACCCATCGGACTCTCGGTAGATCCAGTCGAAGCACATCACAAATGGGAACTCGACATCGAGGAAACCCAAGGCGCGAAGCTCGACTTCCCGATGATCGCGGATCCGGACGCCAAGGTTTCGACGCTTTACGACATGATCCATCCGGAGAGCGATCCGACTGTTACCGTTCGTTCTGTCTTCGTCATTGACCCGGCACGCAAGGTGCGCCTCATCCTGACCTATCCACCTTCGACTGGTCGGAATTTTTCGGAAATTCTCCGCGCCATTGACAGTCTTCAACTTACTGATGCCCGCAGCATTGCCACCCCCGTGAATTGGGAGCCTGGCGAACCGGTCGTGATATCGCCGAAGCTCTCGGATGAAGAGGCTTCGCGGCAGTTCCCGCAAGGTTACAAGACGCTCAAGCCTTATCTGCGGGTGGTCGATCTGCAAGCCACCGCGCCATGACGCAACCACATGAGGTTGGAGAGGAAGAGTCCGCCGTCGGAGAAAGCGATGGCGGACTCTCCGGTCTGTTTGCTCGCAACCGGGCGTGGGCCGAAGCGAAAACCCTCATCGATCCTGGTTTCTTCAAGCGATTGGTCGGCCAGCAGCGGCCGCGATATTTCTGGATCGGCTGCTCGGACAGCCGTGTGCCCGCTACCGAAATTGTTGATCTCGATCCGGGCGAGATGTTCGTTCATCGCAATGTAGCCAATCTCGCGACACCGGCTGATCCCAATTTTGCGGCAGCCTTGCAGTTCGCTGTCGATGTTCTGAAGGTCGAACACATCATCGTGGTCGGTCATTATGGCTGCGGCGGTATTCAAGCTGCGATGACTCAGGACCGCGACGATGCGATCGGGGCGTGGCTCGCTCCGGTACGTTTGCTCCATCTGACGGGCTGCAGCGCGCAGGAGGCTGATGCGGACCGCCTCTGCGAACAGAATATCTGCGCTCAGGTGGATGAACTCGCTGCTAATCCCCTCATAGTTGACGCTTGGCAGCGCCAGGCTTCACTGACACTCCACGGATGGGTTTACGGCATTGGGGACGGCTTGCTCCAGCGGGTCTGCACTCCCATGACTAGTCCCCAAAACAAGCGGGCTGCTCCGGAACCCGTCGAAGGTTCGGCATGATGGCCGCCCGCGCACTTCCACGCATGAGGGCGATGGGCCACGACGACAACATCGTCGGCGCAATTGCTGCCTGCAGGGACGTGGGCGAACCAAGCCGAGAGCTGGATGCGCATATCGCGCTCGCTGTGTTCCCTGCTCTGGGAACTTTGCCCTCCCTCACCCCTGGGATCTGGATGAAGGAGGACGGTGTTCATGTGCGGGCCCTGCTCTATTCTTCGACCTGCCGTGCAGCGGCCACGCTGGTCCCCCCCGGATATTGGATCGAAGATGCTGCAGCGGGGCCGGTGGTCGTAGGCGAACTAGGTGAGTGGGGCACCTTTCATCCGGTCAAGGCAATCGCGCTGTGCATTGCAGCTCTCTACGCACGCAGAGCGGAGCTGTCCTGTGCGCATTGACCTATCGGAGCCTCAATCGTTTCCGATTAGGAGGAGCCTGCACCAACAAGGAGGACTCAGGCTTCATCCTGGCCGATTTCATGATTCTCTGCTCAGTGAAGGCTATGCCAGCATCGCTCCCTCGGATTGGGACATCTCCCTAGAATGCATGGGAGATGTCGATTGGGCAACTTTTTCAAGAAGCTGGGATCGTCTCACCGAAGATCGCTGGATGGGTGATGGAGGGCGCTATCGGCGGCGTCGATTTGCTTCGTTTGCGGTTGATGGTGGCGACATCAGGCGTAAGCCGCATCAGGCGCATTTCCAGCGGCGTGAGCATAATCAACTCAACGGCGGAGTCGCACGCTGGTTTTCACCAGTTGAGGAACTCATCGGCAATCATGCCGTCACGTACACCCTACTCCGAATCGGTGAGGAATTTGCCAACGCGCTGACCGGCTGGACGCACCAAAGATGGCACGCCGAATTTCACCAGTTTCGGATCGATGCGACATGTCAGATTGGAAAACCCACTCCGGAAGGCTTGCATCGGGACGGTGTCAGCGGGGTCATGATGATGCTGATAGGCCGCCGCAACGTCAGTGGCGGTACGACAACGTTACTCGAACAGGACCGGTTCGTGGCCGAACTGGAACTTGCTGAACCCCTGCAGGCAATCGTTCTCGACGACACACGACTGCATCACTGCGTAAGTCCGGTGACCGCATGCGAGAAAGGTGCGCCGGCATGGCGCGATGCGCTCGTCATCACATTTCTTCCGGAGCGATACTCGGAATCCCTTACACCCAAGGAGACAAGCTATGGCTGAACAAAGCCGCATTAATGCGTTGGGCCGACGAGACAACGAGAGGCTTGTCTTCGAACTGCCGTCCCTACCTTATGGATTGAAAGACCTCGAGCCGATCCTTTCGGCGGAAACGCTGGAGATCCATCACGGCAAACATCACGCACGTTATGTAGAGACACTCAACCGGTTACTGGGGGAACAGAATTTCTCCGCACAGTCTCTCGAAGAGATCGTTCGGATCGCACATGGATGCAAGGCTAAGGGAGTCTTCAATAATGCGGCGCAGGCCTGGAACCACAGTTTCTTTTGGGAAAGTATGACATCGAAGTTTTCCAAGCCGTCAGGGCCCCTCGCCAATGCCATTTCGTCAGCATTCGGGAGCCTTGAAGCGCTTGGCGAGCGGTTTTGCGCCGAAGGCACAGGCCATTTTGGGTCTGGTTGGGTCTGGCTGATCGCGAAGCGAGACAAGCTTGAAGTGATCTCAACTCACGACGCGGGAAACCCGATCCTTGAAGAAGGGGTCATCCCACTTCTCGCCTGCGATCTTTGGGAACACGCTTACTACATCGACTACCGCCAGGATCGAGCCGGCTGGCTCATCGCCTGGTGGAATATGCTCGCGAATTGGCATTTCGCCGAGGCGCAATACGGTGCAGCGCTCGGACGAGGCACACCGTGGGTCTATCCGACGTCGATGAAAGCCTTCTGAAGGATGAAAGGAGAACGAAATGCTCGTTGAGGTTTGGGCCGGCCATGACAACCGCTCCGCGGCAGCTTGGGGCAACTACCATTTCGCGCGGTCTCCGCAGCCGGGAGAAGAAATCGAGATCGATGGAACCGTGGTTGTCGTCACCCGAGCCTGGCATCGGCCCAGCATCTATTACAAGGGGCCCAAGTTCGCAATTCTCGTGGAGGATCGAGTCGGATGTAACGAAATTCGTCCAGAGGTGCGCGACGACGCCGGCGCAATGGTTTAACTAAGTACGTCTCGAACAGATCGATTCGTGGTGGGCTAGAGAGTCCGCCCCGGTAACGAGGACTCGACAGATCTGGTGAGCGTTGATGGCACCTATCAGTTATTTGTCATTTGCGGGAGCTTGTGCCTGCACTGCGCTGATTGACTGCCCTCTTCTCTGGACGAGTTGATGTTGTAGATGGTCAGCCGCGCATTTTCATATCTGCTCGGCCGCTTCGGACGACAAGTTAGTGCTGCCAAAAGAAGAAGTGGGTAACGAAACTACCCGACAGCCTGTGCCTGCAGCGTATCTCGTCGAAGCATGGCTTGCCACGTGATCACGGCGGTCCCCATCCACTGAACCGTTACGCGAATCTCCTATTTGACTTGTGCGCAACAGGCCGACATTATCGCTCGATGCAGAATCGGTGCAGCCATTTCCGTTTCCACCTCCAAGGAGGGCAGCTTCTCGCGGGCATCTAGCCCCGGGTTCCGGTGCGTTGTGCCCTGAACTCGGGGCACAAGCCCAGTCAATCTGCAGAACGACCCCGCCCCTCGCGGGAGTCGCCAATCCGGAAGCGAGAATTATGACCAGCACCAAGGCGAGCCGACGGCCGCCCATCCATATGATTGATACCGAAGCCGACGCGTTGACCGATCTGGCAATGGCTGCTCGGGGTCGGTTGCCTCAAGTTTGCGATCTGTTGCTCGATGAGATCGCGCGCGCGACCGTTCATCCCGTCGAGCGCATGGCCGCCAATGTTGTGACCATGCACGCCACCGTCAGGTTCCTGGATGAGGCGAGCGGCAAGGAATATCGTTACGAACTAACCTATCCCCGAGACGCAGATATTGCGTCTGGTCGAATCTCCATCCTGACGCCAGTCGGCGCCGGGCTCATCGGTCTTCGTGAAGGTCAATCAATCCTGTGGCCGGATCGTGATGGCCATGAGCGGGTCCTCAAGATTGTCGAAGTGTGTCAGCCGGCGCCGATCGAATGACCGCCTGCTAGGGCGCAATTGGAGAAATTCGAAGATTTCATTCATGTTCGATCGGGCTCTGGCCCCGCCCGATACCTGCAACTCGATCCTGGCGGTCTCGTAAAATCAAGGCGCAGGGAACGCAGGGGTTCCTTGTGTCTTGACTGGTCAGCGAAACGCTGTGCGTGGTCCGATCGCCGGACGTAAGTGCCGGCATCGTATTCTCCGTTTCGAGTATAAATCCACGTAATCTCCCCCGTCAGACAATTACCTGAATCGAGGACAATCGGCTAATCAGGGATTTCACTTGCAGGGCAATTTATTGGAAGGTGCAAACTGTGACAAAGATGCCTCTGCCACATGTCTGGCACTCGTCGCAAGTGCAGTTGGCCTTCGCCGCTAATGGTCCAGAAAAATCGTGAGAAGCAGTGCGGAATCCTCAATCCCCTTCACTGAATGCGATGCTCCAGCTTGGAGATAGACCCACTCATTCGCCCTGAGGACAATAGGTCCCAAATCAAGCCCTATTTCAACATGTCCTTCCAGACAATGCAGCGTGATCTCTCCCGAGACCTTGTGTGCGGAGATTTCAGTGTCTGCATGGACAATAAGCCGGATAGCCTCGAAATGATCCGCTTTGACAATCGCGGTCGTTCTGGCAGCCTTCAAATCACCGCCTAACGGTTCGAGATCAACAACTTCGTTCGGTTTCGCGTGATGCAATGCCATAAGCTGCAATTCTCCCATTGTTAGATCGGTGCGGCTCGCCGATTGTTCGGCTGCTTGTCCGGGACCCTGGCCGGTGCGAGAGGCGCTAATCATCTGTGATCAGAATGACGTAGACGCTACGAACAATCCGATATCACCGACAGCCCTGCGTTTTCGATAGATATATCTCACTTGCATATTTTTGGCCTGCTTTTATAGATGCAGCCCATATACATATTTTGAGCGTAAGTCATGGACGGAATTGATGACGACCGGCTGGCAACGCGTGTTGATAGCTTTTACACCCGTGCCCGTACCGAAGACCGGCTGGCTCAGATTTTCAACGAAGCGATCTCAGACTGGCCGGAGCGTCTGAAAAAAAATGCCGCCACTTGCTCATCGATTCTGTTCACGAATGATCGCTGCAAAGGCCAGTCGACGCATCGCAAGATCATTGCGCGCATCACGCCGGAACTATTCGATCGCTGGCTCGATCTATGGAGCGTGGCGATCGTCGAACTGACGGCTCCGCGCGCTGCGGCCATGCTTCCCCGCCCATTTCTGCCCGCACTTGTTTCCGCGCTGTCCCCAAGCGGCGTCGCGAGCGATCGTATTCATTATGAATTCTTCGGTCCAACTGAGGAAACCCTAGCCCCATGTGTCGTGGGGTCTACATCTGAAGGGAAGGGTTGATGGACGATTACACGCTGGCGCGGACTATTCACATCCTGGCCATAGTTGCCTGGATTGGGGGTGTCGCGTTTGTCACTACGGTTCTCATGCCAGCGATCCGTCGGCACAACCCACCGAATGAGAGGCTGAGCACTTTCCATCGTTTCGAGGCAGGATTCGCCTGGCAGGCGAGGCTATGGGTCGGCCTTGCCGGACTGACGGGACTCTGGATGATCCACCGCGGCGATCTCTGGTATCGATTTGGAGATCTACACTATTGGTGGATGCACGCGATGGTCGCAGTCTGGATGATATTCGCGGCGATGCTCTATCTGATCGAACCGCTGTTTCTCCATCGTCGGATGGAGCAGACGGCGTCACCCGAGCATGATTTCGCCCGGATGGAACGATTGCATCGCATTCTTCTATTGGCGTCGTTCATCACCGTGGCAGGCGCGATGGCGGGAGCGCACGGCCTAATCTAATGGATCATCCGATGTCAGATCTCGGATTTCTGTCAAATCGGTATCGTGCTTGCTCTTTGCGAAGGCATCAATCTCCTCGTGCCCAGACCTGGGGGTTTC
>Ga0172382_10014510_pt1 | contig 10019 bp, 10 predicted proteins | sample Leawel138RmetaG_FD_122245 | JGI IMG/M metagenome (GOLD analysis project Ga0172382, IMG submission 122245) | Leachate microbial communities from a municipal landfill in Southern Ontario, Canada - Leachate well 138R metaG | ecosystem: Engineered > Solid waste > Landfill > Unclassified | place... | reverse complement strand
GTCGTTCGTGTTGGTGAAGTACCGCCTAGCTATGTTAAAGAGACCACAGAAGGTCTCTGGGAACAAGGTGTTGGGATGGAAGTCAACCGTATTTTGATGGATGAATCATATGATTTAATTCTATCGGTTGGTCAAGTTGTACCTCATGAAGTCATTGGTATGGCTAACCATGCGAAAAACTTATTTGTTGGTTGTGGTGGTAAAACAACCATCAATGAATCGCATATGATTGGTGCCGTTTTTGGGATGGAACGTATGATGGGCAAAGACCACACACCGGTTAGAAAAGTGCTTGATTACGCGTTAGAACATTTTTTAAAGAGTCGTCCTATCGTGTTTGTATTAACAGTAACTACCGCACCAAAAAATGTCATTAAGACACATGGTGTGTTTATAGGTAATACAAGAAAAGTCTTAGAAGAAGCCATCAAGTTATCTCAAGAAAAGAATATCAACTTTGTTCACAAAGGGATAAAAAAGGCAGTTGTGTATCTTGACCCTAAAGAATTCAAGAGCACTTGGTTGGGTAATAAGTCTGTTTACCGTACGCGTATGGCAATCGCTGATGGTGGTGAGTTATTAGTCTTAGGTGAGGGCATTGTAAAGTTTGGTGAAGACCCAAAAATCGATCAACTCATCAGAAAGTATGGCTACTGTGGCAGACTTAATGTCTTAGATTTATTCAAGGAAAATGATGATCTACAAAAAAACATGGGTGCAGCAGCACACTTAATCCATAGCTCTTCAGATGGTCGTTTTAAGATTACATATGCAGTTAAAAACATCACTCTAGATGAAGTTAGAGGCGTTCATTTTAATGCTTGTAGTTACGATGAAGCAGTTAAAAAGTATGATCCTAATAAACTTGAACCAGGTTTTAATACATTAGAAGATGGTGAAGAAATATTCTTTATTCCAAACCCAGCACTTGGACTTTGGATTGATAAGAACCGATTTTAACATCAACATAGAAAGAAGATAATTCATGACAAACAAACATTTGAAATCCCTGATTTTATCGGGTTTAATGATAGCTTTAGGGATCTTACTACCATTTTTAACTGGATCAAATCCAGCCTTAGGTTCCGTCTTTTTATTGATGCATATACCTGCGTTACTCACAGGATTAATACTCGGTCCTTGGTATGGTTTAACGGTTGGGTTAATAACACCCATCTTAAGAAGTGTGTTATTAACCACACCGCCGCTTTATCCAATCGCGACAACGATGATGTTCGAGCTTGCGGCTTACGGATTTTTTATTGGTTTATTTCACAAACTTCTACCAAAAAAAGACGCGCTTGTCTTTGTTAGTTTGGTCATTGCGATGTTACTAGGTCGTGCGACTTGGGGGTTAGCGGCAAACGTATTTTATAAAGACGCAGGAGTACCTTTTAATCTTGATGTGTTTTTAACAACTTCATTTGTTAAAGGCTTACCAGGGATGGCCATTCAATTGATTATGATCCCGGCACTTTACATTGGTTTAACTAAACGAGGTGTTTTGGATGCCTTTAAAGATAACTAACGAGCATGTGCTTCATTTAAAGAGAATCAACCATCATAAATACGAAATAGACATAAATGGGACGTATTGTCTTTCTTTAAACCGATTTGAACGGTTAAAAAGAGAACAGAAAAATCTTGGACTTATCGTGGATGAACAAAGCATTTTTGTTACAAAGAACGCTAGAAATTTGATGACAATGGTGTTTGTTATTGAAGAGCTTCAAGACAATGATCAAATTGTCATAAAGCTAGATGGGAAAGCAGCCTCAGGTAAAACAACCTTAGCTCAACAACTTTCCATGATTTATGAAATGAACGTCATTCACATGGATGATTTCTTTAAAAAACCAGAAATAGATCAAACGACCGCATATGGTAAATATGCTACCAACATCGATTTTAATAAAATGAATCAAAGTGTCGTCAAACCATTTTTATCGAAAGATAAGATTTGTTATCGACCATTTGATTTTAAAACCCATAGTCACGTAGGAGAGGTCCGCTTACCTTATAAAAAATACTTATTGATCGAAGGTGCCTATTCAATGCATCCATCTCTAAAAATTGATGCGGTTTTGACTGTATTTTATGGAATAGGTAAGTATAAGCAAATTAAACGAATTTATGATAGAAATGGATTTAAGCGTCTACGAATGTTTCTTAAAAAGTGGATAAAGAATGAAAATGCCTATCATAAAGCGCTAGAAACACAATCATCGGCAACGGTTGTATTAAAAGCGTAAATAGACTTAGAACTCTAATAATTAATTAGAGTTCTTTCTTTTCCCTCTTGAAAAATGGATAAGATGAGGCGTATAATGAACCTAGATGCCGAAATAGCTCAGGTGGTAGAGCAGCTGTCTCGTAATCAGCAGGTCGTAGGTTCGAGTCCTATTTTCGGCACCATTTTTTGAATAATTCATTTTTTGACAAAGGTTATTGAAATTCAATAGCCTTTTGTTTTTGTGGTCATACAGAATGGTTACTTTTAGAATGCGTAACAGGAAATGTAAAACATGAATTTCTAAGGTCAAAAGAAGAGATTTGAATTTGAGTCTCACCCATGAATTTCTAAGAGTTATACCCAAAAAATAATATAAATAATCTATTAATTGAAGCGATACGTGAAATAACTAAAACAGTCATAACTCTCCTAGTCTTTTTAATAACAAAAAAACAAGGAATCATTTATTTCGAAACAAAAACAATTAAAAACGATTCAAAATGAAACGATAATATAATCTATTGTTGCAAGCTTTATTTATCTAAAAAGGAAATTGAGTTTGTTCACACCACTTGTTTCGACTAAAAAAAGAACGAATAAATTATTGTCGACCGAATTTTCGAACGAATCATAAAATGTCGTTGATATTATTTTATCGAAATGAGCTAATTTGATATATTGAAAAAACAATAAATTTTTTGTATGTGATTTCACTTATGGCGTACACGGTGTAATAGGGAAAAATCACTCTATATTTAACTTGATTAGTAATCAAAAAAATGTTAAACAATTATATAATGACTTTTGTATTTCGCAAGAAATGACAGACTATTTTCTAGGTCTGTTTTCAAGCGCAGGGATAAGCGATTAAGATGCGATGGGAAATTATCTTTATACAACTACAAAAGCTAATGAATATTATAAAAAATTGATGACTATTGAACAGGATGGGCAATGGAAAATGGGAGAAGACAAATAGTCTTAAATCTTGATTATGTGTATCAAATGTGATACAATACTATTGAGGTGGATTGTATGAGAAATGATGTTATTCATGTCAGAGTTTCTGATGATTTAAAGAACAATGTTGAATCGATTCTAAGTGATTTGGGGATTACTTTATCCTATGCCGTTAATATATACTTAAAGCAAATAGAATCTAGAAGAGGCATTCCTTTTGAAGTGGTTTTACCAAGTCAAGAGAAAGCTAAAGAAATTGAAATGCTAGCAAACGCGATTAATTTAACTGGTGGGAAAGAAGTATCTTCTTATGCAAATCGAATACTAGGCTTATACGCTCAAGACTTGATTGATTATGAAACAGCAGTATTTGCACTTGGAAGAAACTTATAATGAAAGATCCATATATTTACAAAGACTCTGATGTTTTAATCAACAAAGCTAACATTAAAGATAAAGACAAACTTGATGAGTTTGAGAACCGTATGACAAATCTTGCTTTGATTTCATTAATCAAAGATTCGTTCAAGATAAATACATCAAAAAATGTCTTGAAAATCCATAAGAAATTGTTTGAGAATGTTTATGATTGGGCTGGAGAACCAAGAAAAATTGACATCTATAAAGAAGAACCTATCATCAATGGTAAGAGCGTTGAATATACAGCACATATGAGTATTATCAACGAATTCACTCATATAGATCGTCAATATTTTAAAACCGAGTGGATTTTACTGAAGAAAGAGGACTTCATTCATTTATTTACTCGAATGATTGCGGATGTTTGGAAAGTACACCCATTTAGAGAAGGGAACACAAGAACAGTTGCAGCGTTTGCTTACCTATTTTTAAAGCAATATGGGTATGATTTCAATGCTAGACTAATTTCTCATCACGCTAAGTATTTTAGGAATGCCCTTGTGATGGCTTTATTAGGACAGTATGCAGAGTATCAATATTTACAAAACATATTAGTTGATGCTGTATCAAACAAAGTAGATATTGATAATAAAGAATATACTCAAATTAAAGATTACCACATGGATCAATACAAATATGCTTACCACAAGGCAAAGTGATGTAAATATATGTATAAACTTCGGGTCATCTTTTCGGCACCATTAAAAAATAGACGGCTTAATTGTAATGAACCCCAATAGTTGGACCAAGTAAAATTGGAAATGTGATTTTATAATAATAAAGGGGCAAACTAAGAAAGGCTATTGATATTCAAGGGTCTTTTTTTAACATTCGAAATAAACGGATTTTTTAAATTTAAAAGAATCCAAATCATGAACCTCTAAGAAAAAAGGGGATGAGTTGGAATAGTTTGTCATTCAAGGATATCAAGGAAATCTACTGTATTGATGTTTAGTATAACGCATTGCTGAAAGTGAGTTTCAATACCCAGTCAAATTAAATGATAAATTTAAGATGATGGCTCATTTACTCCCATGGGATAACAACATCAAGATGTCAATTTAAAATGAAAGAAACCTCTAGATAGCCAAAAATCGGGCCTAGAGGTTTTTACTTTATATGGGACGTGCTATTTTAAACGCTCACTTTTTTTCCTACACTTAAACCATCATAAGATGTTAAGGAAACAGACAGGAAAACATGATACAGATAGAGAACGATTTGAAGTTGTTAAGCATTTCTTAATACATTTTCAAAAACGCTATTGACACTAAACAATGTTAAACACCTTGTTAGAGATGCAGTAGTACCAATGGATGTATGGCAAACCGTTGTCTTAACCTGGGATGAAGACACCTATAACGTTTACGATGGTGTAGCCACAAAAACTGAAACTGCAACCCTATCATTGGAAGGATCTCAAACCGTTGTTGGGTCTAACCTAAATGGGTTTAATCCAGATAAACACTTAAATGGACAACTAGAGATGCTTGCCTATAAAGATGATGTGGTTAATTCAACTATTATCTCAAAACTATGCCAAACCAATCATATGATGTCAGTGAAAACCTATGTGGATCATCTAGGTAGAAGTACCAAAGATGTGATTAATACCGGGTTACATACATTAGAGAACAGTTATACCTATAAAGCACCAGGTGCTGGTAAATCATCCCTACAAGTAGAATCCATTCAAAAATACGACAATACAACCGTTATTTACGCGTATGATGCCCTAGGAAATGTAACATCAATGATTACGCCTGATGGTATCTATGAATATGAGTATGATTACTTGAACCGGTTGGTTAGAGAATACAATCCAATTGATGGACAACCACTTGGTAGAACGTTAATTATGACCTATACTGGTAATAACAATATACAGTTCAAGAAATACTATAACGGCAATCAACCACTTTCAACTCAACTAACACCAAATGAGTCTTATGAATATAAGTATGATAACGCTTGGAAAGATCAATTAACTAGAATCATTAAGTATGTTGATGGTGTTATAGATAATACAAAAATTATCTCATATGTTGGTAGTAATTTTATTGGAAATCCAAGTTCTATTGGAAGTAAAACATTAACCTGGTCTGGAAGAAGATTAACAACGATTACTGAACCAAATAAAGATAATATCGAGTATTTCTACAATGAAGCAGGTATTAGAACGAAAAAGATTGTAGGTAGTGATATCACAACCTATGAACTCAATGGATCAAACATCATTTCAGAAACAAAGAATGGAACGATAACAACTAGATATATCTATAATGAAAGAGGTCTTTTAGTCGGGTTTGAATACCTGAACAAGATGTACTATTACATTAGAGATTTACTTGGAGTCATCACAGAAATAGTTGATGAAAATAAAGTAGTTATGGTATCATATAAATATGATGCATGGGGTAGATTACTTAACAAAGTTTATACACCAAATACTACTGGCGAAGTTATTGCAGAATTAAATAGTTTTATCTACAAAGGTTACTATCTTGATAAAGAAACTGGATGGTATTATCTTAGGAGTAGATACTATAATCCATGTAGTAATAGATTCATTAATCCTGATGATTATGATTACTTAGAACCACAAGAGATGACGGGGCTTAATCTGTTTGCCTACTGTGGGCATAATCCAGTGATGTACTCAGACCCCAGCGGTAATTTTGCAATCTCAACAGTCTTGATTATGTTTGCAGTCAGTGCAGTTGCTACTTGGGCAGCTGGTGAATTGTTTGGGCATCAACTTGTTGGTGGTGTTGGATCAACTGTAAATGGCGTTGGCGCAATCGGTATTGGAGTTAGTTTAATGGCATTTGGTCCATGGGGAATTGCGGCGGGATTACTTATGATAGGAATTGGTACAGCAACAGCAGCATTTGGCGTCAATGAAGTTATTGATCATTATACAGGGACAAGTTATATTCAGTCATGGGGGATGAACGCTTCAGATTACAATGCATGGTATGTTGGATTAAATATTGCCTCTGGTGTTGGACAAATTGCTGGAAATATAGGTATAAGATACGCATCAAATGTTAGGTTGAATGCGGTTATGAAGAATCCGGAGTTGATTCAATCTTATAGTAAGTTCCAATTCAAAACTTATGCGAGATATTCGAATGAATGGAAACTATTAGCTGCTCGGAATGGAAAAGGCATGCGAGCCTTAAATACAGTTAATAATGGCAATTCTATAAGGTATGGATATGGCATTAACAACGCAGAGCATTACTATGGTGCTTACTACTGGATCGTAACCAATGGAATTCGTAAGTACAGATTTCCTTTCATATAAGATAAATAGGAGAATAGTTTGTTATGGTACAAAAAAAGAATATACTTGAGTTTATAGTAATTTTAAAATCGCTTGAAATAGATGAAATAAACTTTAATACTCTGAGTAGAATACACGCTCAGATAGAGTGTTTAGATGTCGATTTACTGATTTGTTATATAAAAGAAAGCGACGTTGGGACACAACTAAAAGAAAGTTTAATATCATTAATAAATACGTATTACGATTTTATTGATGATAAAATAAACGACTTTGATGATAGTGATGCAAGAAAATATTTGTCAATTTTAAGAGAAAATGCATTAAGTATTTATAAAAACAATTATGCGAACTTATTAAAACTATGCAACGCATAAAAGTATTAGTTTAGTATCACTGTTACGCGGAACGTGGCTACACAAATAGCCACGTTATCGCGTTGATGCTATAGTCCGAAGATTAGAAGATTTATTAATGCTGTCACACAAATTGGTGAATTTGGAAATATTCACGATTACAATTTATTCGGATACTGTAATAATAATCCAGTTAACTTTGCTGACGAAAATGGGAATTGGCCTAAATGAGGAAAAACGCTTGCTGTTGTAGTGGCAGCTGTAGCAGTTGTAGCTACAATTGCAGCAGTAACGGTTGCTACAGGAGAATTAGCTGGTCCAGTTTTAATAGGGGCAGCAATTGGGGCTGAAGTTGGAGCTGGAACATCAGCAGTAACTCAACTCATAACAACAGGGAAAATTGATCCTCATCAGTTCTTTGTTGATGCAGATATTGGTGGTGTATGGGTGCATTTGGTGGATCTGCAATTGATAGATTAGGCATGACTATTGCAGGTGGAATAACAGGATCTGCTGGTGAACTTGCTTCACAACTAGTTTCTGTAGGCCCTATTGAATGGGGTAGAGTGATTGGTTCAGGTGCAACAGGTGCTTTATTTGGATTCATCAGTGGACCTGGAGTACAGCATGGTAGACTAACTAACATTCAAAAAGTTAGAGTTAGACAAAGTAATCCGAATAATAAAGCAAGACATATTAAAAACTTGAACAAACAAATGAACAAGTATGTATCAAGACTTTTAAACTCAGGTAACAAGGATATTAAGAAAAATATTATATGGGATGTTGTTTCATCGATTTTGGATGGATTAATTTAAGAAAATGGGAGGGTAACAAATGGACAATGTATCAAGGTACATCTTTATTGCATTAACGATATTTATTTTAGGACTTATGAGATATGGTTATAAAGCTAAGCCCAAATCTAATAGTAATATTATTAAGCAACCGCTTATGATTCTTAGAGGAGGAATTTTTGTATCTATTATATTCATAATTTTGGGTATATCAATGCCGTTTCTACCAACTACAGGTGGGGTTGAAATATTAGTGATGTTTTTTGTATTATCTATACTTATGACTTTATTTGGTATCACATTTATTTGGTACTACATTGTTTGGGAAATCAGAATTGGCGATCATGAATTTATCTATAGAAGTATGTTTGGTAAATCGATTCAATATGAATACACTGAATGCAAATGTGTAGTAACGCCTGCTAGAATTGATATTTATGTTGATAAAAAATGTATTCTTAAAATTTCAGCATTATCAGAAAACTGGTATGAATTATCAAACCGAATTGAACCTTACATGGAAAAGTATCAAAAAGAATAAGATTTAAATTTTACATTTCATAAATTAATCAAGGGTGAATCATCATTGTGATAGCCTTTGATTTTTTATTTAATCCTGTGAAGCTGAATTATTGATATTAAAATATAAGATTTAGTTTTGTTTTTTGTGAGCGTTTAAAATAACCCGTTCTTCCAATGATGTTTGACAAATACTACAATATCTATAAAAAGATAAGGTGGTATTTGATATGGCAAAAGCATACGATCAAACATTCAAAAATAAGATTATAAAAGAACGACTAAGTGGATTAAGCGTTAAATCAATTTCAATCAAACACGGTATTTCAATTTCGGTGATTCATAAGTGGCTTGAAACGATGAAGGAAGATTCATCAAACAAATCTCCACTCATCAACGTGACGGAACTGATTAAAACAAGAGAGATTTCATTTAAACTAAGTGGGCATTTAGTTCGTGTTGAGCTTAGTGATTTACCTCAGTTCCTACAAGCACTTAAATCATGATTGATCTAAAATACATCAAAAACATCAATGGCGTTGAAACAAAGTATTATCTACAAGGCACTAATATCATTGCAGAAGAAAAGAATGGTCAAACCATACATTACATCTACAATGAGCAAAACCAACTAGTTGGATTTGAACATCAGCAAAGCAAGTATTTCTATGTAAGAGACCTGCTAGGAGTTATTAGAAATATCATTGATATTAATGGTAAGATTGTGGTAACATATAAATATGATGCATGGGGTAATCATAAGGTTTATGATTCATCAAATGCAGAAAACACAAGTTCATCATTCGTGGGTAATATTAACCCATTTAGATACAAGGGATATTATTATGATGTAGAAACTGGTTGGTATTTATATCTTCAAAGAAGAACGTTTTATTTGTCATTTCTTGGAAGATATATCAATTCGAAAGATTTAAATGAGTTAGACCTTTTCATTCATCACGATAATAAACCCATAATGATTGACTTAGTCCAAAAGGAAACATTAGGTTTATCAATATCAGACGTAATTAACAATGTTCATGCTACCCAAAACACGTTAGACTTAAAATATATTGCGAATAACATAGGCGGCAACTGGTGGAAGCAAAACACTTACACAAAATTTGTCGGATCATTTTGGTATCGTGAAGGAATGGGAAGGTTTGAATGGAAACTTCCTAAAGATAAAGCCCAAACCACAAAAATTGGCTACTTCGAAAAAACATCTGTGTATAATCTTCAAGGACAAGTAGGATTCGGTAGTTTAGGTGATAATATAGTAGGTATTAAAGGTGTTGTTGACGTAGGAACAATAACGGGGTTACTAGGTGTAATTATTAATCCGGAAGACACAACTTATTTTATGGGCCTAGATGTGGGTGTGGCAGTTGCTACTGGTAGGGTTGGTTTAACTATCGGTAACAATTTCGAGGTTGGAGTTTGGG
>Ga0172382_10014509_pt1 | contig 10020 bp, 8 predicted proteins | sample Leawel138RmetaG_FD_122245 | JGI IMG/M metagenome (GOLD analysis project Ga0172382, IMG submission 122245) | Leachate microbial communities from a municipal landfill in Southern Ontario, Canada - Leachate well 138R metaG | ecosystem: Engineered > Solid waste > Landfill > Unclassified | place... | reverse complement strand
TGATCGGGATGATCTACGCCGTTTCGCCGCGAACGGCACCGGCCGGGCTGGCCGGGAAAATACGGGAAGCCGGGGTGAACCTGCCTCTGGTGGGCGTAGTTCTGGAGGGCCGGGCCGGTGGCAACGCCGAGCTTCTTGGGCGGGCTCAGGAAGACCTTGAAGCGGGGGATCTTTCGGCGCTTCAGCTCCACGGTGATTCCTCAGCGGGAGAAGCGCTGCAGTACGGGTGGCCGGTCTACAAAGCGGTACGCTTTTCGTCGGTCGATGAAGCTCGGGATACGGTTCCGCTGTTGCGGACTCCCCGGTTTCTCATTGATGCCTTTGATCCGAAGGCCCCGGGAGGCACCGGCCGAACGGTGGAAGAGGGGATACTGGCGGCGGTAACCGAATTACTGCAGCAGCGGCCCCAGGGCGCCCTCTGGCTTGCAGGAGGGCTTAATCCTGAGACTGTGGAGAACGCGGTCGTCCGTTGGAGGCCCGAACTGATCGACGCCTCCAGTGGATTGGAGTCGGAACCGGGAAAGAAAGACCCGACCCGGATGAGAGAGTTTTTTGAAGCGATAGATAGAGTATGCGAGAGGAGGGTATGACATGAGCACGAAAGGAACAGAAACGGCACGGCAACAGACAACTCGGGCCGGGTATTTTGGAGAGTTCGGCGGGAAGTACGTCGCCGAGGTACTTCGGGGTCCCCTGGACGAACTTGAGGCCGCCTTTGGTGACGCCTGGTCGGACCCGACCTTTCGGGGCGCATTCGATCAGATCCAGCAGGAGTACACCGGACGACCCACACCTCTCCTCTTTGCCGAAAACTCCACCCGGGAACTGGGCGGGGCCCAGCTTTACATCAAGCTGGAAGGGCTGGCAAATACGGGGGCCCACAAGATCAACAACGCCATTGGACAGGCCCTTTTGGCGAAGCGGATGGGGAAGAAGCGGATTATCGCGGAAACGGGAGCGGGGCAGCACGGTCTTGCCACAGCGGCGGTCTGCGCCAAGCTGGGGTTGGAGTGCACCGTGTACATGGGCGAGGTCGATATCGCCCGGCAACACCCCAACGTCTTCATGATGGAGCTTTTTGGTGCCTCCGTCGTTCCGGTCACATCCGGTTCCCGGACCCTTAAAGACGCCGTCAATGAGGCGCTTCGGGACTGGGCGGAACGGTGTGACGATACACACTACATCATCGGATCGGCCCTTGGTCCGTCACCCTATCCGGACATGGTCCGGGAGTTCCAGTCCGTTATCGGCCGGGAGGTGGTAGAACAGCTGGCGGCTCGTTCGGTCACACCGGACGCTTTAGTAGCGTGTGTCGGCGGCGGCTCCAACGCGATCGGATTTTTTGCCCCCTATCTGAATACTGAACGTCCCCGTCTGATCGGTGTGGAAGCCGGGGGCACCGGTGTTACGGTGGGTCTGCACGCGGCGCGCATGAACGGTCTGGGGCGCCCCGGCATTGTCCAGGGGTACAAGTCTCTTTTTCTGCTGGATGACGACGGCCAGGTGCAGCCGACACATTCCCTTTCCGCCGGTCTTGACTACCCCGGAATAGGTCCTCAGCTGGCGGCCCTCGGTTCACAGGGTCGTATTGAATTTCGGCGGGCCGGTGACGCCGAGGCCCTTGAGGCGATGCAGTTCTTTGCCCGGAACGAAGGTATCGTCTTTGCCCTGGAGTCGGCCCACGGCGGATGGCACGCCATGGAACTGGCCCGCTCCTTGCCGACTGACGCGGTAGTCGTCGTCAACATGAGCGGCCGGGGAGACAAGGACCTCTTTATCACCGCAAAACACCTGACCCCAAAAGCGTGGCGGGAGTTCCTCTTGAGTGAAGCGGCGGAAATAGGAGGCACGGTGTGACAAAACAGGACACGAAATCGACGCGTTGGAAACTGATGACCCATCTGCTCGCTTTTTATCCCGACCGGCCGACGAGTCTGTCCGTTGCTCAGGCAATGATCGACGGGGGGAGTTCGTACCTGGAGATACAGTTTCCATTCAGTGATCCCACCGCCGACGGACCGGTCATCCAGGGCGCCGGTGCCCAGGCCCTTGCCGCAGGGTTCACCCTTGAAGAGGGATGGCAATTTGTTACAGATGTTCTGAAACCAGCGAAACAGGCCGGTGTGCCGGTCTTTGTAATGAGCTACGCTTCGCCTGTCTTCGTTGTCGGTGTGGACCCGTTTGTAAAGCGGGCGGCCGAGGCGGGGGTAGAAGGTCTTATCGTCCCGGATCTGCCGGTAGATTCCGACGAAGGACTCTACGCTGCGGGCCGTCGGTATGGCGTGGACGTCGTGCCGGTAATCGCCCTCGGCTCGTCGCGGGATCGAATCCGGCTTACCCTTGATGCCGGGAGCCGGTACATCTACGCGTCCCTCCGCCGGGGAACAACCGGGGCGTATACAACTATCGGCGCGGAGAACATCGCCTTTATGCACTCCCTCACGAAAGGTCCCGCACAGGTGGTGGCCGGTTTCGGGATATCCACACCGGAACAGGTTGCTGCCGTCCTGGAGCACGCACACGCGGCGGTCGTGGGGTCTGCTTTTGTCAGGGCAATTGAGGCTTCAGCCGGTGCCGCTGCCGGCCCTGACGCGGTTTATAACGCGGTACGGCTCCTGACCGAAGAGCTGACCGGCGCCGTTTTTACCGAAACCGCCGATACTGAAACCGGCAGTTGACGCCGCCTGGAACGCGCCGTACAGTGTCTCTATGAAACGCGACGTCGCTGAGGCCAATTTTGATGCGGAAGTGTTACAGTCCGATCTTCCCGTGCTAGTCGATTTCGGTGCGGACTGGTGTGCTCCGTGCAAGATGATGGAGCCGGTCCTGACTGAAATCAGTACCGACCTTGAAGGCAAGCTGGTTGTGGCGGAAGTCGATGTAGACCAGAACCCGGAGCTGGCAAGTCGGTACAACGTCGTCAGTTTGCCGACCCTTCTCCTCTTTCACGGGGGTGAAGTGGTGGGGGAGCACATCGGCGCCGCACCGACGGCCGTGATCAGGGAGTTTGTGTCACCAGTTCTGAAATGACACCGGCAGGACTTCTGCGTAGCACCGCCCGCCGCTACGGTTCGTCGCTACCGTCCGCAACACGTTCCGCCGCTGTTGACCCACGCGCGTTACGGTTGGTACCGCTCAGTGGTATTCACGTACCCCGGGCTGGCGCCGCTGGTCGGTGTTATATGCCAGTCTGCCGCACTGTCTGTGTCGGGCTGTCCGGGATCACGGCATATCGAACGGGTAGCGGTACTGTCTTCCGGGTTTAGTCCATCCTCAGGGATGACCGACTCTCCCGCAATAGTCCATCCACCCCGTTCCACAACGTCCTGAAATATCTCAAGCTGTGAAGCCAGGCCGAATCCTAGCTTTGGATCGTTTGGATCGTACCGTTTGGTTGTGTACAGGACGGCATCCAGAATTGGACCATCTGGATACGCCGTGACGGTGAGAGCTCCGGTGCTGTTGGGTATACCGTCTCCGCCGTTTACCCAAAAATCCCACGCATTGGGATGGGCGTCCTTACCGCCGCTTTCGGAAGGGAGAACCAGCTCGTCACATTCTGCCGGAATAACCTCAGGCTTGAAATGGACAACAATGAAAGCACCCGCCGGAAGATCAACTGCCGGCAAGGTTTTGCGGCTGTCCCAGATGCCGGGACTTCCCTCGTACAGACAGAGACCGCCGATATTCCCGTCGCTCAGGAGTTCCAGCTCCACCCAGTCCGGGTGAGAAGAAGAGCCTTCACAGACAAACTCACTGATCTGTATTTCCGGAAGCGACTCGTTGAGACCGTACACCGCAGCCAGTATTGACGATACATTTCCGGCGCCGTCTTCAACCCATAAATCCAGCCAGTACTCGACCCCTGCGGTAAACGGTGTGACACCTTCCACCTCCAGTGCCCCGTTCTGCCAGCGAGATTCTCTGATTTCCACTTCCGGGTCGATGGTGAGCTGCGTCAGTGTCACCGGTTCGTCGAACTCCAGGGCGATGGTATTGGCCGACCGGGCGGTAACGGCGGAGAGCACCGGAGGGTGCCAGTCTCCCTGAATCATGTTCGGCAGGTGCAGCTGAGGCCCGCACCCGCCGGCCATGCCGGTTAAAAGCACCCCCGCCAGGACCACGCCTAGAGTCTGAGCGGGACGAGAAAATTTCATAGAGACTCCTTGTTACCCGTCCATACGGGCAAACGGGTGTTAACGCTTGTCGAAACGCTTGTCGAAAGTGGTAATAATCTGCAATGCTGAAATAAATCGGTTAACCGGAGGAAAAGTCATGGCGGAAAACCCCCTGTTTGACAAATACGGTCAGACGGTCAGCGACGGAACGGTGATCTTTGAAGAAGGTCAGCCTGGTGACAAGATGTACATTATCCAGTCCGGAACGGTTCGCATCACCAAGAGAATTGACAACCGGGACCACCAACTGGCAGAGCTTACTAAGGGAGACTTCTTCGGAGAAATGGCAATTGTCTCTAACATTGTGCGTACCGCGACGGTGGTGGCATCGGGCACGGTGGAAATACTAGCCTTTGACCGGCAGGGTTTTGAGGCGATGATCGGCAAGAACACCAAAATTGCCATGAACATCATCGACAAACTGTCTAAACGGCTGCAGAACGCAAACAACCAGATTCAGCAACTGGTCAGGCAGAACGAACGCAGTATGATCGCATTGAACCTGTACAACCGTTTTCAGGAGCGGGAAGGTGGTGAAACAAGTCTCACCTTTGACCGTACGGTTGCCGGTATTGCACTGGAACTGGAGTCACCGCAGGAACGGGTATCAGAAGTACTCTACGGATTTGATCGGGCCGGAATCTGTGGAATTGACGGAAATGCGATACGTTTGCGCGATAAGAAACGGTTGGTGAAACTGGCCAGCCTGGAGGAACTATAGCGCCGTATGTGTGGAATTATCGGATACTGTGGCCCCCGTCCTGCGACACCAATCCTGATAGAAGGACTGAAGCGTCTTGAATACCGGGGGTACGACTCAGCCGGGATATGTGTAGAGCATCAGGGTGCCCTGCATCTGATAAAGAAAGCCGGCAAAATTAAAAATCTACGGGCCCACGTCCCAGACGCGTTTCCCGGAAACATCGGGATCGGACACACCCGCTGGGCCACCCATGGGGGCGTCACTGACGTTAACGCCCACCCTCACCTCGATCAAACGGGCAGGGTCACTATCGTCCACAACGGGATTATTGAGAACTACGTTGCCTTGAAAGACCGCCTGGAAGCGGACGGTCATGTATTTGTTTCGGAAACTGACTCCGAGGTGGTTGCCCATCTTGTGGCTGAGTTTTACAACGGTGATCTGGAGGATGCCGTTAAAGAAACGGTAGGTCTTTTGAAGGGCACCTATGGTATCGTGGCGATGCACGTGGATGAACCGGGGCGGCTGGTCGGGGCACGGAACGGTTCTCCCCTGGTTCTCGGTATCGGCGACGGTGAGATGTTCCTTGCAAGCGACGTCACGGCGATTGTCGCCCACACCAAACAGGTCGTCTACATAGAAGACGGCGAAGTGGTGTCGGTCACCCCCGACGGGTACGCCACGACGGACCGGAGAAACAACGAGATTCAGAAGCAGATTGATACCATAAACTGGGAGCTGGAAGAAATTGAGAAGGCCGGCTTTGCCCACTTCATGGAGAAAGAGATCTACGAACAGGTTGAGTCCATTCGTCGGGCAATGCAGGGGCGTATCGACCACGAGCATGCTACCGGCCACTTAGGTGGGTTGAACCTCTCCAACGGTGAGCTTCTTGAGCTGAACCGAGTCAAGATACTCGCCGCCGGGACCAGCTACCACGCTGGTATGGTGGCCGCCTATGTCCTTGAATCGCTTTCCCGGCTGCCGGCACACGCCGAACTTGCCAGTGAGCTGCGGTACCGTAATCCTGTGGTTGAACGAAAAAGCCTCTACTTTGCCGTCAGTCAGTCCGGAGAAACGGCAGATACCCTCTACGCCATGCGGGAAGTTCAGCGAAAGGGCGGCCGGGTTCTGGGCATCTGCAACGTTGTCGGGTCAACCATTCCCAGAGAGTCCGACGGTGGGGTGTACATCCACTCCGGTCCCGAAATCGCCGTCGCGTCAACCAAGGCGTTTACCAGTCAGCTGACGGCGTTCTACCTCTTTGGCCTGATAATGGCCCGAATGCGAGACATGTCCTACGAACAGGGGCTGCAGTTTATCGAAGACCTGGAAGCGGTACCCCAGCAGATAGCGCGTATCCTTGAAGATGTCACGCCCATTCAGGCTCTTGCGCGAAAGTACTCGCATTGTGAGAACTTTCTGTTTCTCGGCCGGGGTATAAACTATCCGGTTGCCCTGGAAGCGGCGTTAAAGTTAAAAGAAGTGAGTTATATCCACGCCGAAGGGTACAGCGCTGCTGAGATCAAACACGGTCCCATAGCGCTGATCAACGAAGATACACCGTCTTTTTTCTTTGTTCCCGATGACAAGCTGCGTGACAAGGTGATCAACAACATGAAAGAGGTGAAAGCCCGGCGCGGTCCGGTTATCGCCCTGGCGGTAGAAGGCGATGTGGAGGTAGCCCGGATCGCCGATGACGTTCTCTACGTGCCTAAAGCCGGTGAGTACATGTACCCCTTTCTCATGACCGTCCCGACCCAGATGTTTGCCTACTTCTGCGCTATTGAACGGGGCTGTAACGTGGACCAGCCGCGGAACCTGGCCAAGAGCGTGACAGTAGAGTGAGCCTCTATCCCCGGTCGCCGTAACCCTTAAAAGGGGCTCCTTTTCTGCCGATACCTCGGATGAGGTGTTCTTATGGTAACAGAGATGAAACGTATTGCGCCGGGCCGCCGGCCGGCACCGGTCTGGGTGGTCCTTTTGATCGCCGCCATATGTTTCATGACGGCGGGTGCTTCTTTCCTCGTGGCCCAAGTTGTACCACAGGAAACTGAAACTGCCGTCTCTCAAGACCTTGAAATCACACCGGAAGATCTGCGAATAGACCAGTCCATTGAAGGGGGCTACTACCTCTGGATCCGCAAAAAGCCGGGAATGGAGTCGGTCCTTATTACCGAATCCACGGAACCACCGGAGCGGAACGTCGCGACCTTTGCCTATCGTACCACCGAGTATCACCCGGCTAACGGTGATGAACAGAGAATACTGGACGGAGAGTTTCTGCCCCAGGGTGAGCACTATTTTTTAGTGGACAGCACCCCTGAAGACGATGAAGAATTCGGGCGGGCTTTTCGGATTTTCATTCCCTATATCCTTGAGTTTGGATACCCCCATTCCCGTCACGGTGAGGTAATGGTACTGGACGGAACATACCTGAGTATCCGTGCGTTTTCAGAACCTTTTGCCGATTATCGCGGTGCATTCCGGGACAACCCCTTTGTGGTGCGGGTGCAGCAAGTGCCGCGACCGGGACCTCCTGAAGGCAACTACATGCCCGATACCGTTGACGCGTTTTCTGATATAGCCCGTGAAAACGACGGGGAAGCCCTCTTCTCAGAAGGGCCTGAGGACACGCTCAACCGGATTGCAGAACTCTTGCCTGGTGACGGAAAAACGCTGGAGCTTGTTTTGGCTCTGGATACGACCCAGAGTATGCACGACGATATGCCCGTCCTTCGGGACAACCTGGTCAAGACGCTGCAGCCCCTTGTCGCAGGATATGAATCGGTCCGTATCGGGTTTCTTCTCTACCGGGACTATCTCGAAGAGTACCTGGTTCGAAAATACGATTTTGTCGAGACGTGGAACCTGGTTCAGGACAGGCTGAACCGCATCCGGGTGGCCGGGGGGAAAGACATTCCCGAAGCGGTGTACGAGGCACTCTGGGCGTCGGTAGAAGGCTTTACCTGGGCCGCCGAAGACCGCGTGGTAATTTTGATTGGTGACGCCCCGCCCCATCCCCGGCCGCGGGGTAGTGTGACTCGAGAGCAGGTCTTTGAACGCGCTCAGGAGCTGGACGTCACCATTCATACGATCATTTTGCCCCATTAAGTCGATCAGTCGGCAGTAGATCAGTCGGCAGTAGATCAGACCGCCTCGGTGGCATTTTTAAGCCATTGCCGGTCTGCCGGGTCCCCTAACAAGTCGGTCAGTTCCGACCGAACCCGTCGGTGGTAGTCGTTCAGCCATTGCCGTTCCGCCGCCGACAGAAGTTCGGTGTCGATCATCCGCCGGTCTATGGGTGCGAGGGTCAGCGTTTCGAATGCCAGAAATGTACCGAAGTCATTCCGGAGGGCACCGTCACCGGAGTTCGAAGGCGGCCGAGCCGGTATCACCGTCAAGAGGTTTTCAATCCGGATACCCCAACGGTCCCGGCGGTACAGCCCCGGTTCATCCGATACGACCATCCCCGGTTCAAGGGGCCAGTCCTGGGCCGCAGGGGCTATACGCTGGGGCCCTTCATGGACATTCAGGCAAAATCCCACGCCGTGACCCGTTCCGTGGCCGTAGTTCAGGTGCTCTTTCCAGAGAGGTGTTCTGGCAATGGCATCGATGTCCCGTCCCGAGGTTCCGGTGGGGAATACCGCGGTTGCAAGGGCGATCATCCCCTTAAGTACCAAAGTGAAATCCCGGATCGCCTTGGCGGGAGCCGTTCCTACGGGAATGGTCCTGGTGATATCCGTCGTGCCGTTTCGGTACTGTCCTCCTGAGTCGATCAGGAAAACCCCCGGTGCGATAATGTCGGCGTTGCTCTCTTCGTCGGCAGAGTAATGCACGATTGCGCCGTTACCGTTAAACCCCGATATGTAGTTGAAGCTGTCCCCGATGTAGTCGGGTATCTGCCGACGAAACTCACGAAGCCGGGCTGCCGCAGAGAGTTCGTCGATTCGATTTTCTCCTGCTCCCGCTTCACCAGAAACGCGTTCATCAAACCAGCGGAGAAACTTGACCATAGCCGCGCCGTCGGCTCGCATAGCCTGGCGGAGAGCGTTCAACTCAGTTTCGTTCTTCCGGGCTTTCATTGCTGTTGACGGTTGGACCGCCTCAACTCTTGAATCTTCACTCCAGGTCGAAGCAACCGCCTCACTGAGTCGCTGGGGGTCTATCAGCGTTGGTCCTGAAAGTGACGGGATATCTGCAAAAAACGACTGGTACTCCCGAATAGCCACGCCGAGAGATGCAAGGTACTCACGGATCTCACCCGAAACACGGGTGCTGTCGGTGTACAGCGTTGTGCCGTCATTGGAGATAATCAGGTAGGCCAGAAAAACGGGGTTGTAGGGCACATCGCTTCCACGGAGATTCAGTATCCAGGCGATGTCGTCAAGGGTTCCCACTACATGGGTTGCTGCGCCGTGTTCCTTCATCGTCCGACGAATCCGAGTGATCTTCTCGGTTGCACCTTCTCCTGCTGTTTCCGCCGGTAACAGGTAGAGCGGTGAATCCGGAAGAGAGGGACGCTTTTTCCAGATCGTGTCGAAAAGATCACCTGCATCGGTCACGTTGATTTTTTTGCGGCGGCCGGCGCGGTGAAGTTCCCGTACGTCCTGTACGGTAACGGTGCGCATATCCACCGCAATGGTGCCGTTTTCCGGTACGGTATCGGTTATCCAGTCCACGTGATTGGGTGTTCCGGTAGTATGCAGCCGAAAGAGCTGGAATCCAGTCGTCGAGACGATCCGTTCTGCTTCGAGAAAGTACCGAGAATCGGTCCAGAGGCCGGCTGTATCATTGGTAATGACGACCGTACCTGCAGACCCGGCAAACCCGCTGATCCACGCGCGGGTACGGTGGTGTTCCGGCGGGTACTCGCTTTGATGGGGATCGGCGGACGGTACAATTACGGCATCAACATCTTGTGTTGCCATCCACTCCCGTAAATTTTCTACTCGTTCTTTTACAAAATTCATGGCAGAAGTGTATCATAAAAAGATTTCTCTTTTTTCGTGAAATCCAGTTGACGCGAGAGGGTATGATCAGGTATGTTTCCCCTCGCGCCGCCTGGGGATAGCCTGGGCGGGGTCAACGGGCAGGGGCCAACGGGCCAGTGGGTGGCACGGGAGACCGGAAAGAAAG
>Ga0172382_10014508_pt1 | contig 10020 bp, 7 predicted proteins | sample Leawel138RmetaG_FD_122245 | JGI IMG/M metagenome (GOLD analysis project Ga0172382, IMG submission 122245) | Leachate microbial communities from a municipal landfill in Southern Ontario, Canada - Leachate well 138R metaG | ecosystem: Engineered > Solid waste > Landfill > Unclassified | place... | reverse complement strand
CGTTGGAAGCCAGCCTGCGCGCGGCCGACCTTGTCATCTGCCAGACGGGCTGCCTCAGCCACGATGCCTATTGGCGAGTGCACGATCATTGCAAACGCACAGGCAAACAATGTGTGCTGGTGGATCAGCCCAAAGCCATCGAACTAGGGCCCGTTAACGCTAAAAGGCCCTAATGCGCAGCGTGGCCGTCGGTGCGACTGTGGCGTCCGAAGATTGAACGCGGGCGACCTATACCTATATGCAGGTACTGCCTGCGTGCGACGGGCGGAAGATTGGGCCGGCATCGACCCCCATGGCGCACTGCTTGGGCGATACGCCGGTATGGTTGCGGAAGGTCCGGCTGAAATGGCTCAAGTGCGAGAACCCCACCGCATAGGCGGTATCCGTCACGGACGCCCCGCCCATCAGCATGCGCACCGCCGCGTCGATCCGTATGCGGATCAGGCAAGCGTGAACCGAAACGCCGAATAGTGCCTGAAACCCTGTCTGCAAACGGTTTTCGTTGAGTCCGACCGCGCGCGCCAGGGATGACACCTTCCAGTCCTGAGCATACGATGCCTCAAGCATCTCGCGCGCCTCAAACAGGCGTCTGCGGTCGCCCGGCACGGGCAGCGCGGCTTCCTGCCGCGTGATGTTTTCGCTCAGGAAGCAGGCAATGGCTTCCATGGCCTTTGCCCGCCTATGCAGGTTTCCCGCGATGCAATCGCCGGCCAGGCCGCCTTCAAGGCCAAGCAGGTCGCCGGCGACCCGCTGAAGCGCGCCGGAAGCCGGCATGACCCCAAGAAAAGCATCGACATGCGGCTGTTCACCGATCGAGGTGCGCAGGCGGCGGCGCAGATCGTCCATTCCCAGGCCAGTCAGCTGGGTAATGGAGGCTTGCGGCAGATGGATGCAGACCATGCGGAAAGCGCTTTCCGACAGGCCATCCAACCTGTCCCAGCCAGAAGTGTGTTGGCCGGAAGCCATCAGGATGGCCGAGCCTGCCCTGGCATTGATGACGGGTCCATCGTCGATGGCGCCCTGCATGCGGCCTTCAAGCAGGATATTGAGGCTGAAGGCGGGCGGCCCTTCGGCGCGGAAATCCCAGCGGTTGCCGGGACGTCCATCGATGCAATTGATGCACAGGCCTTCGCAGGGCTTGATGCTTTGTATGGCATGCCGCCAGCTTTCATGTACGCTTTCGAGCCGGCCCGCTTCCAGCTTGCCGGGGTCAAGGGCCGGAAGGCTGGATGGGTTCTGTGTCCCAACCATGAATATTTCCTGAAAACATCAAATTTTTGATGAAAACTGTTAGCACTGCTCTGCCTGAAACGTAATGATATGCAATATCAATACTATTTGAGTGCATTGTAGCAAACGGTATCAGTGAATTTCTGCTTTGGAACGCCTTCCCCATGCCCACCGGTTCCCTTGCCGCAGAACACCTCCGCATACAGCGGGTGCTGCCCGCCATCGCGGGCATCTACATCAGTCAGACCATCATCACGGCACTGACTACCCAGGCGCTGCCGTCTCTGCTGCGCGACGCCGGCGCCTCACTGCAGGTGGCCGGGCTGACGGCCTTGCTGTGGGTGCCCTGGGGAGTCCGCTTTTTATGGGCGCCGACCGTGGAACGATGGCGACTGCCAGCCGGAAATCTGCGGCGCCGCTCGCGGACATTGATACTGACCGGGCAATGGCTAATGGCGGCGATCCTGCTGGGACTGGGCCTGCTTGCGCTGAGCGGACATCTCTCATTGACCGGGCATGCAGGCTGGATACTGGCAGGATTGCTGGCGGCCGCACTGGTGGCGGCGACGACCGATGTCGCCAGCGACGGCTTCACTGTCGAACAGCTTGCCGGCCGGCAGCGCGGCTGGGGCAATGTGGCGCAGGTGGGCGGCAGCTATGTGGGCGCGATGCTGGGCGCGGGCGGCTTTCTGCTGGTGGCGGGAACGGCGGGCTGGCCACAGGCGCTCATGGCGGCTGCGCTGGCGATCGTGCTGCTGAGTCTGCCGATGCTGTTGCTGCGCGAACCGCCGCGCGACAAATCGTTGGCTGTCATGGGACACCGGCCCGGCCTGGCGCATGCGCTGCGCCGCCCGGAAATCCGCCATGGCCTGTTACTGATGCTGCTGGCCAGTGTCGGCGTGCGCCTGACGCTAGGCATGTTCGGCCCCTTCTTGCTGGATCGTGGCATGACGCTTGAACAGCTCGGCTGGCTGTTCGGTTCGCTGCATATCGGCGCCGGCCTGGGCGGCGCGGTGCTTGGCGGCCTGCTGGTGCGTCTCGCCCCAGGCTGGCGGGCGGTATGGATAGGTGTGGGCCTGAAGGCCTGCGTGCTGGCGGCCTTGGCCCTGGCCGCCCCCATGGCTCCGCTCCTGGTGCTGATGACACTGGTGGGGCTGATGTTCGCGGTGTTGGGGTTGGTATGGGTAGCCTTGTACTCAGCGCTGATGGGGCTGGCCTCGCCTTTGCAAGCAGGGCTGGACTTCACCCTCTTCCAGAGCGCTGATGCCCTGCTGGCCATGGCCGGCGGAGTGGCCGGCGGCTGGTTGGCCCAGCACCTGGGCTACGAGGTGTGCTTCGGATTGGCGGCGGCCTCGGCGGTGATCGCCGTAGCGGTGATCCGGCGCAAGGCGCCGACGCTGCAAGGCATGGAAGCGGGACGGGCACAGTATGCGTGAAACTCATCGTCCCGACATGCCCCGCGTATGGTCCATCATGCGACCGGTGCGAGGCCAGATTGCTTTTGCGATGACGCTCGCCGGGTTGGCCACAGCCGCCGCGCTGGGCGCGCTATGCGCGCTGGCCTGGGCCGTGCACGAACTGCTGCGCGACCCCGGGCAATGGCCCTGGCCTCCCCTGCTGTCGGCGGTCGCACTCACCATCCTGACCTACGTGCTGCGGCTCTCCGGGTTCAAACAATCGCATTATGCGGCCTTCCGCCTGGAGACCCGCTTGCGCACCCAATTGGCCAAACACCTGGCGCGCGTGCCGCTGGGCTATCTGCATCAGACCGGTTCCGGCGCCCTGAACAAGGTAATGATGGACGATGTGAAAGCGCTGCACGTCTTCGTGGCCGACAGCATGCCCCTCTATGCCCGGGCCTATGTGGCGCCGGTGCTCACCTTCGCGCTGATGTGGCTGCTGGATTGGCGCTTAGCGCTGGCGGTTGCCTTGGTGCTGGCTGTGGGCTTGAGTGTGGTGTCGCTCGCCATGCGCGTCAATGCCGAGATGACCCAGCGTTACCACCTTGCCGGCGAGAACGTCAGCAAAGCGGTGGTGGAATACGTGCAGGCCATGCCGGTGGTCCGCAGTTTCGACACCGGCGCCAGCACCTTCCAGCGCTATCAGGATGCGCTCGACGCGTTTCTTGACGTGACGCTGGGCTGGTATCGCGCCGCCGGCTTTTCATCACGCCTGGGACAGATCATCGTGAGCCCGTTGCCGGTGCTGGTATGGCTGGGCGCCTGGCTGGTCAGCCGCGATTCGTTGGCGGCTTCCACTTGGCTGGCAACCCTGCTGGTGGGCACCGGCCTGGCCGAATCGCTGCTGCCGCTGATGTCGCTCAAACATCTTGTAGCCAAGACCCAAATGAGCATCCAGCGCATCCATGAAGTACTGGCCGAACCCGTCCCGCCGCTGCCGAATGCCGCCAGGGCCGACCGGCCCAAAGACGCAAGTGTGCAGTTCGAGAACGTGGATTTCCGTTACGGCGCCGATGGCCCGCTGGTGCTGCGCGATGTCAGCTTCACCGCGCCGCAAGGCCGCGTGACTGCGCTGGTCGGTCCCTCCGGCGCGGGTAAAACCACGGTGGCCCGGCTGATTCCACGATTCTGGGATGTAAGCGCGGGCAGTGTCCAGGTGGGCGGCGTGGATGTGCGCGAGATCCCGGCCGATCTGCTGATGCAACAGGTGGCCTTCGTGTTTCAAGATACCTTTCTGTTCGCCGACACCATCGCCAACAACATCCGTCTGGGGCTGCCGGACGCAACAATGGGCGACATCGTGGCCGCCGCCACGGCGGCGCAGGCGCACGACTTCATCCTGGCGCTGCCGCAGGGCTATGACACGCCGGCCGGCGAGCGCGGTGTCTTCCTTTCCGGCGGCCAGCGACAGCGCATCACCATCGCCCGCGCCATTCTGCAGAACCGCCCCATCCTGGTGCTGGACGAGGCTACGGCATTTGCCGACCCTGAAAACGAAGCGTCGCTGGTAGCGGCGCTCTCGCACCTGATGCGTGGCAAGACGGTGCTGATGATCGCGCACCGTCTATCGACCATCTGCGACGCAGATCAGATTCTGGTGTTCGACCAGGGCCGCCTGGCCGAAAGCGGCCGGCATGATGCGCTAGTAGATAAACAAGGTATCTATTCCAGACTATGGCGCAACTACCAGCAGGCGCAGAACTGGGCATTCAGCAGAGGACGCGCATGAACGCCCCGCAACCCGCAACGCCAATCACCCCTCTGCGCGAGACCTGGCGTCTGTTGATGCGAGCCGCCCGCAGCCGTGCACCGCAACTGCGCGCCAGCTTGATCGGGCTAGGCGTAGCCGCCGCCGTGCGGGGCCTGGCGCTGGCTTGTCTGATGCCCTTGTTCCAGGCCCTGATGCCGTCCTCCCGCTGGTCTGCGGCTTTGCCTTGGCTGTTGGCGATGTCGAGCCTGATGCTGGCCAGTATGGTCGTGCGCTGGCAGGCGCAGGGCTTCGACTATCGCGGCGACATGCTGCGCAGCACCCATGAGCTGCGCAGCGCGCTGGGCGAGCAATTGCGACGCATCCCACTGGAGGCGCTGCAGGACAAGCGCGCCGGCGGCATCAATGCGACGCTGCTGGGCAATGTGGATGAAACCCTGAGCTATACGCTCACGGTGGCCAACATGATGGCCACCGCCCTGATCACCCCAGTGGTGGTGGCGCTTGCAGCATTGTGGTTCGACTGGCGCCTGGGGCTGATTCTGCTCTTGGTGTTTCCGCTGCTGATTCCTCTGTACCGCTGGCGGCGTCCCGCCTACGGGCGCGGCATGCGCATGCTGGCCGAAGCCAATGAGCACGCCAGTGCCGATATCCTGGAATACATCCAGGGCTTGCCGGTTTTGCGCGCCGCCTGCTGCGTGGGCGAACGCGCCGAACGCCTGCAGGCCGCCATCAAGCGCCTGGAAATGATCCAGACCATCGGCGAGAAGAAAGGCTCCAGGCCGAATCTCATCCTGGCCACGATCATGGAACTGGCGATTCTGGCCGTAGTATTGCTGGGCGTCTGGTTCGTGGTCCGGGGCACGCTGGACGTGGCGATTCTGGCGGCGCTGCTGGTAATCGTCGTGCGTTTCGGCGAGCCGCTGGCCACCTTCGTGCTCTACTCCAAGATCATCGACCTGATCGAGGCGGCGCTGGGCCGGATCAACGCCATGCTGCGCATCAGGCCCTTGCCGCAGCAGGTCCCCGCTCAGGCGCCCGAATCTTTCGATGTGGCGTTCGCAAGCGTCGGTTTCCGCTACGCCCGGGCAGGTGCAGACACGCTCAGCGACTTGAATGCCCATCTGCCCGCCCGCAGCCTGACTGCGCTGGTCGGACCGTCCGGCTCAGGAAAAACCACGATGACGCGTCTGCTGATGCGCCACGCCGACCCGCAGGCCGGGCGCATCACCATTGGTGGAGTCGATGTGCGCGCCATTGCGCCGGAAAGGCTCAATGCTCTGATCTCGGTGGTGTTCCAGGACGTCTACCTGTTCGACGACAGCATCTGGGCCAATATCCGCATGGCCCGCCCCGAAGCCAGTGCTTCAGAAGTGGAAGCCGCCGCGCGCGCCGCGCACTGCCATGAGTTCATTACCCGCCTGCCCAACGGTTACGCCACTCGCGTGGGCGACATCGGCAACCGACTCTCCGGAGGCGAACGCCAGCGCATCAGCATCGCCCGCGCCTTGCTCAAAGATGCGCCCATCGTGATCCTGGACGAGCCCACTGCCGCTTTGGACACCGAAAGCGAGGTCGCCGTGCAGGCGGCGATCGATGCATTGGTGCGCGACCGCACGGTCATCGTCATCGCCCACCGCCTGTCCAGCATTGCCGCCGCCGACCAGATCCTGGTAATCGACGGCGGCCGGGTGATCGAGTCGGGCAGACATGCCGAACTCCTGGCGCGCCAGGGACGCTACGCCTGTATGTGGCAGGCCCAGCAGAGCGCAAAGCGCTGGCATGCGGGGCGTTGACCACAGGAATTCTGATTGAATTGGAGATAGAGCCATGGCGCCTTTCAAACTTCGCTTGCTTGCTTACGCATTGATTTCCATACCGGCTGCAGGATGGCTGAATACCGCGCAGGCGCAGGGCTCCCCGCGCGACGAGGGCGCCGTTCACTCATTGAGCCCCGTGGTGGTGTCGGGCAGCAAACGCGATGAAACACTAGGGCAGATCAATAGCGCCGTCAGCGTGGCCGACCGCTTCGACCTTGAAGACGCACAGGTGGCTTCAACCCTGGAACTGGACCGCGTCTTCCCTGAGCTGTACATGTCGCACAGCGCCACCTTCCTGTTCCCCATCATCACGCTGCGCGGCGTGACATCCGCCCAGGACTTCTACAACCCGGCCCTGACGGTGTACGTGGATGGTATTCCCCAGCTTCCGACCTTTGCCGCCCAGTCGCTGCTTGGCGTGGAGCAGGTGGAACTGCTCAAAGGGCCGCAGGGGACGTTGTACGGCAAGAGCGCTCAAGGCGGCGTGCTCAACATCGTCACGCACAAGCCGGGCAATACGCCGCAATTCGTGGCCCGTGCCGGCTTTTCCAGCCGCGAAGGCTATCAGTTGCAGGCGGAAGGCTCCGGCCCCTTGGTGCGCGACCTGCTGTATGGCTCGGTGTCCCTGCTGGCCAACGACATCAATGGCGACCTGCGCAGCGATGTCATCGGCAGCGACCATCTGGGCGGCGTGCGCTCACGCGCCGGCAACGTCAAGCTGAGACTGGCTCCCGCCAGCAGTCCCTGGGAACTCGGCCTGTCCGCCGGGCGCGACTGCGCCACCGGCGACCAGGAAGTCTATACGCTCTTCGATGACTATGAATCCCGCCAGGCTTATGTTCTGCCCGACCTGCCCCAAGCCTATCGGCATTATCACCAGAAGCGCTGCGCCAACAGCTTTTCCGCCAATGGACAATACGACTTCGACATGTGGCGCTTGAACGCCATAGTCGGCAGCCAGCGCGTCGATCTTTCGCGCCAGTGGCCGCTGGATGCGTATTTCCCGCAATTCCAGGAGGACTGGAAACAGAACACCCAGGAACTGCGGCTGTCCACTCGTCCAGCCGATAACAGCGCCGCATCCACACGCGTCTGGGACGCCGTGTTCGGCCTGTACCGGCAGGATGTGGATCTGTCCAGGGGCTACCAGTTCGACATGGTGCTGCCCAGCTTCTATCGGGTCGTGGACTCCAGTTCGAGCAATCACAGCGAAGCCCTGGCAGCCTACGGCGACGTGACCTGGCACCTGACACCTACATTCGATCTCACCACTGGTCTACGCTTCACGAAAGACAAAGCAAGAACGAATTTCCAGGGCGACCAGATGGGCGCGGCTTTCCAGGGCAGCGCCTCGGCCAGCGAAAACACCTGGCTCGGCCATCTTGCCGCCGGATACCAGTTCGCGCCAAACTGGCGCGGCTACGTCAACGTGGCCCAGGGCTATAAACCACTGGGCTACAACCTGGCGCCATCGAACGTGGCCGATGCAGAAGGGTATGGCCGCGAACGCTCAGTCAGCTACGAGATCGGCATGCGCTACACGGGCAGCGACTTGCGCGCCAGTCTTGCTGTCTATCGCGTGGACAGCAAGGACGTTCAGCTGTATGGCGATGGCGACTTCGGCTACCAGACCCTGAAAAATGTGGGCGACACCCGCTCGGTCGGCGTGGAATTCAACGCAGAATGGGATGTGACACGCCAATGGACCTTGGCCGCCGGCGGGTTCGTCAACGATGCAACCTTCCGTAGCTTCATCGACTCCAGCACCTGCACAGGTTGCGCAGGCAATGACGTCCCCATGGCGCCCGAATACGGCCTGACTCTGTCGGCCAAAGGCAATGTACTGGTAGGTTCGCACATGCTGCGGCCCCAATTGACCGTGCGCCGCACCGGCTCGCATTATTTCGACAGCGCCAACACCTTGCGCCAGGACGCCTACACTCTGATCGATGCCGCCCTGGCATGGAGCCCGACTTCCAATCTGGAACTCATGCTCTATGCGCAGAACCTGACCGACAAGGCATACCGGACCTATGGTTTTTCGTATGGAGCAACCGGGAATTTCGCACAGGTCGCACCGGGCCGAACGGTAGGTTTGACGGCGACTTATTCATATTGATTACGAAATTCAGAGCGCCGCCTGTCAGCGATATCATGGCCGCGCTCCCAAGAGGCGTTTGACTGCAGTTCACCAATCTGTACAGCTTCGGTTTCGCCATCCCAGATAACAAGCCTGGACGTCAGAATATGCTGGAAGTAATATGAAACTTGAATTTTTGTCCCTCAATCCAACCATAAGAACTCTTAGCCCGACATGCTCTCCCGGAGGCTTCTTCGCACCAGGACTCACCGCTTCGGCATGATTGCCCTTGCGGTCGCATTCTTGCTGCAAGCTTTCGCTGCATCCAGCATGCCTGTGTCCGTATCTATGGATGACGACGTGATCGTCATCTGCACGGGTACCGGCGTGAAGGCCGTAGCACTATCGGATCTCGGCGTGGAAGTCGGCGACCTGGATCAGCAAACTCCCGATATCACGATTTCCGGCGAACTCTGCGCATTATGCTCGTTTGCGCACAACATCGCCATTATGCCTTCGGCGTCATATGCTCCCGCCATGGTCCTCGGCGCCCACACGCCCCAAGCACCCCCATTCCAAGAATCCGTCCCAAACGGATATCTAAGCGTTCATCAGGCTCGCGCGCCCCCTTCCAACGCCTGACCCCAAAAGGATATGTGAAGAACTCCGGCCGTATCGGCCGGCGCTTGTCCACGTCGCGGCTTGCATGCCGCTCCGATTCGCCAGGCACAGGATAGTCATCAATGACTATCCTCTGTCCGGGCTCATCCGCCACAATACGGGGGCACCTGCGGTGCCGTATTTAAGTTGCCTCGCTTGACCTCGCCCTGAAGCGCGAGGCTTGCGCATAGGCGCGTGGTCACGCTTGTGTGTGCGTTGCCGCCCTGTGGGTCAACCGCAGCAGCGGCCGCGGCATGCGTACGAGGTTGTTCTGAAACTCTAAGCGTGAATTCGACAAAGACGCAGACACACGCATGATAACGAGCTTGCCGGTGCAACGCTGGACATCCTGGCTTCTGCTGATCGCCTTCCTGCACGGTGCCCTGGCTCCTGCCGTGAGTTCGGCGATCGGTAAGGATGATGCCGCCCGCATGGTATTGCTCCAACTATGCGGTGCGAACGGCCTTCAGCTTGTCGAGGTGGACTTGCACGATGCCGGCGCTCAGTCCGATACTTTTCCCATATCCGAGCGTAGCGGATTTTGTCTGCTTTGCGTCCATCCCGCAACGCCTCCACAGACAGGCATCGCAATCCTGCAGCCTGCCGCCCTTCCTTCCGTTCCGATCTCTGTCCCCGACGACCCCGAACCGCGCTTCGCCACGTTCTGGAGTCCTGCTCATCCCCGCGCACCACCCGCCGGCGTGTGATCCGGCTTCTTCCGTGCGCCCTGGCTGTGTTGTCCTTGGCGTGTGGCACGCCATCACCATCACCGTCGATTTTCAATGAGCGAACGTCACCGCCCGGCTGCTGGCCGGCCGTTGCATTGACGTCCACATTCAGGAACAGATCCATGCCATCCCATTTTTTCACAGTGCAGCATCGCCTGCGTCATGCTCTCCGCTACGCCGCCATGCCGCTTTCGGCAAGCCTGGCCGCCATGCCTGTACTCGCCCAGCAGGAAACCGCCACCCTGGCACCCATCACCATCACCGGCGGACAGAGCACCATGCTGGTCACGCCTGCATCGACCGGCTCCAACCTGGGGCTTGCCCCCATGCAGCT
>Ga0172382_10014507_pt1 | contig 10021 bp, 7 predicted proteins | sample Leawel138RmetaG_FD_122245 | JGI IMG/M metagenome (GOLD analysis project Ga0172382, IMG submission 122245) | Leachate microbial communities from a municipal landfill in Southern Ontario, Canada - Leachate well 138R metaG | ecosystem: Engineered > Solid waste > Landfill > Unclassified | place... | reverse complement strand
GGCCATGATGTTGCCCGTGCACAGCGGGAAGCCGCAGGTATCCAGTGCTTCGTTGACGCGCCGGGCCAGCGGCAGCAGTTCTTCGCGCACGTCGGCGGGGGTACGCCCGGCCGGCGTGAGGAACAGGATGCCGTTGTCCTGATCGGTACGCAGGGTCTGTTCGAAGCGGCCTTCGCTGCCGAATGAGAGCCAGGTGAACGGCACCGACGGCGTGCCCATTTCGCCCTGCACCAGTTCCAGAATGCGGCGGGTGATGGTGTCGTTGAGGGCGCTGATGATCTGCGTGAGCTGCGCCACGGAGGCGCCCTGCGCGAGCATCTGCTCGATGAGTTTGTGTACGTCCAGTTCGAGGCGCGCCAGGGCATCCACGCTGCGCGCCTCGGAGATGGCGCGGGACAGGTTGACCAGGCCCACGCGCTGGAGGGAGAACAGATCGCTTTCCGAAAGCACGCCCACCAGGCGACCTTCGTCCGCCACGCATATGTGCCCGAAGCCGTGCTGGGTCATCAGCAGTGCGGCCTCGTAGGCGAGGGAGGTGGAAGGCAGCGTGAAAGGCTTCGGCGTCATCACCTCGCTAATGGCGGTGCCGAGCTCGCGCTGGGGCAGCGCCACGCGCGCCAGCACGTCGTGCAGGGTGAACACGCCCACCGGACGCTTGTCGGTGTCCACCACCACGATGCTGCCCACGCGCTCGTGGTGCATGCGGGTGAGCGCCTCGTGCAATGTGGTGTCGGGACCACAGGCCACCGGCGCGCGGCGCAGCAGCGCCTGCAGCGGGCTCGACAGGGCGTCCTCGGAAACGCGGGTGGCGGAGTTGGCCTGCACGCTGCGCAGTGCGCTGTCGAGCAGGCTGGCGATACGGCGGGTGCAGAAGTCGTGGAACACGGCGCTGCGGCCCAACAGGTATTCGAAATCGGCGCGCTCCAGCTCGAAGCAGAAGGTGTCCTCGACGGCGCGCTCGATGATGTGCACCGGGCGACGCGACAGCAGTGCGCCCACGGGGAAACACTCACCGATCATCAGTTCGAAGGCGCCTTCTTCCATTTCCGCGCCATCCGGGGCTTCGCCGACCACGCGTCCCTGCTTGATGATGTAGAAACGATCCGCCGGGCCGTCACCGGGTCCGACGATGACCTCGTTGCGGGCGTAGAAACCCAGCTTCAGGCGCTTGGCCATGTATTCCAGGTGCACGGGCGCCATCTGATCGAAGGGCGCGTGCCGGCGCAGGAATTCCAGCGTGGGTGACAGTGAAGCGGCGGTATTCATCTCAGGCATGGGTGCTCGCGTAAAGTCCCTTACTGAAAGCAAGGGCTGTGCCAGCCGATAAAGTCTCATGTAATCAATGTGATGGCACGTATGACGAGATGGGGAGCGGGTAACGTGTTACGTGGCGTAACCCATGGGTGTTACGGCTCGTAACAGTGGGGAGATACCCCCGGACAGCAGGGGATGGAAGGGAATAGGGGGCGCGGGAGCGGCTTCGGCCGCGAAAGCCGCAGAACAAGCCCGTCGGAAGGGCCAGCTATGCCTGAATGCAGCCTTGGGGCGTCCTTCCCCAGCCTTGCTACTCAGTGACGGCTGAGGCGCCGCCGTTCCAGTTCGATGCGGTGGATGTAGCGCTGGAGTTCAGCGTTCATGCGTGGTTCCAGGTGCAGGAAGCGACAACCCACGCGCACCTGCGGCTTGCCATCGGGCAGGCTTATCGTGAACCGGTTGCGCACCTCCACATCACTCACCACCCGGCCCTCGGGAAGATCCACCTGGCAGTTGCGGATCACGTTGCCGGGGAGCCACAGGCCTTCGCAGTCGGTGTCGGGTTCAATGACGGCGATGCCGCCGAGACTGATATCCAGGATGGTGAGTTCCACAGGATGTCCGTCTTCCGTGGTGAAAAAGCATTGCGGCCGATCCACCAGCGACGCCACCAGCCGGTAAAACTCGCGCCGTTGGACGCGCAGCAAGCTCTCGGGAAAGGGGAGGATGAACGCCGGCCCACCCGTGAACTGGCCGGGCACTGCGCCGGCGGCGGTGAACTGTACCCGTACCTGGTAATGCCGGCCCACGAATATCAGCCGATCGCTGGCCAGCACGCGGCGGTTGATGTTCTCGTCGGTGCTGACGTCCACGTACAGCCGCGTTTTTTCCTTATCCATGCCGAGCAAGGTGGTCAGCAGGAAATCATGGGGGGTGTAATAGGCGGTGATCAGATCGTTGTTCCTGATCAGGTCTCGCAAGACGCGGCCGATTTCATCACGCGAGTGCAGGCGGAACTGCTCCAGATCGTCATCCTGCTGCCGGTGGGGCGGAACTGCAGGTTTTTCCTGGTCTGCTTGAGCGGGCATCGAGATATCAGGCGGGTTTGCGCGAGTGTAGTAGAGGCGAACGGTGCACCCGTGCGCCCCCGATGTCTCAGGCGGGGTGCCGGGTGGGCAGCGCATCCCGGCGCTGTCCGTACTATCGGTCAGCCGGTCCTGGGAAAGCAAGCGTCGTGGAGGTCAACGTCCGGCTTTCAACTGCAGCTCGTACAAGTAGCGTTGCAGTGGATGTCGGGGTCCCGCAGCATCCGGGACCTCGGGCCGGGGGCGCGCAGGTACTGCGCCTGGCTCTCGAAAAGCATGCGCATCCGTCCGGATGCGCTTCACTCATCGTGCTTCGATGTCAGCCGCCCAGGATGCGCTGCCACCAACGACGCCGATTACCGGCCGGCCGGCATGCGGCCTGCAGGTCCTCAGGCGGCATGGTGCACAGGATCCAGCCCGGCAGGGGGGGCGGCTGGGAGCCGGAGCCGCACACACTCCCCAGGTTGTTGGGGTCGTAGATCTTGATGAAGCGGGGCCGGGCGGGATCGTCCACGTAGACGATCCCGCAATAATCCTCATCGTGTTCACGGCGCAGCAGTGCATGCACTTCCGTCAGGAAGGTCTCCAAGCGCACATTGTCCACGGGCGCGGCGGGTACCGCCTCGCCCACCGCATAGACATACCACTGCCCCGCGGCCTGCTTACGCACCGTGTTCCACAGGGCCTCCAGCTGTTCCCAGCGCAGCATGTTCTTGAACTTGCCCCTGAATGCGTCGAGAAATGGCAGCGTATTCATTTGACCTCCTTGGTGCGCGGGATGGACAGGCGCTGGCGGCGTTCCCAGAGGGTCTTGCGGCTGATGCCCAAGTGGCGCGCCAGGTCGGTTTCGGTCATGTGCCCCTCGTGCTCGCGCACAAACTTGACGAAATATTCGTCCAGCGAGAGTTTTGCATCCGGCGTGGTCTCCGGTGCATCCGGGGGGGTGATGGCGAGTAGTTCGGGCGTGATCTGCGGCCCGTCCGCAAGGATGACGGCACGCTCGAGCACGTTTTCCATCTCGCGCACGTTACCGGGCCACGGGTATGCCTTGATGCGCTCCAGGCTTTCCTGTGCGAAGCGTGCCGGCGGCCGGTTGAGGCGCAGGCAGGTCTTGGCGAGCAGCGACTGCGCCAACTCCAGGATGTCTTCGCCGCGCTCGCGCACGGGGGGGAGGTGGATCTCCATGACGTTCAGCCGGAAGTAGAGATCGCTGCGAAATTCACCGTCAGCCACTGCCTGCTTCAGGTCGCGGTTGGTGGCGGCGATGAGGCGCACGTCCACACGTTTTGGTCTGGTGGCACCGACGCGGCGCACCTCGCCCTCCTGCAGCACGCGCAGCAGGCGCGCCTGGGTTTCGAGGGGTAGTTCGCCAATCTCGTCCAGGAACAGGGTGCCGCCGTCGGCAGCTTCCACCAGGCCGGTATGCGCACCCACGGCGCCGGTGAACGCCCCCTTTTCGTGACCGAACAATTCCGATTCGATGAGGCCCTCGGGAATGGCTGCGCAGTTCACCGCGATGATGGGTGCATCGGCGCGTTGGCTGGCCTCATGCACCGCGCGCGCCACCAACTCCTTGCCGGTGCCGGACTCGCCGAGGATGAGCACCGTGGCGTCCGTGGGCGCTACCTTGCGGATGCGTGCGAACACCTCCTGCATGGCAGGGCAGCGGCCGATCATGCCTGCCACCGGGTATTCGCGGGACAGGTCCTGCTTCAGTACCTCGTTCTGGCGTGCTAGGCGGCGCTGCTTGAGCACGCGCTCGACGGTCATGAGCAACTCGTCGTGATCGAACGGTTTGGCGATGTAGTCCACGGCGCCGAGCTGCATGGATTCCACTGCCGAGCGCACGCTGGCGTAGCTGGTCATGATGAGCACCGGTACGTCACCGGCGTGGCCTATGAGATCGGTACCGGGTGCACCCGGCAGGCGCAGGTCGGTAATCACCAGATCGAAACCTGTGATCTCGTGCTGCCCCAGCGCCTCGGCCACGGCGCCCGCCTCCGCCACCTCGTAGCCGCTGCGTTCGAGCAACCGGCGCAGGGCGGAGCGAATGACCTTTTCGTCTTCAACGATGAGGATGCGATTCATACCTGGTTCTTCTGGGGACCGATGCGTCCCTGGGTGATCTCGTCGAGGATGGCGGGCAACTTGAGGGTCACGCAGGTGCCCTCGCCCTTGGCGCTGTGGATGCTCACGGTGCCGGAATGCTCCTGCACGATGTTGTATACCAGCGGCAGGCCGAGGCCGGTGCCCTCGCCGGGCTGCTTGGTGGTGAAGAACGGCTCGAATATGCGGTCGAGGTGTTCCTCCGGGATACCGCTGCCGTGGTCTTCCACCTGGACTTCCAGAAACTCATGGCGCTCGGCGCTGCGCACGCTCACGGTGTCGCCGGGCTGCGAACCGTCGGCGGCGTTGTTGAGCAGGTTCACGAACACCTGGCAAAGGCGCTGCTTGTCACCGAATACACTGTGCCCCGGGGCACAGTGATTCTCGAACACCAGCTCCTTGCCGGCGCGCGAGAGCTGCACCAGGCGAATGGCCTCGTCTACGCACGTTCGTAGCGGTACCGCGGCGGGCGTATGGTCGGTGGCCGCGCCGCCATGGCTGAAGCTCACCAGCGAGCGCACGATGTTGGAAATGCGCCGCGTCTGTTCGAGGATGAGGTGCAGGGATTCCTCGGCGAGCTCCACGTTGTCCGGTTCCATGAGGACGTTCTGGGCCAGGCTGGCGATACCGGTTACCGGGTTGCCGATCTCGTGGGCCACGCCCGCGGCCAGGCGGCCGATGGAGGCCAGGCGGTCGGTGTGCGCCAGCTCCACTTCCAGGGTGTGCAGGTCGGTGAGGTCTTCCACCAGGATCACGGTGCCGCCGGGCTGCACATCGCGACCTTCCTTCGGCGCCTCGATGGCCGCCTTGTGCAAGGTGAAGACGCGCACGCTGTTGCCGACGCGCACCTGCACTTTGCGCAAGTGGTCGTCGTGCGCGGCCAGAAAGCCGTTGAGCAGACCGGCCCACGGGTCGGGCAGGTCGGCGAGTGCGGTGCCTACCGCGCTGCCGGGCGCGAGCCCCGAGACATTGGTCATGGCCTGGTTCCAGCTCACCACCTCCTGCGCCGGGCCCACGGAGCACACGCCGAGCGGCAGATCGTGCAATACCTGGCGGTGATAGCGGCGCAGGCGATCCAGTTCCGCGGCGAGGCCCTGCAGGCGGGTTTGCGAGTCCTCCAGGCGTTGCTCGATGAAACGGATGCTGTCGGCGAGCGCGGTGCGTGCCTGCGGGTCGAGCTGCAGGCGTTCATCCACGATCATGCGTGCCAGCACCGGACCCACCAGGCCAGACAGGTTGCGTTCGATACGCTCACGCAGGTGGCGCAGGGCCGTGGGTCGGTTCTCCACTTCCGTGAGACCAAGGTCTGCCAGCGCGCTGGCCACCTCATGTTCCGCCATCTCCGCGCCGGTGATGCGCGCCAGCTGTTCCCGGATCTGGCGTGGTGATTCGGCCAGCAGCAGACCGCCCGGTGGCGTGTCGCTCTCGCGGCAGCAGGCGAAGGCGGCCTCGCGTTCAGCCGGACTCTGACGGGTGAGCAGTGAGACGCCCACGAACAGCAGCGCGTTGAGGCTGAGCGACCAGAAAGTGGAGGCGCTCCAGGGCTCTTCCGGGGTACCGCCCAGCAGCGCCATGGGGTCCACGTCCCAAACCAGGAAACCCGAGCGCTGCAGCAGCGGTACCAGCAGGGCGAAGGTCCACAGTGCTCCGCCGGCGATCAGCCCGGCCACGAAACCTGCGCGGGTGGCACGCCGCCAGTACAGCAGGCCGACGATACCCGGCAGGAACTGCGCTGCCGCCACGAAGGAGATGAGACCCAGTTGTACCAGCCCCTGGTTGTGTTCGAGCAGCCGGTAGAAGCCGTAACCGGCGAGGATGATCAGGGCGATGAGGACGCGCCGGCCCCACAGCAGCCAGCGATAGATGTTCATGTCGGGCCCGAGCCGGGGCGGAAAGCTGGCGGGCAGCACCAAGTGATTCATGCACATGGCCGAGAGGGCGAGGCTGGCCACGATCAGCATGGCGCTGGCCGCCGACACACCGCCGATGAAGGTGAATACCGGCAGCCAGGAGGCATCGCTGCTGAGGGTAATTCCCAACACGTAGTAGTCGGGCGACAGCATGGGCGAGCGCACCGCACCCGCCCAGAGGATGGGTGGAATGGCCAGATTCAGCAGCAGCAGGAACAGCGGAAAGGCCCACCGCGCCCGTGCCAGGGAGCGCGGGTCCAGGTTCTCGCTGAAGGCCATGTGGAACTGGCGCGGCAGCAGGAAGGCTGCCGCGAATGCCAGCAGCAGCAGCGTGCCCCAGGGGCCTTCATGGATGGGCCGGTACAGGCGTTCGAGCGCCGCCGGGTGTGCGGCCAGCCAGTTCTCCAGTCCGGCGAAACCGCCGAACACGCCGAAGATCGCGAATAGTCCGACGGCCATCAGCGAGAGCAGCTTCACCACGGATTCGAAGGCGATAGCGAGTACCAGGCCCTCATGTTTCTCGCGTGCCGAACTGTGGCGGGCGCCGAACAGTACGGAGAACACGAGAATGGTCACGCAGAAGCCGAAGGCGATGAGATCCGGTGCCGACTCACCGGTGAGCACCTGCAGGGATTCGGTCACGGCGCGCACCTGCAAAGCGAGGTAGGGCAGCGTGCCCGCCAGCATGAACAGGGTCACCAGCACGCCCGCCCACTGGCTGCGGTAACGGAAGGCGAAAACATCGGCCAGGGACGAGAGCTGATATTCCCGGGTGAGGCGCAGGATGGGCTGCAACAACACCGGCGCCAGCAGGAACGCGAGGGTCACGCCCAGGTAGATGGTGAGGAAGTTGTACCCGGAACTCTGGGCGAAGCCGACGCTGCCATAGAAGCTCCAGGAGGTGGCATACACGCCCAGCGAAAGGGCATAGGTGAGCGGATGGCGGGTGAGCGAGCGCGGGACCCATTCGCGCTCGGCTGCGTAGGCCACCAGGAAGAGGAGGCCGAGGTAGCCCACGCCCGCCAGGAACAGCTGCCAAAGTTCAAACATGGTCGCGCTGCCGCCGCTCGAGCCAGTACGCCAGGGCGATGATGCCGGCCCAGATCCCATAGGGTGCATACCAGGGCGCCGCCACGCCCGCCCAGATCACCTTCAGCGGCGAGGTCAGGACGAAAACGGCAAACAGGAACAGGATCAGGGTGCGATCCATGAGCGTGGGTCCGCATGGTGGCGACAAGGTCCTGTAGCTTACCAGCCTTGTTACAAAAAGTAACAGTTCACGTTAGCCGTCGTTCGGAAAGGAGGGGGCCAGGCGGCGAGGTTTGCGTGGTAGGTGTGCTGACGTGCTGCGGTACCGGGAAGCGCCACCTCGACGCGTCAGGCGGCATCCTGGGAGGCCGTCGGAGCGGGGCGTTTCATAACGGCAGGTAAGGGTTTACACCGGCAGGGCCGGGCGTGGCGGTAGCCGCGCCAGGTCGAATTGCGACACGGCCCATGCCCAGGCGTCCGTCACATCGCCCTCGAGCAGTTCGCGCCCGGGGGCGAGGCCGAGGAACCGAAGGGCTTGTACGATGGCGGTCAAGGGGCGTGTGGGATCGAGCGGTGCGGCGTGGCTCTGCTTGCTCAGTTTCTGGCCCAGACCGTCCACCGCCACCGGCAGGTGCAGGTAACCCGGCGTGGGTAATCCCAGCAGGTGTTGCAGATGGATCTGGCGCGGTGTGGAATCCAGCAGGTCGGCCCCGCGTACCACCTCGGTCACGCCCTGGAAGGCATCGTCCACTACCACTGCCAGTTGATAGGCGAACAGGCCGTCCGCACGGCGCACCACGAAATCACCCACCTCGCGGGCCAGGTCCTGCTTCACCGGGCCTTGCAGCAGGTCATCGAATCCGATCGACGCCTGCCCCACGGCGACCCGGATGGCGTGAGGTCCGTGCGGCAGGCCGTGTTTGCCGCGGCAGGTGCCGGGATATACCCCGGGCGGGCCGGCCCGGGCAATGTCCTTGCGTGAGCAGGTACAGGCAAAGGCGTGGCCGTCGGCGAGCAGGGTATCCAGTGCTTCCCGATAGGCCTCGATGCGTGACGACTGGTACAGCACTGCACCGTCCCAACCCAGACCGAAGGCCTCGAGCGCACGCAGGATCGCGTCCGCAGCCCCGGGTACCTCACGCGGTGGGTCGATGTCTTCCATACGCACCAACCAGCACCCGCCCATGGAGCGCGCCCGCAGATAACTTCCCGTGGCCGCCACGAGCGAGCCGAAATGCAGCGGGCCCGTAGGCGATGGTGCGAATCTTCCTACGTACATGGCGGTGAAAGCATCAACCAGGGGGGCACGGGGCAAAACAAGGGGTTGCATACCGCTCGTTTTCGTCATCCGGGCAGGCGAGTGAACCGCTGATGAAACGCTGTTTTCTCCCCGTGTTTCTCTTCTTCAATCGTAAAACCGTGCAAAGGATTCCACCGGTTCGCGTTCGGTGCGATAGGCGTTCACCGGCGCATCGGGGTCGGGATAACCGAGGGCCATGCCGGCGACCAGGATGGCGTCATCCTCGCGGCCGAGGGCGGCGCGGACCAGGTCGGGATAATCGGCGATGGAGGCCTGCGGGCAGGTAGCGAGGCCGTGGGCCTCGGCCGCGAGCATGACGTTCTGCATGAACATGCCAAGGTCCAACCAGGCACCCTGGCCGAGGCGGCGATCGAGGAAAAACAGCAGCCCCGCCGGTGCGCTGAAGAAACGGTAATTGGCATTCCACGCCTCCAGGCGCTTCACCTCGTCGTTGCGGCCGATATCCAGCGCAGCGTACATGGCGAGCCCGCAGGCGCGACGCCGGCTCTTGTAAGGTTCGTGCCACTGCTCGGGGTAGTAGCGGTAATCAGGACGCTCGGTTTCACCGGCCGTGCGCGCAGCCAGGATACTTTCGGCGATCCGCACTTTGGCATTGCCAGTGACTACCGCCACATCCCAGGGTTGGATATTCACACCCGAAGGCGCCCAGCGCGCGGCCTCGAGCACGGTTTCAAGCACCTCATGTTCCACTGGACGTGGCAGATAGGCGCGTACCGAACGGCGTCGGTGCATGGCGTCGAGAAGATCCATCTAAACCCCCTGAGAGTTAATCGTCGGCGCAATTCTATGGCGACGGCAGGAAGCACGCCTAGTGTGGGTGCTCGGGGTGACAGCCGCGGTGGCATGATTCCCCCTGCAGGAGCGGCCACCGGCCGCGATTCTCAAAGGAGCCACTGCGGTTTCGAGAACCATTCACACCCGGTGCATCCTCCTGCAGGTGAAGCCGCAAGCCACGGTGGGTCATTCCCCGTGTAGGAGCGGCCACCGGCCGCGATTGCTTGGTGTAACCACCACGGTTTCGCCAACCATTCGCGCCCGGTGCACCCTTCGGGCATAAAACCTCCGACAGGTGAAGCCTCAAACTGCGTTGGATAATTCTCCCTGTGCTGCATTAAAAGAAGGGGCCACAAGGGCAAAAACTCGCTTGACTGACAAGGAGATGGGATCAAAATCCGGTGATCGTTTCGGTCACTGGATTTTTTATGTTCCTCAGCCAGGCCCTCGACCGCATCTATTCCTTTTCCCCCGAGCAGTTCAGCAGCCTGTCGGAAGGCCTCAGCCCCGAGCTGTTGAGTACGTGTCTGCAACAGAGCGGT
>Ga0172382_10014504_pt1 | contig 10023 bp, 8 predicted proteins | sample Leawel138RmetaG_FD_122245 | JGI IMG/M metagenome (GOLD analysis project Ga0172382, IMG submission 122245) | Leachate microbial communities from a municipal landfill in Southern Ontario, Canada - Leachate well 138R metaG | ecosystem: Engineered > Solid waste > Landfill > Unclassified | place... | reverse complement strand
TTCAAGAGCAATTCGGAGATTTTCTCATAGTCCATGGTGAAACCCTCTCTCTCACTAAGAAAAGTGCCGGTTATGCCCACCCGGCGCGACTCTATCGTGGTCGCCACCTTGTAAGGAACGCCTCTAGAGGACGCTTATGACAGCACTCCCTAGAGGAAAGGCTTAGGCGGCGTTAGCTTCCTCGCTAGGCGTGGCCGAAAGAGCCAATTCACCCCAATTAACAGGGTGTGCGGTAGCTTCCGACTCCGTTTCAGCTTGTGCCACCTTGACTCGAATCTTTTCCAGACCGTGCAGCATATCTTCCACGATTTGTTTACTCAGTTCAACCGAGTCGGGATCAAAGCCGGGAACCTTGGAGTCCGTGACGGTATTCTTGAGATACTTTTCGAGTTGCTCAATGAAGCCGCGAACATCCTTGAGAGATGTTTCCTTTTCCGGCTTTTCAAGTGGTTCATACCACGGATGGGCGTTCGCTTTTTCAAGGTCGAAAGGATTGTAACCCTGTGTAGTTTCCTTGCGAAGTGATACCTTTTCAGTTTCCTTCGTAAGCGTCACTCGGAGAGGTGATACGAAAGAGAACCAGTCAATCAAATCCTTGCGGTTACGTTGCGGAACAGCTTTCACAAGCTGCAACGCATAGCGGCAATCACCGTAATTCTCCGCATGTTGAAGAATGAAGATTGCAGCCTCTTGGACCTTGTCGCGCGCCCTTCCGTAAAAGGCGGACACAGATTTGATTGCGCGGCGAATCTTCGCGCCGGATTGTGCGGATGTCATGTTAACTGTAGCGTTCATTGCTCTAACAATTCCTTTGCTATCCGTTATGAGATGAAAGAATAACTTAGATAATAATTATCTAACGGTAAATAATTATGTCTAAGCAAAGACTCCGCTGACGAGTCCTTGCCTAGTCACAATCTATTATTGATTGTAAATAGGACTAGCTTTCTAGCTAGTAATCCCTAATACCTAGGCTAATCGGCCTAATTGTATTAGGTGCCACCAAATCCCCATAGTTGTCTATGTATGGTGACGTTCATCTATGCGCATTGTGAGTCGTGACTAGCAGTTTTCAGGGTGCTAGCGGGACTCCTAGTGGAGTCCTAACAACGCTATCCAGCGTGATTGCCTCTCATAACGGCTCACAATTCGCTCGGATTCTCAAAGGACTCACACAAGCTAGGCGGATTCGGCAAAGCTTAGATGACTAAGCGAATTGCTTACAAAATAGCCTAGCGAGTCCTAAGTCGGACCGGCACGCCAGCGACTCCAAAGAGTCCGGCCTAATCAACCGGGTTGTCAATCCGGTCGGGCAAAGACTCTTAGTGTCCTAAGCGCCTTGCCTATCGGCCTAGGTGTTACCCTAGGCGATTCGGGAGATCGTGTCAATCCCCATATTTGTTCCCATAAAATAGCGCCTTAGCAGTCGATTGCCCCTTGGGATTCCATAACATTTCTCTGGCTCTGCGGACCGGCTTGTAACCTTTGTCCGCAATCCGCGCCATCGGTGACGCCACAAGGCTTCTAGCTGGCCTATAAGGATCGGACATGTTTGCCCGAACGGTTTCCCGAATAATCCCATTGCGTTGAGCAGCAGCCCGCCGCTCTATCCGACGCGCCTTAGCACGCGCCTTAGAGGCCGCGATAGCACGCCTTTGGCATCGAGTCGTCATATCAATCCACTTTCCTCTTGCAGCGCCAGCCAGCCAACCGGCCAGCCAACCCGCCCGCCATCACGATACACCTGCGAGCGGCCGATTTATCCCATATCCCTAGGTGATTCGCAACCCTTTTCTTTTCCAATGAATTCAATCACTTAGCCCTATTTTACATTGTGTTGCATTGTGTTCCCGATTCGTTCCACGTGGAAGGGGGGGGGGCATCGAAGGCGTAGGCATGCGTGGATAAGATTATCACCCTAAAGCGCGAGATAAAAAATTCAACGAAGACACCTACACTCTAGGAGCCTCACAGAGAGCCGTGTGAAGTCCTCGGGGTGTCCCTACACCGGGGACACAAAAAAACCCCTGAGAAACGCTCTCAGAGGCCGTAGAATTGATGTTAACTTGGCTCGCCAGTCCCTACTTACTAAAATCCCTCCTAAACGAGGCGAGAGGGGCTAATAATAGACTATCATTTAACTAATCCCCCCTTACTCCTTTTTCGCCAGTCTCCCTTGTTAAGTGTTGTTAAAAGAGAATAGAAAAGGGACTGTTAATAGACTATCACTTTGCTAGCCTCTTTTCTCCCCCTTCTCGCCTACCCCTTAGAAGTCTTCACAGGGGTCTTTCTTTTCTCCTTTCTCTCTTCTCTCCCTCTAAAGGTAGCCCCTTAACCCCCCCAAACATTACTAACATTATAACATATTTTCTTCGATTTGTCAAGTGAAATCGTAAAAATATAAAAAATATTACTAAAAACACTATTAGGGGTTGACTTCTTCCTTCGAATATGGTATAATGTAAGTGTAATAATGAAAGAGTAACTTATTTAATGGGTGATTCGTGGCATTTCTAGGTCCTAATGACACTCCTCCGAAGAAAGGCAGAGGGTCTAAACCAACTGCTAAGCAACTTCGCTTTGTAGATGAGTATTGTATTGATCTTGATGGACCGAAAGCAGCTCAGAGAGCGGGTTACAAGACAAAGAACATTCATAGGCTGGCCCGAGACCTTCTGGTTCACCCTCTTGTGAAGCCTCTTATAGAAGAGAGGTTGAAGGAAAAGAGAGAACGAATGGCAATTGATGAAGATTATGTCATTCAAAGGTTGATGAGGCTTGCAGAGGACCAAGAAAAGAATGGTCCTTCGAACGCAATCAGGGCTCTTGAACTCCTTGGTAAGCACCTTGGTCTGTTTAAGGAGCGTCAAGAGATTTCTGGTCCAGATGGAGAGGCTATTGCCTACAAACAACAAATCCAAGAAGAAAGTGACGAGTTCACCCGCGCAATTCTTAGCCTCTCTAAGCGACACAGAGAGGGAAGTTCATCTGTCTTCTCTGACACCGGAACAGAAGGCTAACCTTCGCTATCACTGGCAATTCTGGGCAAGGCCCAATCAACTTGAACCTGAGGGAGACTGGGACACTTGGCTTATTCTCTCCGGGCGTGGTTTCGGGAAAACGAGGACGGGCAGTGAAACTATCAGACAGTGGGTTTGTGGTAACACGCCCCTCGCTAAGGGAAGGTATAAAAGGATTGCTCTTGTTGCTGAAACAGCGGCTGATGCGCGGGATGTTATGGTTGAGGGTGACAGTGGCATCCTTGGTGTGCATCCTAAAGATTTCCGTCCCGTTTACGAAAAAACGAACAGGAAATTGACTTGGCCGAACGGAGCCGTGGCTCACCTCTACAACGCTACAGAACCAGACCAACTTCGGGGACCTCAGCACGATGCAGCTTGGATTGACGAGCTGGCAAAGTTTAGATACGCCCAAGAGATTTGGGACCAATTGCAATTCGGTCTTCGCTTGGGTTCTAACCCTCGTTCGATTATCACTACCACCCCCCGGCCTTTGGCAATGTTGAAAAAGATGTTGGTTGATCCGACTGTTCACGTTACTAAAGGCTCTACCTTCGATAACTTTGATAACCTTGCCCCTGCAATGATCCGTCGAATGAAGGATGAATACGAGGGCACCAGACTGGGGCGGCAGGAACTCGAAGGGGAAATCCTTGATGATGTCCCCGGCGCTCTGTGGAAAAGGGAAGACATTGATAAGGCTCGCTGGAAAGAGGTTCCAGAGGATATTGAGAGATTGGTTATTGCTGTCGACCCTGCTACAAGTTCCGAAGCAGACTCAGATGAGAATGGAATTGTGGTAGTCGGATTGGTAAGAAACAAAGACGGCTACGCAGAAGGTGTTGTTCTTGAGGACGGTTCCTTGAAAGGTTCCCCGGAAGAGTGGGCACAAAAGGCTGTCCATCTTTATCGTAAGTGGTCAGCGGACAGGATCGTGGCAGAAAAGAACCAAGGTGGCGAGATGGTCTCTTCGGTTATTAAAGCCGTAGATAGGTCTGTCCCTGTGGAACTGGTCCACGCTTCAAGGGGAAAGATTATCCGAGCAGAACCGATCTCGGCTCTTTATGAACAAGGTCGTATCCACCACGTCGGCACCTTCGATAAACTAGAAGACCAGATGTGCGTCTTTTCAGTTGATAACATTCGCGGTAACGGTTTCGGCTCTCCTGATAGAGTGGACGCTCTTGTATGGGGTTTGACTAAATTGTTTGATAAGGTAACAGGACGGAGACGCCCATCTTACTCGTCCTCCAATCAAGGGCTACAGAAAACCACATATGCTTCTACTTCTTATTCGCCCTCTTCGACAGCTTGGATGGGGATGTAATTAACAATGGCTGATCCTCAAGTTCTCTCTTACGAAGAAAACAAAGGCCCGTCTGTTGATAAAGACAGACTGACTTCTTTGAGCGTTGATCATGTCAAAGCTTCTAAGTCCTACGTTCCAGAAGGTTTCAAAACACAAGAAGAGTTCCTTCGGGATATGCGAGAGGAGTATGAGTATGATCTCGCAGCCGATGAAAAGAACAGGAAAGAGTCCCGCATTGATAAAAGCTTCGTTAGCGGAGAAGGCCAATGGGATGAACAAGCTCGCAGACAGCGCGAGGGTCTTCCTTGTCTTATCTTTAATTCGATTCCTCAGTTTACTGCGCAAGTTGTAGGCGATTGGAGAGAGAATAAAAGAGGAATTAAGGTTCTTCCTACTTCGGAAAATACACGAGATATTGCCGACATTCGGGGAGATTTGATCCGCTCTATTGAGAAGCAATCTTCCGCAGATGCTGTTTATGACGAAACCTTCGAATCCACTATTCAGTGTGGTGACGGGGCTTTCAGGGTAGCAGTAGAGTATGCGAAGAACGATGTCTTTGACCAAGACATTTTCATTCGTCCTATCGCTGACTGCCTCTCTGTAGTCTGGGATCGTTCTTCGACTGACCCCACTGGCAAGGACGCCAGACATTGTTTTGTTGATGACATTATCACAAAGAAAGAGTTTAAGCAACGCTGGCCCGATAAGGACCCCAGCGAGCTTTCAAAGTCAGAGGCAAAGAACTTGTCTTCGAATGGCTGGCTCTCCCAAGACGGTGTTCGTATTACAGAGTATTGGAGACTGGTCGAAAGAGAAGAACTTCTTGCTCTGTTTGAAGACGGCTCTGTAAGGTTCGTTTCCGAAGAAGACGATATTGAAGCTCTAATGTCGCAACACGGTCAAATCCTTAAGACCCGTTTTTCACCAGTGACCTATGCCCAGATGCACCTTTGTTCTGGTTATTCTATTCTTTCAGGTCCGTATGAATATCAACTAAACCGTCTTCCCATTATTCGGATGGCAGGTCGGACTGTGAACCTCGACGGTGAAAGCTACCGTTATGGTCTCGTTAGGTTTATGCGGGATCCTGTTCGCCTTCGGAACTACTGGCGATCAGTCGCTGCTGAACAACTCGGCTACGCTCCGAAGGTCCAGTGGATTGCTACTGAGTCTGCGGTTGCCGGGTATGAAGATGCCCTCCGCAAGGCTCATATGTCTCGTGACCCTCTGCTGATCGTTTCTGATGACGCAGAGATCGGCCGGAATTTGCAACGGATGGAGCCACCGGTTCCTCAGAATGCTCTGTTCCAAGAAGCCCAGATGAACACCCAAGACATGAAGGATGTCACAGGGATTCATGATGCCTCTCTTGGTATCAAGTCGAATGAGACTTCGGGACGTGCTATTGCTGCTCGCCAACAACAAGGCGGTATGGCTTCAATGGCATACTACGATAACGGAAACTTGGCGGTCCTCGAAGCCGGAGATGTGATTAACCAGCTTATCGGACAGATTTACGACGGCACTCGGATCATTCGTATTGTTAGCGAAGATGAGAAGGTCAAGTTCCTTAAGATTAATGATCCTGCTGATCCTCGTTCTCCTGACCTTTCGGTCGGCAAGTATGATGTTACCTTGAGCACAGGTGCAAGCTTTGCTACTCGTCGTCTGGAAGCTGCTCAGGCAATGATGGACGCAGTTCAAGTATGGCCTCAGCTTCTTGAGATCGCCGGAGACATTGTTGCCAAGGCCCAAGATTGGCCGGGCGCAGACAAACTGGCAGAACGGATCAAGAAGACCATTCCGCAACAGTTCCTTGATGAAGATGAGCGAGACGGCCCTGATCCACAGTTGGTCGAAGCACAGCAACAGATTGAACAGTTGGCTCATCAGCTTCAACTCCTCTCTGAGGAAAAGGAAATCGACAAATACAACGCCATCACCCAGCGTCTGAGAGCTCTCTCGGATAACATGGTTGATGACAACAAAGTGGCCTTGGACGCTATGAAGGTTATCTTGGACCAGAACCCAAAGAAACCCGACGAGCCTAAGAAAAAGGCTACACAACCCTCTTCGAGCCAATAAGAGTTCTATTGCTCTCTTATTGATCCCTCGCCCACCCAAAAGCAATCCCGGTAAAGGTAAGGACCGCAATACAGTTTTATGACTGATAACACTGCTACTAATGAGATCACTGACGAAACCAGTGACACACTTGATAACTCACAACCAGAAGTAGAACCCTCTCTCGACGATTTCTCCCGCGACTTCTTTCAACAGGATGAAGAAGCAGAGAATGAAGAAACTCCCGAAGTCGATGACGATGAAACCGAAATCGAAGACCAAGATGAAGATCAAGGTGAACCCGATGACGAAGAAGTCGAAGACGACAAAGAGAGTGAAGATGAAGAGAGCCCGAAACCAAAAAGCAGGTTTCAGGAACGGATCGACCAACTAACATCCAAAGCACGAGAGGCAGAACGAGAAGCAGAAGCTTTGCGTCAACGCCGTGAGAAACTGGAAAAAGCTGATCAAAAGGTCGAAAAGGATACAGAACAAGGAACCCCTTCTCAGAAGGATTCCTCTGCCCCTGACCCTTCGGACCTCAATGCAGATGGTAGTGAGAAATACCCTTTAGGCGAGTTTGATCCTAATTATGTTCGCGATCTGGCGCGCTATACTGTCCAGAAGGAAATGCAAGCTGCAAGGGTAGAAGAGGAAGAGAGACAACGCCAAGAACAGATTGCGAAGTCGCAAGCTGAGTTGGACTCTCAATGGCAAGAAAAGGTTTCCGAGTTTACGAAGACTGAGGAAGCCGGGGATTTTACTGAAAAGGTAGCAACTCTTGAAGATACCTTCAAAGATGTTCCGCCCGAATATGGTAACTTCCTTGCTCAGACTATTAAGAGCCTCGACAACGGGCCTAGGGTTCTGAAATATCTCGCCGACAATCTGGATGAAGCAAGACACTTTGCTAATGCCGGTCCTCTCCAAGCTGTCCTTCGTCTGGGTGAACTCAACACCCTGTTCAAGAAGAACGACGAAGAAAGAGAAAAGTCCGTTCAACGGGTGTCTCGGGCACCTGTCCCTCCCCAAGTGGGAACAAAGGGACGGGCAATGACCAAGACGATTTCTCCTTCTACTGACAATCTCGACGAGTTTGAAAAAGTTTTCTTCAAGAAATAGGGTGGTCATTCTCTAACTAGAAAAGGAAAAACAGTAAATGACCACTGTTACAGTAGATCAGGCAAAGCTAGTCCTCAACTCCTTTGCCGCATTGTTCCAAAACAACCTCGTTTCGACCAACCTCGTTACTTGGCGTAAGTTTGACGGTGAGATGAACGACCGCAACGGTTTGACTGTTGTGGAACAAGTCACCCCGGATTACTACACCGAGTGGACAAAGAGCGGTGTGAAAGACCTGTCCGGCGGTGTCCAAGACACTCATTTCGGGTCGGAGCAATACAGTTTGACTCAAACCCTTAGCTCTAGCATGGGTTGGGGCGACTTCCAGAAGATTAAGAGTATTGGAGATGCCCGAGAGTCCCAAGCGCTTCGGAAGGCTGCTATTCGTCTTGCCACTGACGTTGACTCGTATATTATGCGGTATGCGGCTCTGGCGTCGAACAACTGGGTGGGTAACGCAAATGGCCAGAACGCCGTTTCTACCTTCGCAGACATGGCAGATGCTGTGGTTCGCCTCAAGGAAGAAGGTGTCGAAGACTCCTTTACCGCTGTCCTGAGCTATCAGGATTGGAAGGCGCTCGGCAACGATGTTGTGGGTAATCCGACTTCCATGATGGACATTGCAGGCGGTATCTACCGTCAAGGGTTCTCGGGTAACATCGCAGGAATTCCTACGATCTTTACTCAGCAACTCCCGGCAGTGCAAGTGGGTGATCGGGTTGCGTCAGCTACTTCGGTAACGGACTATGCAACCGGTGACTTTGATAACGACTATAAGGATGTCGCTATCTCGACCGCTCCGGGTAAATATAAGTCCGGTAAGCTCAACCTGAAAGGTCAGGCGGGTGCTAAGACCCTCAAGGATGGTGAAGTGTTCACTATCGCAGGTGTCTACGCTTGGGACCCTCGGGCGAAGAAGCAATTGCACCACCTGCAACAGTTCCGTGTTATCGGGGATCATACCGCCGCGGCCGGTAAGTTCTCGAACGTGGAATACTTCCCGGCCGTGATCACTTCTGGTCCTCACAAAACCGTTGTGAACACGAACGGTGGTGGTTCGACTTGGGACGGTCTCGCAGTTACTCACCTTGGTGTTGCCTCGTCGGTTGTGGAACCTCGTTTCCTCGCCAACAAGGATGCTATCGTGATTAACACGGCAGACCTTATCATGCCCGCGTCGGATACGGCCCAACGTCAGTCCCTGACTAAGGTGCCTTTGAGTGTCCGTATGTGGCGGGCCTCGGAGTTCGACACGGGTGAACACAAAATCCGCTTTGACGTGGCTCTTGAAGCCAACGTTATGGCCGATGGTCGTGAACGGATTATCCGCATTAACGGCAGTTAATCCTAAGGGTCTGGGAGGGGTTCCATACCGCCCCTCCCATTCCTTTCTTCTTATCCCATCTAACCACGACACCGGAGTTTATAAAACGTGAGAATTGATGAACAATATAGCCCACAACCTATCGAGGCAGGAGGCACTTATCTTCTCCCCTTCGGAAAGAGCGTGGCAGGTTTTCTTTGCACTATTGACGGCACTTTGACCGTTTATAATGGACGGGGAAACGTTGTAGTTGACACCCTTCCTGTTACCGCAGGTGTCTATCACCCTGTGCCCTTTACGCTTGGCAGCGAAGACGGTGGTAAGGTTGAACTCGGCGGTGGCGCTGCTGGCACATTGGCGGTTGTATAATTAACTATGGCTATTTCCAATAGAGACTCCCAGTTTCAACTAATCCTCTTTGGGGGAGGAGGGACACCGCAGGTCTATTTGAAAACCCTCACGTTCCTTTCTCTTGGCCCAATTGCAGATGATGACCCAATTGGAACCCCTATTCTGACTATTGGAAATACCACAGCGGGTTCCGTTTTGAGTTTGGGAGGGCCAGACACCTCTCTGGTGACGTTGAACGGTTTGCAGGTCGAGGTTAACGACGATCTCCAAGGACGGTCTCAAATCCAGTTTTATGTAACGGAAACATTGGTTTCGGCTTTGAACAGCCCCAGACAATCTCCGTTGCAAACTATTCAAGTGCAGTCAGAAAGTGTCCTTTCAGGGCTGCTCTTTAACTATCCTGAAAACAGCGGTTACTTGCCGCTTATCGCAGCCTAATACGAAAAAGGAATTAGATACAAATGGCTCTTCCTACAATTGGTGTTCTCGATAAGGACGGAAATCCGGTAACCGTTAACCGAATTGCGAGTGGTCAGCAACCTGCCGCAGACAGCCAAGCCGTTACTCTTTCGACTGAGAACGTTTCCAAACTTATTACTATCAACGATACTCTTGAAGGTGGGGTTAATCTCGTTGGAGGGGAAGTAGAACTCCTTGGAGGGCTTGCTCCGAAGATTGATGCGGTTGTTATTGGAGAAGCTGAGGTTGATGTAGAGTTTACTCCTATCAATGTCTCGGCTAGCGGCGACACTACTTTAGTTGCAGCCCAATCCGGTAAACGTATTTGGGTTCTCGGTTACGATCTAGTGACAGATGGGGATGTAACTATT
>Ga0172382_10014503_pt1 | contig 10023 bp, 9 predicted proteins | sample Leawel138RmetaG_FD_122245 | JGI IMG/M metagenome (GOLD analysis project Ga0172382, IMG submission 122245) | Leachate microbial communities from a municipal landfill in Southern Ontario, Canada - Leachate well 138R metaG | ecosystem: Engineered > Solid waste > Landfill > Unclassified | place... | reverse complement strand
TTTAGCAACTGGATAGCACCCTGGTATGAAACCTTTATACTAGAGTGCTATCCAGTTGGGTAGTAATACGAAAGTGTGACGCCATAACAAAGGAGGTTTAATCATGTGTTGGTTTTTTCGGAAGTCAAGAGGGGTAGCGAGAGGAGCAGGTGTAAACGAGAACATTCTGAGTAGGGTCGTGACTCTTCCTTCTTATGAAGAGATCATGGCAAGGCTTCGTGAACTGGAGATTGGTGCGCCAGAACACTTGGAGAAGAATTTTTTCCCGCTACTAGCCGAGAAGGGAGGCCAGAGCTTAGAGGCTCGGGAAATTTCCACAATACTTAAGGACAAGATTAAGGAGTTTAAGCCTATTGAAAACAATCCTGCCTTAACCGATCTCTTGCTCAGTCGAGTGCGCAGGCATGTTCCTGAGATCATCGAAGCGCTTGTTCTTGACAAGCAGATCGCGATAGAGGTGACTCGCTACTATCAAGTGTTGATGAAAAATTGAGCCAATACCAGGATTCAAAACTCAATAAACAAACCCATCTGGGGCAGTGAAAGTTGACAAAGACCCCGTTATCGGTCATCCCAACCGCGCAGTGTCACGCTGGACAGTTTTGCAAAGTTCCGCAACAGGCTTTAAGCCAAAGAGCATTAGCGCCTAACGGTGAAGAGTAAAAAAAACTGTGATTGCAATAGCAAACACAGTGGTGGTCACAACCACTTTTTTTACAACTCAACACCAATAGGCGCTTTTTTTTGGTTAAAATCAGATAATTTTTTTAGTTGGCCATAAATCGCGCAGATAAACAGTTGGCTGTTTCAAGCAACTTAACTTTTAGTAATCAATCTCATTGAGGAAAACTTGTTTTTGAAAGGGGTTTATTATTGTGAATTACTCCATTTTTTCTCCCCCTAAAATCCCTTACCCTCACCAGCTTGCTAATCTTTTACTTAAATCAACAGCTCGTCTTTTTCTAACAATGGTTTAAAGCGTTTAATCATTTCATCAAATTTTACTTGATCTGTAGGTGGGTCACCCCAGAAGCCTCTGAGGTCAAAATCGCCCTCGGAGCGCTCATAAACCCAAGCAGTAAATATCTGATTTGGTTTATTAACAAAAATGATTAAGATATTTGCTCCGCCAAAGGGGTTATCTACAATTTGGAAAACAGAAAACTTGCTGTCCAAATAATCTGTAAAAGAGTTGAGACCACTTGGTTTTCCATCTAGATCTTGTTCTTCAATTGCAGTGATCAGAATCATGTCATCGTCATAAGTTCCTTGTTGAAAGGCATCTAAAGCTTTCCTGAGAAATAACACATCTGGTCTTTTATAAGTCTCAGCGTATGAGGCCAGATCTTCATCTCTCAGTACAATGGTAGGGACAGGTGTTGTAGCACTAGGATTATCGTCTAATTCTTCGCTTGAGCTTTCATGCGCCACTGTTTCATTTACTACTGTCTCTTGAGCATCTCCTTGATCACTATTTTTCAATGTTTGGTTTTTTATCACCTTCATCCCCACCAATAAAACCACCACACCGATTAGCAAAAATACTATTAGATAAGTTTTCTTAGATTTAGTTTGTTCTTCTTTCATTTTGTGTTTAAGTTAATAAAAAATTTTGTTAATTTCATTAACTCAAAATTTATTAGTATTTTCAGTTATCGCCTCATTATTAATTTTACTCAATTTATTAAAAAAAGGGGAGATGGGTTTTGCAAAAGATTTAATTATTTTTCCTTATACCTTATAATTTAATAACTTAATAAACTTGATAAAACCACGAATCGATCAACTCTTTACTCTTCTTTCTCTTTAACGATATTGTGGGAAAAAGGAGGTTTTTCATCATCTGGGTGGTAAAAAAAGTCCTCCTGAGTATTTAACCAGAAGACAAAGTTGAGTTTTTTAACGTTTTATATTATTATAGGCTCATTTATGATACAATACCGTTAGGTTTTCCAGATTAAAACGATCATTAGCGATCACTTTTAGTTTGGAAGTTCTTTAAAAACTACAGATTTACCTAACTCCAAGTTCCAATGACGCTTCCTACATCTTTAGATTAAGGGTGTAAGAAGCGTCGTTGGAACGCACCATTGTTTTTCCAGTTCAATAAGGAGAGAATCATGAAAAACAAACCAGGTAGACGCTGTAAAGGAACTGGTCAAAACCGGCGAGGTGAGATAAGAGAATGGGTTAAATATCTAGTATATGGCATTGGTTCCGATTGGTGGAGCATTTGCTGTGAAGCATGCGGTGAGGAGTTTTTTTATAATACATATGAAACCGCACCATGTTTCTGTGACAACTGCGGGGACAAAAAGCTCAAAAAACCCTGTGGCCAAATGGGATGTAACAACACCATTTCTTATCGTCTTGGATGGGCTGATGTACCCATTTACTGCAGGAGTTGCAGAACAAAACACCATCAAGGCTGGTTCCCGTCACTTTGCACAGGAATAGATGACCAGGGTTGCTATAAGCTCGTTTGGTCGCCACCTGGTAATGAGCGCACCCTCTGTCCAGACTGTATTGCTAAGAAGAATCTTAGGGATCGACCTAAATGGCAAACCAAGACGTGCGCATTTTGTGGTGGGAAAATCCGCTATAACAAAGATTGGGACTCGATTCCCAACTACTGTCAAACTTGTAATGAGTTGCAAACGAAGTTGTGCGCATTATGCCACTACAACCAGATTAAGTACAAGTTGTATTGGTCTAACATTCCTGTTTACTGTCAGGATTGTCAGAAGAAGTTGAAGGAAGCGAGAGGTCAAGAACACTACATTTTAAGGGATAGCTTTGGGACAAATCACTGGATTGAGTATGGTTTGCCAAAATATCCTCCTGTTCGTTCTCGTGATTTGAAAGAGTAAGTCTGTAGTAAATGGGAGAGCGGGTTTAAAACCCGCTCTCCTGAAGTAAAATATAAAAAATTACAAAAGAGCTACTGCAGTTCTAGACAAAAAAATAAACAGATATTTTAAAAAAGTAGGAATTTTCAATTTTAAACAAGAATACCTTAGATAACAATTTTTTAAAAAGGTTGTTGGTCGATTTAATTCAAGACTTTTTTGCTTTTCAGCTTTTTTTTACTTTTCTTCATTCTGTTAAAAGCTCTTGATCGTGCTTTGAAACAGAAAAATGGGAGCAACTCAGACTTATTTATGATTTGTTACTATGGAGCTGAGTTGAGTTGGTATATTAGTAATGTACCAAGACGAAGCACTTCTTTGCGCAAAACACACTTAATTTCCATCATTATTTCTATCAATAAAACTTGTCAAAATTAATCCTACATTTAACAGAATATGGTTTTAACTATAAGTTACTTTTAGCCTAAATCCATTCCTATTGTTATATAATACTCAATATGACAGTTAACTCGTTTCTTAAAAAACTACTCAAGTTTCGAGATGATCGTGACTGGCAACAGTTTCACAATCCCAAAAACTTAGCCATCTCTCTTTCTCTTGAAGCAAATGAAGTACTAGAGCATTTTCAGTGGCTAGATTTAGCTCAAAGTAAAACCTACAGTCGTCAACACAAAGCAGAAATTGCTGAAGAGATGGCAGATGTGTTTAATTATCTTCTTTTGCTTGCTCATGATCTTGATATTGATATAGTTGAAGAATCAGCAAAAAAATTAGATAAGAGCAAAGATAAATATCCAGTTGCAAAATCAAAAGGTAGTAGTAAAAAATACACCAAACTTTCTTCATGATTATTTATCAAAACACAATCAAAGGTTTTAAATTTGAAGTTGAAGAAAATTTAATCGCAGACTCTGTTGAAAGAGATTTTGAAGAAAAATTTGGTCGTAAGGTTAGCCCTAGTGAAAAGAGTTCTTGGCAAAACTCTTTGTCATTCATGGAAAGGGTAGTAAGAAGATCAGCGGTGGCTGATGATTGTGGTGTTTTGATCGAGTACAATCTTCCTACGAGCTCAAGTCGTATCGATTTTATCATTACCGGTCATGATGCAAACAGCCGGAAAAATTTTGTGATTATTGAGCTCAAGCAATGGCAGACCGCCTCAGAAACACACAAAGATGGAGTGGTGCTTACTTACCTAGGTCACGATGAAAGAGAAACGCCACATCCTTCTTATCAAGCATATTCTTACAAAAGTTTTCTCCAGGATTATAATCAAAATATTTATGAGGGCGAAATTAGTCCGTTTTCTTGTGCTTACTTGCATAACTATAAGCAACTAGATCCCGAACCACTGATGGCTGAGATTTATCAAACATATGTTTTAGACTCTCCGATTTATTTTCAAGAAGACTGTCAAAAATTAGCAGATTTTTTGAAACAGCATGTCGGCCAGGGAAAAGGCATGGGGATTCTTTATGAAATAGAATCAGGCAAGATTAGACCTAGTAAAAAATTGATTGAACATGTTAGCAAAATGTTTAAAGGTAATCAGGAGTTTGTATTGATTGATACACAAAAAGTGGCCTATGAAACAGCTTTAGATATTGCCAAGAATAGTCAAGTAAAAACAATCGTTATCATCAAAGGTGGTCCAGGAACAGGCAAATCTGTAATTTCTATGAATTTATTGGGAGGATTGTTAAAACAGGGTCTCAATAGCATTTTTATTGCACCTAATGCTTCTTTTAGAGATGTGATGGTGCAAAAACTTGCTCAAGATGTTACAAAAAAAAGATTGCATCACTTGTTTAAGGGCTCGTCAGGTTTTTTTGAGGTGCCTCTTAATACTTATGATGTGGCTGTGGTTGATGAAGCCCATAGATTAAAAAATCAAAAAGCTTATCAGTATCGAGGTTTTAATCAAATTGAAGATATTGTTCAGGCCGCTAAAGTTAGTATTTTTTTTGTAGATGAAAACCAGATGATTAGACCAGATGATATTGGCTCAATTGTTGAGATAAAAAGAGTTGGTCAAGATTTTAATGCAGATGTTCATGTGATGGAGCTAACAACACAGTTTAGGTGTTCAGGTGCCGAGGGATATATTAATTGGCTAGATGACATTTTTCATTTAAAAGAAACAGCTAATTTTGATGGTTGGGAAGATGGTAATTTTGATTTTAAGATCTTTGACAATCCAAATGAATTACGTACCTCAATTCAAGAAAAACAAAGCCAGGGTTTTTCCTCTAGGATAGTAGCTGGTTATGCATGGAAATGGTCGAGCCCCAAGGAAGGCAATCCTGATGGCGAGGTTCAAGATGTGGATATTTCAGAATTTGATTTTAAAATGCCTTGGAATTCAAGAAAAGTTGGAACCACTTGGGCTATTGATGAGGAGGGAGTTAACCAAGTCGGTTGCATCCACACTTGCCAAGGTTTAGAGTTTGATTATGTGGGCGTGATTGTTGGTCGTGATTTGAGGTTTAACGCAGATAAACTTGAGTACTATGTTGACTGGGCTTCTTACAAAGACTCAAGTGGCAAAAAAGGACTCAAAAATGATCCTGAAAAGTTAACCCTGCTAGTAAAAAATATTTATAAAACACTAATGACGCGTGGAATTAAAGGTTGCTATGTATTTTTTCAGGATTCAGAAGTTAAAAAATATGTTGAAAGTAGACTGAAAACGAGAGCTGTTTAACATGATGCATTTTTTTAGCAAGGTTTTTTTGAAATGATTATATCAGGTTTAGTATAGCCATTCCTCCGTAACTTTTTGAGTAACTCTTGTCCTTTTTTACTAGAAAACTCAACAAACTCAATCTTATTTGCTTTACTAATTTTTCTAAACTGTCTAAGTTTTAAGTCGACAGAATACTCTTGAAAAATTGGCAAAATTCTAAGTTTCATAATTGGAATAAATTTTCAACATTGTAAAAGAGAAAACTGACAAAAAGCTGACAAAAACTGATATGATCAAGCTCAAGTTTTCTTGCTCAGACAAAGCTGGGTTATGAGTATGAGTTGCTTTTTGTATTTTATTTTTGTCAAGATCCTACTCATCAGTTAAAAAAATCTTGCTTTTTTTTGCTATACTATCTGCATGTCAAACCTTCTTTTTTTCCCTGAACTTTTTTCCCTTAAAAAAAATAAAAAGTTTTATTTATTGTTTTTATGGTTAATAATTTTTTTTACCTCATACGTTCATCACCCATCTCCAATTTCAGCAAAATCCTATACGATTGACTCGGTTAAAATCAATGCGGTGTTAAATCAGGACGGCTCGATGGATGTGACCGAGGAAAGAGTCTTTAACTTTAACGGCAGTTTCCGTTTTGCTTATCAGTACATAAACAGTTCCCCAGACCAAACCAAGACTCCGGGCAGGTCTGAGCCTTATAATTTAACCAGTTTTAAACTGTGTGAGCAGGAAGTTTGTTATGAACAAGTTGAAGAAACTCTTGCGGAAACCAACAGTTCTCCTGCCACTTTTTATTTAATCCCTGAACCTGACCGGTATTATCTAAAATGGTTTTACCAGGCTTATAATCAGTCCAAAACCTTTACCTTGTCTTATACAGTTGAGAATGCCATCACTCGTCATCAAGATATTGATGAGCTGTATTATCAATTTGTTGGCAAAGGTTGGGAGCTTGATCAGAGGAATGTTAAGGTCGGCCTAACCTTAAATCTTGAGCCTAAGGACCCAAGTTTTGGTCAACAGTTGCAGGCTTGGTTGCATAGTCAGAGCAAGGGTGTGGTCTCAATTGATTCTGAACGCGAGATTTTCTTTACCATTGATCATCTAAAAAAAGGTAATTTTCTTGAAGGCAGAGTCTTGTTTCCGCAAAACACCTTTAATCAAGCGGTGACCGGCAGTTTGTCTCAGCAAGAAATTGTAGCTCAAGAAGATAAATATATTCGGCAAGAACAAATCAAGGCTTGGAAAGAGCGGGCCTTGTTTGCTGGTCAGGTGTTGATCAATCTAGTCTTACTTTATGCCATTATTAAGGAGATTCAGCACTTTAATAAATATGCTAAGAATACACCTCTGTCAAAAGTAAACCCCACCAATACTTTGTGGGAGCCACCCAGTGATTTAAACTCTGCTCAGGTTTATCAGCTGTTAAACTCATCAAAAACTCTTGCGCCACAGGTTTTTACTTCGCTGGTGTTATCGATTGTGCAGGCCAAAAAAGCTAAGATAATCAGGAGTGATAAAAAGGTTGGTTTTATCAACAAAGATTATGAGTATGGTTTGGAAAAGGTGACTGATGAGCTACAGTTACAAGCAACTGAGCTGGATGAGATTCAGCAACAGGTCTATGAGTTTATCTTTAACACAATTGGTTCAGGTCAGAACAAGGTTATGTTCAAAAAGATTGTTAGTTACTGTCAGCGTAATCCCACATACACGCAGAGCTTTTTGAAAAACTTAGAAACAAGAACAGTTGAGAAAAATTTTGCCGAGGAGTATTTTGATAAAAAAGCATATGACAAGATGAAGGATCGGTCCTGGACATGGATTGTTGTCTTGATTGTGGCAAGTTTTATCTTAACTCTTGGTCGATCTCTAGTGATGGTCTTTATCTTTGTCTTGATCTTGAGTTATGTGCATATCTTGAAACGGACTGAAAAAGGTTCTCTCGAGGCTTCTCAGTGGAAGGCGTTTGACAATCATTTAAAACAGTATCAAAAAACTAAAAAATACCCGATCGACTCGATTATTATTTGGGAGAAGTACCTTGTTTATGGCACCATGTTGGGTGTATCAGCCAAAGCACTCTCTCAGCTACCGATTAAGTTTGCTGAAGCTGACACACAAATGACATCCCAGACCCTAGGTTATTGGGGAGTTATTGGTGGGGTTGACGGCTCCAGCGGAGTTACCAAGGCCGGGCAAGGCTTGGGTAGCTTGTCAACTAGTTTAGGCTCGATAACCCAGAGTTTGAACTCATTATCAGCTGTAAGTAAGTCAAGTTATGGCGCCAGTGGGGTTGGTTCTTCAGGAGGATCTTCTGGAGGCGGGGGTGGTGGCGGTGGAGGCGGTGGCGGAGGCGCTGGTTAAAACCAGTTTTTTTTAGAGATAAATAATTATTTAACCTTTTAGATAAAAAATAATCAAGAGCGTGATTTAGAATGAGATAGTTAGTAATTACTAAATTAATACATGACAGAAATAAATCGTCTTGAAGACAACGGTTCTGGCAACAACGGTTCTGGCAACAATGGTTCTGGCAAAAACGGCTCTGGCAACAATGGTTTTGGCAACAACGGTTCTGAAAGACTGGGAAGTGAGGGCCTCAGTCCAGGCAAATTTAAGGAGTTGATTTATAATGCTGAATTACCCAAACTCGATTTTCAGGAATCAGCTGAGTTTGGTTCTCGAATGATTAAATTAATTGATGATCAAACAGCTAGACTTGTTTCAATTAAAACAGCTATTATCGAGAGTGAATCTATGTTCACTCAAGAACAATTAAAGGATAGCGAATTAATGCTGGAGCAAACTAGCTTACGGGCAATGGCTGACTCAAGTTTAAAGCATCTTCGTAAAGTTATAGATTTGATTGAAAAAATTTTATTGAAAACGATGACTGTAGATTCATTTAAAGTCATGCAAGGTGAGATTCTTGACAACCTTACTCTAGGAATTTCATATTTGTTGTTTGCAACAGGAATATTTAAAGGACGTGAAGTCTCACTTAAACTAAAATTTTATGGCCTAGATTCTATAGTAACGGAAAGTTTAGAGTTTGCAGAAGCGCTCAAAACTTTGATCAACAAATTCTATTACACTCGATTTAATAAACTTGAACCAGATAATAGAAACTAGCAATCATGATTCAACCTTGGAGCTATCAATATCAAGACATTAATTTTTTTGTGGTTTATTGTTGCGACCAAGATTAGATAGCTTAAACAGTTCGGTCACACCTCAGCTGATTCTTAATCAGTTTTTAATCTTGGAACCAAGAGTGGCTTGCCTTGAGGTAGTTTAATTGAATCCAGCGGTACTCCCAGCATTGATAAATTATTTTTTTAGATCCTCTGATACACAGGCAAGCTTTGAAGATGAAGTTTTAGCAAGATGGTTTTCTGGCAGAGGAAGAGCAGTGCTTGAATCTGATAGATTGAGGTGATTCGGTTATGGTTCTGCTGAGATAAATAAACAATCATCAATACTTAAGTCATTGGCGCTTGAGATTTGCATCTTGCGCGAGAAGATCTCAATCTCATCCTGAGTGAGACGCTGATCAGCTATCTGCAACACAGTCTCTGCCTTGATTAACCACCAGCGTTGGAACTGTTGATCAGGACCAAGAACACTCAAGATTATAGTGGGTATAACTGGAGAGGGAGTCTCACCCACAACTGGGTCAATATAAAGTTCTTTTGCCTCAGTCAAGATTTTGCGATGGGTCTCTAAATCAATTGGTAGAGTTTGCAGAGCGCCAGACACTTGAGTACTTGATTTCACTAGGTTATGACCACTCACCGCATAACCATAAGGTTTAAGTTTTTCATTGAGTTGCGATATAACCTGGGTAATTTGTTCTGCGGAAAGCTCGTTCTGCACCTCACTAGGAGTGATACACTCTTTTTGCTTAGCAAAAAGAGATCGGTTGTGAGACGGTTCCCTGTTCATAATAGCCTTAGCTGACACAAACGCGATCACGGTCATCCAGATTGCTGCATTGACTGTGCAACCTATAACTTCTTTACGCTGACGCCGTCTACTTTTAGCTCGATCCTTTTCTATTGAACCTGACATAGAGTGCCTTAAAGTTTTGGCAAGTAATAGTTTGAATCTGTTAGATATGCATATTGTATCCTATAAAGATTTTTCTACAATCGTTTTTTCAACAGTGATCTGTTTCCAATAAAGATTCCTCCCTGCATAGCAGTTTTTGGTTGTTAAAGAAATGCTAATATTAACGAACTTGTACAGTAATTGAGATTTTTTTAGTAAAAAATTTACTCGTTTTGAATCAGAGTCACTAGTGTCTGCGTTACTTATTGTAGAAAAACTTAAACATTAAGGTTTTGTGTTGTTCTAGTGATCTTATTTTTTTTTAGTTAGCAATCATTTTCTTGAATAATACTGCAAAGTTAAATTTTAGATTATTGAAATATTCATTGATATTTT
>Ga0172382_10014502_pt1 | contig 10023 bp, 10 predicted proteins | sample Leawel138RmetaG_FD_122245 | JGI IMG/M metagenome (GOLD analysis project Ga0172382, IMG submission 122245) | Leachate microbial communities from a municipal landfill in Southern Ontario, Canada - Leachate well 138R metaG | ecosystem: Engineered > Solid waste > Landfill > Unclassified | place... | reverse complement strand
TTTTAAAGGGGGAGTTCTCAAAATTTCACTGTCAGCTTGCCGGTATGGGATAGGGCCTCCCATTGCCTTTCGTCTGCGCCTGAGAAATTCAGCTTCCGGTGAATTCTCATTTGGCATAATAAAGGGTAATTCATCCAGCTTGTCATCCGAAAGGGGAACATCGTAATGGTCTCTAAAACCGACAAGGGAATCACTGCTCATCCCTTTTTGGTTGTGGGTTCCCATTGATGCTTCTCCCGACTTACCCATTCCGTACCCTTTAACGGTTTTAAAGAGGATAACAGTCGGTTGATCTTTATGTTCAGATGCGGCATGAAATGCTTTGTAAATCTTTCTTGGGTCGTGACCTCCTCTGGTCAGCTGCCACAAATCTTTATCGGTTTTATCGGCAATCAACTCTTGAAGATAGGGATCGTCACCGAAGATCTTCTCCCTAAGGTATGCAGCTCCTCTTGCCTGGATTGTCTGAAACTCTCCATCGACCATTGCAGAGAGTTTTTTAAGTAAAATCCCTTTTTTATCTTTTTCTAATATAGAGTCCCACTCGGAACCCCAAATAACTTTAATTACATTCCACCCAGCTCCTCTAAAACGACCTTCAAGTTCTTGGATTATTTTTCCGTTGCCTCTGACTGGACCGTCTAGGCGTTGCAAGTTACAGTTAACAACAAAAATTAAGTTATCGAGTTTCTCTCTGGCAGCGAGAGAAAGGGCTCCTAAGGATTCAGGTTCGTCACTTTCTCCGTCACCCATAAACACCCAAACTTTTCTGTCACCGACCTCTTTGAACTCTCTGGCTTCCAAGTATTTCATAAATCTTGCCTGATAAATTGCCATCATCGGTCCTAAGCCCATTGAAACGGTTGGGAACTGCCAAAAGTGGGGCATCAGATAGGGGTGAGGATAACTGGAAAGTCCTTTTCCTCCAACTTCCCGTCTAAAATTATCCAGCTGGTCTTCTGTCAGCCTCCCCTCCACAAAGGCTCTGGCATACATTCCAGGAGCTGAGTGCCCTTGGAAAAAGACCATATCTGCTCCGTACGGTGAATCTGGGCCTTTAAAAAACCAGTTAAAACCAACTTCATAAATAGCACTGGAGGAGGCAAAGCTGGCTATGTGACCGCCGATTGAGTGATCTTTCTTATTAGCTTTTGCCACCATTGCCATCGCATTCCACCTTACAAGTGCGGCAACATTCTTAGCAACAATCGAGTCATCGGCGGGTAAAGAGACCTCTCCGTTATGCAAAGGACTGTTAACATAAGGACTGATAACTCCCGGTGAGGTATTAACGCCCAAGTTACGGGCACTGTCGGTTAATTCATTCAGTAGAAGATCGGCTTTTTCAGGGCCTTCATTTTTAATCACCCCTTCAAGGGATTCCAGCCAATCTTTTGTCTCCTGAGGGTCCGGATCATGGTAGATTTTATCATTAATCATTTATGACCTCCATCTTATGGTCATTATTAATATCAACTGATATATTAAAGCTCGTAATTATTTATCTTACAGTCAAGTTCACTCTAAACTTTTAGTTCTCAATGAATTGTGTTTCTATTAACGGCTCAAGATTTTCACTGCTTTTTTGAAGTGCAGCAAAGATCTCTTTATTAAGAAAGTTAAGAGTCTCTTTGCGACTTGGTAACGAGTCTTTTGCTATTTCGACGGCATCTCCGAAGTATACAAAAGCCTCTTTCTTTTTGGGAGAGTAACGGGAATCTATATTTCCCCAACTCAGTCGGTTTAAGACATCGAGTAAATTAAGAGCATACTCGGTGGCTCTGCCGATACTGCACGGACTTTTTATGTACGTGGGGTTTATATACTGTAAAACATCGACAACCTGCGAATCCCTTAGGTAGAGATGGGCTTTGACAGCCTCATAATCGGCAACGTTTTGTTCAACCACCGATAAATCGTTTCTGTTAAAGTTAGGGACATAGATTGAGTTTAATCCTTTAAACCTTAAAACAAAGAGGCGGTCCAACATGCTTTTGTCTTTCTGTAAGTCGGCATCGAACTCTGCTTGAGACATAATTTTTTCACAAATATGTAGTATTCTGATATGAAGATTATCTTCTGAATTCTTTATTTTATAAAACGTTTCAAGAAGTTGAATTGTATGAACTGTTGCCTTCTCTAAAAGTGATAAAACAGGGGATAATTCGATATCACCAAGCTCTATATTTGTTAAAGAGACCCATTTTTTTAATAATAATCGGATAAATGAGAGACCTTCACTGCTGTGACGATAACTGATTGCAATTGGGACAATTGCCACTTTATTTGAGGTTTCCAATGCCCATGAAGCTAATGAAGAACTTCCACTTGAGATCTCACTGCAATTATACATATGGTAACTTACTTGGCCTTCAGGTGCCAATGCTATCGGGAAATTACCGTTTTGAACCAATTGGCGCAACAGCGAGAGCCCTTCTTTGTTTGAACTTCTGTTTTGAACAGGGATTGAGCCAAGGCGGGGGAATATAAATGAAGCAATTTTAGGTGCCCAGTTAAGGACATCACTCCCATAGATAAATTGGGCGTGAGCATCAAATTTCTTAGTAGAGAGCTTGTTGTTTAAGGCATAAGTTAAGACAGGGGCATCTTCTTTTGCTGCGTGTCTGAATACCAAAATTAATCTTTGCTCATTTTTGTGGAAGTTTTCTAAATGGGAGATAAACTGATGCGGATTTAGGAGGTTAACACTTTTGACGCCTTCAACAAATCTTAAGTAAAGCGGGCCTGCCAGCCTAACAAATTTTCTTGTTGCTTCCGAGTATTTAGGCTTAGTAAATCCCTTGCTTGGTGTCGGTTTTTTAAAACAAATAACCTCCTTAGCCATATTCTGTCACTCCTTTGAAGCCAACATTTCAGAGTAATATTTTTTATCGATAGGGTAGAAGCGGAGAATAATTATTCCGATTATGTACCAGACAACCGGTATCGGTCCACAAATTATTTTTATTGCCAGATTAGAGAGAGCCGAACTTTTTCCGGCTTCATAAGAGAATAGGGCTAAAATCCAACCGTTGAGGGCCAACGCCAAAGCTTGGCCTACTTTGCTGGTAAATGTCCAAATGCTTGAGAAAACTCCCTCACGACGGATATTGTTGTGAATAGCATCGTATTCAACAACATCGGGTAATATTGAGTGGGGCATAACGTAGTGAGTTGATAGTCCGATGCCGGTGACAGCCATTACAGCAACAGCTCCCATCGGGCCGATTAGCTCTCCGAGAAGAGAGAAAACCAAGACCCCAAAACTCATTATTATCATACCGATTATATAACAGTTTTTCTTTCCGATTCTTTGAGAAACCTTTACCCACAAAGGGATAAACAGGAGACTTGTTGTCAATAGCGCTACCAATGCAATTTGGAAAAGCCCCTCATTGCCATAGATATAGGCAAAGTAGTAGACCAAAGCACCTTGAACCATGCTTGTTCCGGTAATAAAGAGGGTCCAGGGAATCAGCGCAGTTAAAAAAACCTTATTGGTTAAAGTTTCTTTAAAAGTCTTTAAAAATCCGACACTGGGTTGCGGCTTAACATATTTTGGTTCTCTTATAGCCCAGATTGTAATCAGCATCGTAAATAACATAATCGCACCCATTATGTAGCCCATAACAGCCCAACCAAGCTCTGTCGGATGAAAAATATTGACAACGGGAATTACGGCTGCAGCTCCAAAGAATGTACCCACAACAGCAAAGCTCATTCTGTAGCCTGTTAAGATAGTTCTTTCGTTATAATCATCCGTCAATTCAGGCAGCAGAGCTGCATAAGGGATATTTACCAGTGTATAGGCAGTATTTAATAGACAGTAGAGGAAAGTCATGTAGTAAAAAAGCGGCATCTGATCTTTGATGGCGGGCTTGGTAAATATTAAGCCCATCAGGAAAAAGGAAGCAATTGAACCGACAAACATATAAGGTCGTCTGCGCCCCCACCTAGTGCGGGTTAAGTCACTGAAATAACCGGTTATCGGGTCTGTTATTGCATCCCAGATTTTACCGATCATCAAAACAGTTCCTGCCAAAGCAGCCGATAAATGGACAATATCGGTTAAAAAATAGAGAAGATAGAATCCGATAATTGTGAAAAATAGGTTTCCCCCTAAATCCCCAATTCCAAAACCGATTTTAGTTTTTTTGCTAAGAGTGTTTATAATGGTATCCGCCTGTTATAGTGTTATTGAGAAAAGTCTACATTCTCTTAAACGATAGAGCAAGCTAAATGTCAATTACAGGCTTATTTTCTGAGTTAAGGTAAAATCTATCTGTTTGTCGGCATAATAACCGTGTAATTCTGGCGGTAGCAGAGCGACTAATCGCCCCATAATCTCATCAATGAGTTGCTTTCGGTTCTCTGCGTTTAAACGTCCTTCTTTTTGAATGATTTCAAACGGTTCCCCTATGACGACTTTTACCTCTGTTCTCTTTAATTTTTTAAGATTAGGGATAATTTTTTCCATTCCGATGGTTGCAATCGGGATCATCGGAACCTGTTTTTTGAATGCAATAAAAGCAACTCCCTCTTTGCCCTCCTGAAGTCTTCCGTCTTTACTGCGGGTTCCCTCGGGAGCGATTGCCAGAATGTTATTCTGATCAAGTATTTCAAAACAGCGTTGAACGCTTTTTCGCTCCATGTTTTCACGGTCTACCGGAATAGATTCCCACAGATTCATTAAATAACGGGTTGAAGAATTATCCCAAAGTTCTTTTTTGGCTAAAGCTACCATTTTCCTAGGTTGCATAAAGACATACATCATTGGGCCGTCGAGGGCAGAGGTATGGTTTGCTATAATGATAAAAGGGCCTTTTAGAGGCACTTTATTAAACTCGTCAAAATTAACTTTTAATGCAATTTTATAAAAAGTTCTTAAAATCGCATTAACAAAACGTTCCTGTAACTTTGCCAACCTTAACCTGCCAACATAAATGCTATCGGAATAGTAACAACCGAAACAATTGTTGTTAACATAACAATGGTTCCCGAGTATTCAGCCTTTATCCCATATCTGAGAGGCAATACCGAAGTAAAAACAGCTGAAGGGAGGGAAGAGATAACTATAACCACGGTTCTCGAAAGTCCGCTCAGCCTGAAAATATAAGCAGCCAATAATCCCAAAAGAAATCCGACACCCAGTTTTAAAATAATTGCCGCAAAAACATGGCGGTTAATAATAACTTTGCGTCCGGCAAGCGACAATCCTAAAAGATAGGTAGCCAGGGGTGGAACAACATTTCCCCCAAACTCCAAAGTTCTCAAAATAGGTTCGGCTATCGGTATGTTTAAATATTTACAGACAAAACCCAATATTACAGCCCACAGTATCGGAGATTTAAGGAGTTCAGTTAAAGACTTGGTACTAAATCCTCCGGTAATAATCATCAACCCGACACTCATCAGTAGGAGGGTAAGAATCTGGTCGTAAATTATGACTATGTTAACGGCGGCCAAGCCTCCCCATAAACTCATCAAAGGGATTCCCAGAAAGCCCGAGTTCATAAAAACCGTAGCCGGCAGGAAATCGCGAAAGTCTATTTTGTTAACGGAGGTATAAAGATAAACAATAGCGATGTGTAACGCTACGATAAATATTACGGCACCGCTTATCTTTAAAACGAGATTGCCGTGTAAGTCACTCAAATAGATAGAGTGGAAGATCAGCATCGGCATAAAAAAATCTGCCGCGACCTTGGCTAACGGAACCGAATCGACGTCAAATACCGACTTGGTTAGATAACCACCTAAGGCAATCAACAAAATGGGAAGCATCTGAATAAATGAATTGATTAACATTAAGCAGACTATAACCGGTAAAAAGCTTTAGTACAATAAGAATTGTACCTTTAGGGTGCTGGTTTTCTGTTTTAAAAATGATATACTCTGCTTGAATATTAAAACAGGTCTTTTAAACAAAAGGTGTGTCGATGGGCTTAAAAAAGAAGATTGCTTTTATCAGTGTGGCTTTAATTATTTCTCTTGTACCGTTGTTTGCCACCGGCAAAATTAATGGAGAACTAAAGGCTACCTTAACTACAACCGAAGAGATTACTTTGGAAACCGGCTATGCAGTAAAAATGGCCACTCTAAGAGGCAAAGAAGCCCCTTTTGATAAAAATGGTTTTAAATTGGGCGGCAAAATGGCAGTCAGTCCCATCTCAGTTGTGCTAAGTTTTGACACAGCTTTAAATCCTATTTATTTTGTTGAGATTGGCGGGGGAGCTGTGCTAGGAACCGGATGGAATTTTGACAGGTTGAATTTCAAAGGTTTGGCAATAGGAGATGGTGGAAGCGATATAATTCACGACTCTTTGGGAGGCCTCTATTACAACGGATACGGGAATTTAACTTTTAGCTTTGACACAAAAACATTTTTTGATAACGATTGGCTCCGGTTTTCTTTAGATGTTTATCAAGAGGTTGGTTATAAAGGTTATACGGCTCAAAGAGACGGTAAGGGGTGGGACTTCAATCAAAAAGGGCTTTACAGAAATGGGTTGAGTTATAAAGGGCGATACCTTCTTACTTATAAAATGCCAATAGCTATAGATTCGGTAGGACTCATTTTTGAAACAAGATATGAGAATATAAAGAATAGTTTTGACGTTGGGATGGTTTTTGATTTGGCGCTGTTTGCCAATCTCAATTTTAAAGAGCACTACAACTTAACGGTTAAAGGCCAAATGACAACAGAAAAAATAGATAGTGAAACAAGAAAAATAAGCAACGGAGCCTTTGGATTCAGAAAAATAGGGGTCTCTTTTGGATACTCCTTTTAGTAATAAATGTTGTAAAGCGGTGTTTTCTGACCTATGCTAAAGACATTAAGGGTTATTTAAAGAACTCCCGATTACAAAAAGGCAGGTGTGGTATGACAAAGGGCAACAGTGATTTTTCGTATCTTCTCAGAGACGGTGAGTTGGGAGACTTGAAAAAAATTAAAGAGACATTCTCAAAAGAGATGGCTTATAAAGCTCTGAACTTTCACCAACAAATTCCTGGATACAAAATGAGTCCTTTGGTTAAACTTGCCAATCTCTCTAAGCTATTGGGGGTTGGTGGAATTTGGGTAAAAAATGAGGCTTGTCGTTTAGATTTAAACAGTTTTAAAGTTTTAGGAGGTTCTTTTGCCCTCTATAGATTTATCCAAGATAAATTGAATATTGATGACAGCTTAATGAGTTACAACTACCTTTTTAGTGATAATGTACGCAATCGGTTAAAAGGTACTACGTTTGCCAGCGCCACCGATGGTAACCACGGAAAGGGATTAGCTTGGGCAGCTGGGCAACTTGGTTATGAATGTGTTATTTATGTCCACAAAGATACCAGTCAAAACAGAATTGATGCAATAAGCCAATATGGGGCTAAAGTTGTTGTCATCGATGGAAACTACGATGATGCTGTCAGTCAAATTATTGTTGATGCCCAAAAATACGGGTGGCAAATTATCAGTGATACAAGCTGGGAGGGGTACCATAAAATACCGACTTCAATAATGCAAGGTTACGCAACCATAGTGTTAGAGGCTCAGCAACAGCTCAATTCTTTGGGAATTGCCAAACCATCTCATGTTTTTGTTCAAGCGGGAGTAGGGGCTTTGGCTGCTGCAATTTTTGGCTATTACCACTCTCTTTTAGATAAAGATGCTCCCCTGTGTTCGACCGTAGAACCCGATAATGCTGCCTGTATCTACACCAGTGCCCTCTTAAATGACGGCTCAGCCCACCAAGTGGAGGGAGATTTAGAGACCATAATGGCAGGATTGTCATGTGGGATGCCAAGCGAGGTAGCTTGGGATATATTAAAAACCTGTGTGACCTCATATATAAAAACTCCCGACTATTTTGCGGCAAGAGGAATGAGAATGTATGCATCCCCTTTGGCAGATGATGCACCGATAATCAGCGGTGAAAGCGGGGCGGTCACTTTGGGACTTTTAGTTGCTTTGTTAAAACAGGAGGGAGGACAAAAATTAAAAGAGGCATTAAAGCTTGATGATAAAAGCCATATTCTTTTAATAAATACAGAAGGTGATACCGATCCTCTTCACTACAGGCATGTTGTTTGGGAGGGTAGTAATCCAACTCCTTCAGAGTACTATTTTTCGGAAGGTTTAAGCACCTGATCTAAGTAAAGCTGGATGTGCTCGTTAAGCCCTTTGGCTACATCAGAGACTTCCAGCACTTGTTTGGCTAATTTTGGACTCATTAGGTAGGCGATATCTATCTCTAAAGCCTCCGCTATTTTTTTAAGGTTTTTTACCTTTGGGAACCGTTTATAAGTTTCAATTCCACCGATGTAACCAGTAGGCATGTTACAACGTCTGCCTAGCTCTTCTTGAGTTAAACCACGAGTTTGTCTGTATCTGCGAATGTTGTCAATAATTTGTCGTTCGTACTCATCTCTTTTCATCTATATTATTTTACCCTTCTATAAATAAATTTCTAATCACCTAAAAAGAGATAAAATTATACCTAAATAGAGACAGGAGTTTCTGTTTTGTTTAAGTTCCAGAATTTTATTGGCCGTGGTATACTCTCTTTGCAAGGGAGGTTTTGTAGAATGACTTTGCAGAATATCCGGTTCATTGCAATCCAAAAAATGGAAAATGAAATAGAACATTTCCAAAAAGAACTGACCCAAATGAGGGAAAAACATCTGCAACTACAACAAAAATTGTTTGATTCTTCCAAAGATATTAAAATGGGAGTGGCTCCTTTAGATCTTATAAAAGAGACGGATTCTCTAAAAAGAGAAATCGGTGAACTTGTGGTCTCCATAAGAAGCGTTGATTCTAAAATAAGCAGATTAAAAAATCGGGCCAAACGTTTTAAAAGAAATAGCTAGAAGGTGATTGATGGTAAAAAAACTAAGGAAAGAGGTTGGTTTAGCGTTAGGAAAAATAGGAGTTTCTTATAGGACTGTATTTCCCGATGACCTTATCGAAGTCTCGGTTTATAAAAACCACAAATGGATAGTCGTTGAAGATGATGATCAAGTTGCAATAAATGCAATACCCTCTGATACCGGTATTGAGAACTCTTTCTGGGAGCAATGGATTGTTGAAAACAATTCACACGTTGTTCATCGTCTTTTGTTTGCCTCTAAACCAGAAATTCCTTACTACGGTATCTTTGAAATCCTTCCAAGTGAAAATAGTCTGTATCCACAAGAAGTTTATGGACGAAAGTGGTTTGCTGTGGAATTGAACGAACTGACAGCTTGGGGTTTTTTGGTTCTTTTAAAAAATAAGTGATACAATTGAGGGAAAAGAAGCAATGGAAGTTAGAATAATTGGTATTACAGGCGGTTCGGGGTCGGGAAAATCGACAATAGTCCGTAAGATAAGTGAAGTCATTAACGATTTTGTGTTCATACCACAGGATAATTACTACCACTCGGCCACATATATTAGTAACGAAAATATTACTGCTTATAATTTTGATCATCCCGATGCTTTTGATACCCCCCTTTTGTATGAGCATTTGAGTTTACTTAAAGAGGGCAAATCTATAAACATGCCCCAATACGATTTTGTCCATCACAGAAGAAAAGAAAAAACTGTGGTGGTGGAAGCCAAACCCTTGGTGATAATAGAGGGCCTTATGGTTCTTTACGATAAAAGAATCAGGGACCTGCTCGATTTAAAACTTTATGTTGATACTCCCGATGACATAAGATTTATAAGGCGTCTGTTAAGAGATATGAGTGAAAGAGGCAGAACGGTCGAATCTGTTGTCCGTCAATATCTGGAAGTAGTGCGCCCTGGACATTTTAATTTTATTGAATCGACAAAGGAGTATGCCGATATAATTATTCCCGAAGGGGGGCATAACGAGAATGCTCTGCGGGTTTTAATAACTTTTGTTAAAGATATAACTAGTTGACTTTCCCTTCTTTCTTTTTGGGGCGTCTGAAAATAGTATAAGGTTCTTTTACCTCTTTGAATGAAAAATTGGGAGGGACTGGATCACTGCCACCGATAAAACAACTGCCGTGACAACGGCT
>Ga0172382_10014501_pt1 | contig 10025 bp, 6 predicted proteins | sample Leawel138RmetaG_FD_122245 | JGI IMG/M metagenome (GOLD analysis project Ga0172382, IMG submission 122245) | Leachate microbial communities from a municipal landfill in Southern Ontario, Canada - Leachate well 138R metaG | ecosystem: Engineered > Solid waste > Landfill > Unclassified | place... | reverse complement strand
TGATGGAAAGACCTTCATCGTTGTGTAACCGGTGAATCTCGTAGTACATAATCAGTTTCTTTTGTGTTTCTGTCATGGCCAGCTAAGATTTTATTTATCAAGTTATGACAATAAATTTATGAACTTTAGAAACACTCGTTTTTGGTTGTTTGCGGTGGATATCCACCGCAAACAACCAAAAAACGATTCCGAAACTGGCGCACTCTTATTTACCGATTTTGGTGCAGAGTTATTTACCGATTACAATTGCTCCGCGCGGGCGGCGTGAATCTACTAAAAATCACATTTTACATCCCAAAACTCCTCTGTTAACCCTGTTTTTGGGTGCATATCCGCCGGAATGTCATGATTTTTTCCTTTGAAAAATATCCATGCCCCGTGGATTCTTTCTAAATTACTGGGTGGTTGTGCTCCGGATTATCCAGGCCAACCAAAGCCCCCAATTTCCATTGATCATTCCAAGAGAGAATACCTCCAAAAAATCATTGCCCGCCTAGGGCAAAAAGTCCCTACTGTCAGACGAAGTCTAAACTTTTAACCTTAAGCATTGGATTCAGTTATTTTGTGTTTGGTAGTACATGTGTGCTGATAATCAGTTAATTTGGATTAATCCAGTGCTTTTTTATTTCTCTATGCTAACTACTTTTTTTCACTTGCGAAACTTGAGTAAAACAATTTTACTGATTTTTACAAGTTGAATATTAATGCTTATCATATTTGCCATCCATAACTTTCTTAACTGCTTCAAGATAGCCATACCCCCAGCGCATGTCAGGCTCCAGGTAACTACCTTCTACCCATTCGTTCCAGGCATTAATTGTAATGAGGTTTGGTTGGTTTGGATGATTATCGACATACTCTTTTGCTTTTTGAAGATAGGCTGCAAAATTCTCTGGTGTGTTATTAAAATGCACTACCGATTCTTTTCCTTTTTTAGGAAACCTCGGGGTGTCATCATAACCAACCGATACATTTGGAAAATAAGGAATGGTCAGTGTAGAATCCCATTTATGCCATAATGACATTTCTTTTTCTCCCCATCTTAAGTAATCTTCATTAACACCTCCCCAGTGATAGGTCGTAATACTATTGATCCCCAGCAATGTAATTATTTTATTAATGCTTTCCGGATCGTTTTCCCAAAGCAAATTGGGATTCCCGTTATCTCCATAAGAGATAACCTGAAGGTGAACCCCAGGAAATCTCGCAGCTTTAACTTCCTGCCGGAAATAATCAAGTGCTTTCCTGGTCCCTTCCAATCCATCAAAACTTTCGACTAAATCATATAGGCTATAAATTGAAAAGATGGGTTTATTATCAAATTTTAAATAGTTTGGCTTTTTGAAATATTGTTTGATAATCCGGTCAACGACTATCTTAAAATTATCCCAATCCACTTCTCCATGCCAAACGATCGTATCTGTTTTATAGCGGTAATGGTTCCATTGATATCCATTGGCATCATGGTTGGCCCACATTATATAGAAATTTGCCTTTTCGTTATTTGCCGCCCCAAGAAAACCTTCATTAACAGCTTCTTCCAAAAAGGGTTTGCCCCCAAACCAGTACCAGTCAAAAATAAAGGTGTTTACCCCATGTGAGGTAGCTGCTTCAATTTTCTGTTCCCAAACTTTTGGATCATCATCCATTTTGTAACCCCAGAATGGTATTCGGGGCTGGTAATGCCCTTCGAAACGGGGATTCCCCTTTTGAATTATTTCCCATTCACCGATGCCTTCACCCCACAATTTCTCACGGCTCATCGGTTCATCGTGGCATGAGGGCCAGACGTAAGCGGCTACATAATAATCTTCATTATTTGCTAATTTTTTATTTTGTTGTTGCCGATGAATGTTGCAACTACCAAAATATCCTATATTTACTATACACAGAAGTACAACAAAAAAACGATTGAAAAAAAATTGATTGGCTTTCATTGGTGATATTTTTTACGTTTAAACTCTATTTTATTCCATAAATCTCTCACAGTGTTTAGAAAGTCATTGTATTATTTTTCAAAATAGTCTTTTACAGAACGCCAAATCCTTTGTTCGATCAACCGCATTCCTTTATCTGAAGGATGAGAGGCAACCCCCTTATGTTCAAATTTACCTATTGCAATGTTTGTTGAATCTTTGGACAGGTCAGTTATTGAGACAAAAGGATATTTCTTTCTCCAAGCATACTTTTCAATCAGATGGTTAACGTTCTCATTAGGCCAGAAACCATCAACAATTATTTTAACTGACCGTTTATCTGGCGCAATATATTTAACAAGTTTGCCATAGTAATTCATAAAATTATCTTTCAATGCTTTTGTATCATCTACATTTTCCGCAATCTTCAGAATCAGCATATCCGGATTTTTAAAAGGATCGAGATCAGACAAAGAATAATTGTCAAAATTTTTTTCGAAATCAGCAATATTGTTGAATTTGACCCTTATGGTCGGGTCAATCTGATGAATGTCCCTGATAAGTCGGTGGACAAAATCGCTGTCTTTAACTGATGCAGCCATTCCCCAATTTCCGACCCAACCAAATTCAGGTTTTGGTGGATGTACGGTAATGCTATTGCCTAAAATGAGCACTGTTTTGATCTTGTTCTTGTTTTCAAATCCTTTTACAGCCATGCTCCCCATAAAACCATCACCTCTTGTTTTTAAAAAGATTCCCTGACCACTTGTTGGTTGATCTCCTGTATAGCTGGTTAATACGATATCTGATATAGTTATTTTTTCAGATGCTCTAAACGTCCCTTCGCCAGCTATTGCATTTGTATGTATGATATTGGAAGCTGAGATATGGGATATCATCCCTTCTGCATCCACAACATTATTAATACCCTTACAATAAATATTGTTCATTTGTAATATGTCAACAGAACCTCCATCTTTTACACAAAGTAAAGGAGAACGATTTGCTGGATAATCTCTTGTAATATTACTATTAATGATTGACAAGTAATTAACCCTTGCCCCATTAATTTCAATATGATTAGTATTTGTAGGTTTTGTTTCGGTATTTTCAGAAGAATTATAGCCTTCAATAATCAATTTTTTTATGGTTTTATTTTTTCCAGTTATAAGGATTGAGGGAAAGTGGTCTTCTGTAAATTTATTCCGATTAATATTTTTAAGTGTTATGCATTCAGCGTTCGCATTGATATTTGCATAACTATGATTCAACGGAAATGAAACAGATTTACCCAAAGACTCGACATTAACATTGTCAATATAAATAGTTCCGAAATTTCCTTTAGCGTTTGGATATCCTTGCCAATAAGTATCAGCAATTAACCAGTATTCTTTTGTGAATCCATGTATATTACTAATCGATATTTTATCAACAAGATTGTCTCTGGATAGCAATCGAATTCCAAATAAGCCACCTTCAAGTTTAATATTATCAATAGTAACATCGGTAATATCACCTCCAGGTTCTTCGTCTGCATTAAACGCGATGTGATCATCCTTGGCATAAATTGCACAATCTTTTATTGTTATATTCTCTGAAGGGCCATCAAAATGCAACCCATCACAATTTATTGGCGCTTGTTCACCAACATCTATCTTAACATTATGAATAAATACATTTTTTACTTTCCCTGCATGAAGCGAATATGTTCTGGGTTTATATATTGTAGCATCTTTAATAATTAAGTTCTCAACTCCAAAGAAACGAAACACCGAGACCCATCCCATATATCCTTCTTGGGGATAATCGTGGATTTGTGCAGGATTAAGGATTTCATTAAATCCATTTCCGTTCCATATTCCTCCCTGAATAGAAATATTAGAATCAGCATACGATGAAAAAGACCTATGTGCATTTTCCAAAAGAGTTTTATCTGAATTATTCCGCAGTATTGCTCCACAATCTTCAAACGCAATGATCGTTGTATTTGAATACACCTTCAATCCTGTTACTGAATATTTACCGTCCCAATAAACTATAATCGGGCGTGATTGGGCTTTATCCAAAACACTTTGGATTACTGCAGTATTATCTGTACCAAATGATGTACTGTTTATGCCAATGTCTGCGTCGGATATTGCGCCATGCGCTGATAAATAATAAATATTTGATTGTGAAAAACAGAAATTAGTCGCTAATACGATCATTAAAATAATTAATGTATGTTTCAAAGTAGTATGTTTTGTTAGAGTGTCGTCATATAATTGAAGACGACACTCTATTATTTATATAAGTAAAAAATTATTAATACCCAGGATTTTCAACCAAGTTGGGGTTGTTATTCCTTCGTGAAGTTGTTATAGGAAGATAGTAGTAAGCTTCTTTAAAAACACGCGCATTCGCTTCAACATGTCCAACATCAAAATGGAATTTACTGTCACGATAGTCATAATAGGTCTGAGCCTTCGTAATGTACAAACCATTAAGGCCTCCATTTACTGGTGATTTGGCTGCATCTCTCCACCGACGCAAATCCCAATACCGATGTGCTTCACCTAAGGCTAATTCAACACGGCGTTCATGCTTAATTTTATCCAGATCAATTGTCGTTAGTTGAGCAATGCCAGCCCTACTCCGTATTAAATTAACATACCTAAGTGCGTCATCTGTTTTTCCCAGTTCTTGAGCTGCTTCAGCACAATTTAAATAGATTTCGCCCAAACGAAAAACCATACATGGGACATCATCCATTCCCCATGCTGGTATATATCCTAAATCTCTTACTAGTTTTTTTGTACCAAATCCTGTATAAGTCTCACCACTTCCTCTTGTTGGCATGGTAACCCCATTTTGTCCTGTGTAATAAACACCGGCAGTTCCCATCTTTTCACCATCCTCTCTGATTATATACCAATTTGAATATGTGATCCCTCCGCTCCAGGGATCTCCAGTGTTTAAGATTGATGCACGAAAGCGAGGATCTTTGTTCTTATACAGATCTGGTACATTTGTAACTGCAACATTGGCATAATCAATCACCCCCGAACTTCCGTCAACCATTTCAAAGGCATTAGCTAATTCAACGCTTGGGTCCATCATTGAACCATACAATCCGTAACTTGCCGTATTACCTTTTACACCTGCAATAAAATCGACTTCAAAAATCGACTCAACTGTCTTCTCTGTTAAAAACAAATTATAAAAATTATCGGCATACGAAGACAGATCATCAGCTTTTATATCTCCCTTGTATAGGGAAAAAACAGTTCCTCCTGAGCCACCATCACTTTCTGGAATGATTTGCTTAGATGCATTATATGAGGCCTGGAAATAAGAGCTAGCCAGATTTGATGGAATTCCAACAACTCCGTCCAACTGGACCGTACCATATTTTGCTATTGACCCAGCATACAACATAGCCCTTGATTTTAAGGATAAAGCTCCGAATTTTGTAAACCTATTTTTATCATCAGTCGGAAGATCGTTTAAGACTGCATCAATTTCAGAGCCTATAAAATCATAAACCTCCTGTTCATTATTTCTTTTTACAAATAACTCTGATTCAGGATCGTTAATCGATTGTGCCTGTGTGATCAATGGAATGCCACCGTAACGTTTCACCATCTCAAAATAGGTGTAAGCTCTTATCATTCTAACTTCAGCAGAAAGGATCTTTTTTAAACTTTCAGATATTGTAGAAGTAGTCATGTTTTCAATAAAAACATTGCACGCCCTGATTAAGGTGTAATCCCAATATTCTTTTAAACCTCCTGATGCAGTTAGTCCTCCAAAAAGATAATTATTGGACCATTCAGGATGCCAGGTATGCCGTGTAGTTGCATCATCACACAATAATGCTTCGCCTCCAATTAGTTCAGAATTATCCAGAGTTGGGAGAAACGTTGAAGGAATTTTTATTCTACCATATAAGTTTGATACATATGCATTAACTAAAGATTGGTCATTCCAAACTGCTGCGTCGGAAATAATATCTAATGGTTCTTTACTCAAAATTTGTTCCTCACATGATTGAAATGAGAAGCTAATAAGTACCGAAATAAATATATATTTTATATCTTTCATCTTTAAATATTTTTATTGCGTTTATAATGAGATATTTACACCAAAACTAATCGTTTTTTGTTGAGGAAAAAAGACATAATCACTTGATGAAGATATAGTTTCAGGATCAAAGTTATCTACATTGGAAATGGTCAACAAATTAACTGCCGATAAATATACTCGACAGCTAGTCAGTCCAATACTTTTAAATAGCCGTGGAGGAAGGGAATAGCCTATCTGAATGTTTTTTAATCGAACATAATAGGCGTCTATTAACCAATAGGTCGAAGGATATTTGTTGTTTGTAAATCCTGACAAGCCAATTCGCGGATATTTGGCATCGGTGTTTTGTGGTGTCCAGTAATCAAGCTGATAGCGAAATATTGTAGATGGATTATAGGGATATGGTCTTTGTTCACCCGGAGAAACAAATCCATAATTTGAAGCACCCTGCCACAACATCGCCAGATCAAAACTTTTCCATTTCCCGTTAAAATTTAACCCGTAAGTCAACTCCGGAGTATTTCCCTTTCCGATAGGATGATAATCGATATCTGTTATTTTATTATCCCCATTATAATCAAGATATTTGATATCTCCTGGCCTTATGGTCTTATTATTATTATTGTCCTGTATTACAGGCCAAGCATTAATTTCATCCTGCGATTGGAATAAACCAACTGCTTCTAATCCAAAATATCGATTTGCCCACTGTCCAGATTGTTGATATCTTAACCTTGTATATACATCTGATTTAGAATAATCTGCTTCCTCAATGTGCCCATTCTTTATCTTGTTCCATGCGATGTATCCATCAATACTATATTCTATCTCTCTGATTCTCCCCTTATGCCCAAGTTGCAGCTCAAATCCACGATAATTCATACTGTTAAGATTTTCAGACGGCAAAGATGCTCCAAATGTAGTGGGTAAAGACGCAGCTCTTGTAGCAAGTATGCCAGAACGCTCTTTGTAAAAGGCATCAAAACCACAATACAATTTACTCTTCCATAAATCAAAGTCAAAACCAGCATTATAGGTTTTATGTTTTTCCCAGGTAGTTAGAATATTGGCCAATCCCTTAGTTATAATTCCGGTCTGCATTGCACCATTGTCAACAAAACCTCCGCTAAAGTTGTATCCTGTAAGATAGTTATAGCTCGCTATATTATCCACACCTGCCTGTCCATAAGACAATCGTAACTTCAGATTATTAATGAACTGAACGTTATCTTTCATAAATCGTTCTTCAGACAAGCGCCAACCTATCAATACGCTTGGGAAGAGGCCCCATCTTTTGTCAGAAGCAAATCGGGGTGAGGCATCATACCTAAAAGTCGTTTCCAATAAATATTTTCCTGAATAGGAATAATTTAACCTACAGGCGTAACTGATTCGCCCATCAACATTTTCACTTCCATTATTCGTCATGCCAGTAGAAGAGCCAGCAAATAGTTGTTCAACAGCCGACGAAAGATATCCTGTTCTATATGCACTTAACCACTGATTCTTATAATCAGTATATTCACTGACAAGCATTGCCTTTACCGTGTGGTTTCCGAAAATATTCTCGTAATCTAAAATAAATTTTGAAATAAGAGAAGTAGACTCTTGACTTATCTCAGTCAAATTGGTTTTAGAAGTCATCCCTGAACGGCTTATTGAATACAGGTCATTAACCACATCATAATTATAAACATTGTATGCCTTTAGAAAATTTTTATCAAATTGAGGTACTACGAAATAATCAAACCTTGCTTTTGCAGACAATCCTTTAACAAATGGAACTGAATAATTAAAGGATAGAGATCCGTTAAATACTTTGGTTATATGTTGTCTTGTACCGCTAATATCAGCGTCGGCTGTTCCCTGTCCTAGTCCCGTAGGATATGCCGGATTCGGATTAAGAGCTCTCGTTGGTACATCATTTATTAAACAATTCCAAATTTCTCCTATAGCATATCCAGGGTACATCGAATTTTCAATTCGCCCAGACAAATCAAAACCTACATATAAATTTTTTGTGATTTGGGCATCAATATTTGACCGAAAGTTATACCTTTTAAATGTATCGTCGCCACTTCGAAGCACACTTTGCTGATGCAGATACCCCAGTGAGGAGAAATATTTAATCTTGTCATTTCCCCCATCTGAACTTAAATTATATTGTTGTATCGGAGCAACCGGTCTAAATATTACATTAAACCAGTCAGTGTTGGCAAAGTTTGCCTTATCATTTTCAAATTGTGCCTTTTCGGCTGCCGTAAACACAACAGCTTTATCTCCTGAAACATATTTGTATGCTTTTATTTGATAGTCTGAAAACGTTAAAGGTTTCCCTGAATTCGCTAATGCATCATTATATGACTGCGCAAACTCACCCGAATCTACAAAGTCGGTCATTCTAGTATTTGATTGATATCCACTATTTACATTAAAATTTATTACTGGTTTTCCTGTTTTCCCACGTTTAGTAGTTACGAGTATAACTCCATTACCGGCACGTGCGCCGTAAATAGTAGCAGAAGCATCTTTCAAGACAGAGATACTTTCAATTTCATTCGGATCAATTTGATCAAAGCTTTGTTCTACTCCATCGACAATAGTTAGCGCACTACCGAAGCCACGAATACTTATACTGGCTGCATCTTGTCCTGGTTCTCCACTTCTTTGTATAGCTACAATTCCTGGAAGTTTACCAGCCAAACTACTTGAAATATTTGCAACCGGGGTGTTGACAAACCTGTCATTTTTTACGTCCACCACGGAACCAATAAGATTGACTTTTTTCTGAGTGCCGTACCCCACCGCAACGACCTCCTCTATGCCAACAGTCTCATCAACCATCATCACATCGATCGCCGTCTTTCCCGAAATGGCGATTTCCTGCGTTTTCATGCCAACGAATGAAAACTGTAAGGTGGCATTACCAGGTACGTTGGGGAGCGTATAGTTACCCTGCGGGTCAGTGATAGTTCCCTGGGTCGTGCCCTCTATGACTATCGTGACTCCGGGGAGGGGGGAGCCGGAGGAGTTGGTCACGCGGCCGGAAACCGAGCGTTTTTGTTGGGCTGCGGTACCCGGTTCATCAGATGACTTTGGCGAGAGAATGATGGTTCGGTCCTTAATCTCGTACTGGATGCCGTTTTTTTGTAAAACCTGGTCCAGTAACTCCAGTATCGTGCCTTCTTCGATGCGGTAGCTGACGCGTTGGTCGAGGTTAACAAGGGCATTGTTAAAGAAAAAGCGGAATTCACTTTTGGACTCGACGTTTGCCAGCACATCCCGGATACTCACATTATCGCCTGATAGTGTAAATTTTGTTTGCTGCGAGTACGTACTTGAAAAGGCAACGCAAACATTCAGCAGGATGAGAAAAAGCGTTAGTTTCATAATACATGTTACTTTACTTAATTCCCCAACAAAATCGGGGAATTGACTTCGTTTCAATTTTTTTTTCATAATTTTAGCTTGTTATTATTATTAATAATTTCCGGTATGCGCCGGAACCGACGGCTGAAAGGAAGGGCAAATTCCTTTCAGCTTTTTTTTATTTTAAGATGTGATTTTAATGATCCTCCCTTCTTTGATAAATTTGACATTGGTCCCTGTTTTTCTGATAATATCGAACACCACGCGGATGTCTTCATACCGCAGGAACTGTCCGGAGAAACGGGCATTTTTAAGATCTTCATGCTGAATGATGAATTGGACATTGTACCATCTCCCAAGGATTCTGGCAACATCGGACAAGGGTTGGTTGTCAAATACAAAAACGCCGTCCTTCCAGGCATTAAACTTAGCGATATCGACCGTTTCCAAATGAATGGTGCTTTTTCCCTTATTGTAGGAAGCCTGGTCGCCCGGAAGAAGATTTTGTTGTCCGGTAATCCCGGTTTTGTAATAAACGGTAATCTTGCCGTTGACCAGCGTGGTCGTTACAATGGGATCGTCGGGATACGCGGATGTATTGAATTCGGTACCTAACACTTTAATGTCCATGTCGTTTAACCGGACAAGAAAAGGGGAGGAGCTGTCTTTTTTTAC
>Ga0172382_10014497_pt1 | contig 10026 bp, 9 predicted proteins | sample Leawel138RmetaG_FD_122245 | JGI IMG/M metagenome (GOLD analysis project Ga0172382, IMG submission 122245) | Leachate microbial communities from a municipal landfill in Southern Ontario, Canada - Leachate well 138R metaG | ecosystem: Engineered > Solid waste > Landfill > Unclassified | place... | reverse complement strand
AGCAAATTGCACGACGATAAGCGGATTGGCTGTGTGAGCGGGCCGGCGCCCGCGACTGGGTGGTGATTGCGGAAACGACGGTGCTCGCCGTAGAAGGCGCTGGCGCCACGATCGAGCGCCGGGGAGGACTCGCTGCGGGGCTTACCCCCGAATAGGACATTGCCTGGGTTGACATCGCCGTTTCGCTCCTGAGGCCGCGGCGGCGCGCAACAGCGCGCGCCGCCGGGCTCCAAAAGCGGCTCCGGCCGGTGGTCCCATTGCGAGGAAATTGGGTGGGTCCATTCCCAGGAAATCGAGTGGTCCCATTCCTAGGAAATCAAGGGGGTCCAATCACAGGAAATCCTGCAGAAGGGTGATGCGTCGTGTATCATGCTCCGCTCGGCCGACACTCCGCCGTGAGTCTCGACCATGATCATTGTCACGCCAGAAAGGATGACACGGAATGAAGGCGGTCGGCTTATACGACTACGGCAGCCCCGACGTTCTCGAGGTTCTCGAAATTCCAACGCCGCGTGCCGGTCCGGGCGAAGTTCGGATCAGAGTCCGGGCAGCCGGCGTCAACCCGACTGACACCCTCCTCCGTAGCGGCTGGCAACGCGGACGCTGGGGCGCGGAGCCGCCGTTCGTACCCGGTATGGACGTGGCAGGGACGATCGACGAGGTCGGCGAGGGTGTCAAGAACTCGCACAAGTGGACCGTCGGCGACGAGGTGACGGCCATCATAATTCCGAAAGGCAGCTCTGGGGGTTACAGCGAGCACGTAGTGGTTCCCGCCGACTCGGTCACCACGAAGCCGGCGGGAGCAACCTGGGCCGAAGCGGCCTCCTTCCTGATGAACGGGCTCACCGCCCGCCAGGCGCTTGACCTTCTGGGCTTGCCGGCCGGCGCGACGCTCGGCGTGACCGGCGGCGCGGGCGCATTCGGTGGGTATGTAATCCAGCTCGCGGCGAACGCGGGCTTACGCGTCATCGCCGATTCCTCGCCAGCCGACGAGGATCTGATTCGTTCCTTTGGCGCGCACGAAATCGTTTCTCGCGGTGACGGTGTCGCAGGTCGTCTCCGCGCTGTCGTCCCTGAAGGGCTCGACGCGATCGCCGACGGCGCACTGCTGCACGATCAGGTCATACCGGCGGTCCGTGACGGTGGGCAGATCGCCGTGCTGCGATTGTGGGAAGGGCAAGCCGAGCGCGGGATCAAGGTACACCCGTTCACGGTGCGCAGTTACGCGACGAACGCCGCGGCCATCAACCGCGTGCGCGAGCAAGTCGAATCGGGCGTCCTCGCAATCCGCATTGCCGCAACGCTTCCCTTTTACGAAGCAGCAGAGGCCCATCGCCGCCTCGAACGCGGCGGTCTCCGAGGGCGGATTATTCTCGAGTTCTGAGCGAGGTGTCCGCCCGTTTCACGTCGGCTACGGAACGGCGCGCTTTGCGATGATCAATTAGGCGGTTGCAGTCCTCCACCCAGTGGATGAGCGTGACCGTCGCTTTGGCGATGGTAACTCGAGACGCGGGGCCCAGCGGGCCCTACCGAGTCGTTCAACCGTCGGTTCTGAAAAGCAAATGCCTGAACGACTCGATCCTGTCGCAGCCTCACGCTCTTGTTTCACGGAGGCGTGGCGCAAAAAGATGCGAAGACGAACGACCCAACAGTCCGTCTGGCCACTACGCGAGGCGTGGGAAGTCCGTCGCACCGGATGAATTGAGAGGGTCATATCAGGAAAGAAAGCCCGAGACGGGCCGCGAAACGCGTGGCTCGCTCCAGACGTCTTTCGAGTCGATCATACGCTGCGTCACGAGCGCGGCCGGTTGTCCCGTCATGTACCCTCCCTCGTGCGTCCATGCGGCAAGGCTCTCACGTTGCAACCCGATATCTCAGACGATGGTAGGTACGCTCACGCGCGCTTCCATCCGCAGGCGAAGCAGCGCCACAAATGCCAGAGCGGTCACGCTGGCCATGGCCATGAAGCTCGCCGAATAGCTGCCGCTGACGTCGAAGAGATGACCGCTCAAAGGCATCGACACCGTCACCATGAAGATAGCGATCGGCTGCATGCGGCCCATCACGCGGCCGAACACGAAGGGACCAAAGACACGTGCGAGCAGCGCTCCCCAGGCCGGCAGGAATGTCCCGGTTGCCAAGCCGACCGATACGGCTGCCAGCACCATGGACCAGTACTCCTGGACCAGGACCAGCGTGACCAATGGAAGCCCGAGCATTGCCAGCGAAGCGAGCAGCGCCCATTTCAGGTCGATCCGGTCCGCGAACACGCTGAACAGCAGCTTGCCGCCGATGCCCGCACCCGAGACGGTGGATACCAGGAGCGCGGCCTGCTTCGTTCCTATCCCATGGCCGATCGCGAAGGGGACGAAGTTCGCCAGGATTACCGTGAAGGCGGCCATCACCGCCCCGACGGCCAGCGCAATGCGCCAGAAGGCGGGATCAGTCATCAGATTTGGCAGGCGAACCTCGTGGGCGGGGAACGCAGCGCCCGACACGAGTCCCTCCGCGGTCTGCCCGTCGGGATGCAGCCCAAGATCGGCCGGGCGGCATCTGACGACCAGCCACACGGGGGGCAGCATGACCAGCACAGCGATTCCTGCCAGCCAAAGACAGGCTGTGCGCCAACCATGAGCGTCCATGAGCGTCTGCAGAAGTAGCGGTACCAGCAAGCCACCAAGCGAGCTGCCGACCGCCGTGAGCCCCAGCGCGCGGCCCCGCTGCCTTGAAAACCACCGCGTCACGAGTGTGCTGGTGCCGATGGATCCCAGAAAGGCCGAGCCGAGCGGCATCAGCAACCCGAAGGCAATGACGAAGTGCCAGATGCGGCGCGACGCAGCAATCAATACCATGGCAACTGCAAGAAAGAGAGCTCCGACCGAAAGCAGCACACGAGCCGAACGCCGGTCCACGAGCGATCCGACGAAGGGCGAGATCAGGATCGACGTCACGGAGGCTGCCGTCATGCCCCACATCATCTCCATGCGTCCGGCGCCGAATTCCTCAGCCAGAGGTAACACAAGCAATCCATAGGAATAAGTGCCAAATCCATTGCTCAGCGCCATTGCAAGCGCGGCGACCGCCACGATTCGCCAGCCGTAGTACATCGCCTCTCCGTGTCGAATCCTGTCCGACCAATCGGCCGGCGCGCAGAATATGAAACGCGCGATGGCTCCGCCCTGCACCCTACCCGTTCAGGTGCTCCACTTCCGGGCTGACGTTACCCAGCCCTGAACTCTCCACATGACGCACAGACCCAACTTGCCGCAGGCGCGATAGCAGATGCACGAGGTGCAATCGATTGCGGGCTTGCGCCCAGTTCGGCAAGCGCCTCGGCTTCCGACGACGTAGCTCCAGGTCGCTCCGGATCTCGTCGAGCCGTAGGTCGCCGAGACGCTCGTTTACTCTGTCTACCCGAGCGCGCATTGACTGCAGCCCCGGACCAACAACCTGCTCGAGCGGATCATCCGCAACGGGTGCTTACGTCGAGTTGCGAGCGTCCAAGCGAGGTTTCGACCACGGATGGATGATGCGGAGCTTTGGCCAACCACCGTGTCGCGAGTCTCGCCATACGGCTCCAGTCCAATCGTCCGCGCCGGCCTGCGCGAGCACCACCCGCCAGAGAGTCGTGACGTCCGGCCTCTTGAGGAAGTCGGCCGCCACGATTCGCCAGCCGTGGTGCATCGCCTCTCCGTGCCGAGGCCCGCGGGGCGAAGCGACCGACGTCCTACGTGTGAAACGCGCGACGGCGCCGCTCCTCGCCGTGCCCGTTCATCTGTTTTGCTTTTGGGGTGACGCTACCCAGCTGTTGGCGCGGTCGTAGGGGTGCGGGTCGGCGGTGCCGTCGAGGTACGCCTGCAGCACCTGCTCGCCGCGCTTCGAATTCGTCTCGCGCCCCTGGATTCTCCACATGGCGCGCACGCCTAACATGCCGCCGACGCGATAGCAGATGTATGACGTGTACTCGATTGCTGTCTTGCGTCCCATGCGTTCGGCGAGCGCGTCGAACAACTCCGGAGTGAGCTGCCCCTGGACGGTCGCGCGGACATACTCGGCGAGCTGGCGGTCCGCCGGCGAGAGGGCGTCGAAGCGCTCCTCGTAGATCGCCTGGACGTCGGACGCAGCAAGCCCGACTCCGACCGCATCGGCGACATGGATAGGCGCCAGGTACCGCGCTCCCAACAACGCCTTCAGCAGCATTCCGACGGTCAGCTCGGCCAGCTCGCGATCGCGATTGGTGAAGCTCCCGCGCTTCTCGGCCGCCTGGTAATAGTCGCCGAAGCTGGACCAGAGCCTGGCGACGCGCGGGCTTTGCAGCAGCCCCTGGAAGTACGGCGTCAGCCGGTATTCCTGGCCGGCATTCGCCGGAACGGATTCGAAGAAGCGCTTCGAGCGCGCGAGCACGTCGTCGAAGATCGCGCGCTCCTCGTCGTCGAGCGACTCCCGATCGGGAAGCGGTAATCTCGACTTCTCGATTTCGGCCATTGTGAGACCTGGGATGAGGTCTTCGCCCTTCAGTTGGTACATGCTCATTTCCTCGGTCGGTGTTCAGTGGTCATGGATGATGTAGCGCCGGAGCCGCCGAAGCTTGGCCTGCGATGATCGCTTTCAGCGGCGCTAAAACTTCGACGGAGTGGCTACGCAGATCCTCGAGCGTGAGCAGTTCCGATGCGATGAAATCACGGCCCCTCACAGACTCGTGACGTCCAGTCTCTTGAGGAAGTCGGCGCCGAGCAATTCCTCCCTCAGGCGTCCGAGGTGCCGATCAGAGTAGACCCGCTCGCCGACCATCTTGTCGCCCACGAAGGGAATGACAGCGACCGTGTGACACCGCCGCGTCGTTCCATCCCCAAGATCGTAGATATTGCTGAATTCGTGGATCAGGACGTCGTTGCCGGCCGCGGATGCCGTGATCCGGTGCGATTTCGCCGTGCGCAGGTCATTCTGCGATGCGAGAGGAAACAGTCGCCTCGAGCGTTCGAGCACTGCCTGACGACCGGTAATCCGGATCGCCTGGGGGTACATCTCGAACTCCGGCACCTCGATGAGGTAGTCCAGCATCCCTTCGAAGTCACCGTTCATGAAGCACTGTGCGTACGCCATATTCACTTCGATCATGCGGGCCATCCGTTCTTTCGACGGAATCGCGTGCGTGCTCTCGGTCAACTGGGGATACTCCACGGCGGAGCGCTCATCCTGTCCAAACTCTGCGGTCATGGTTTGCCTTTTCCTCGGTTGTTTGCCGACGCGACACAATCGTGCGCCGTCTCAGACGCTAGCGGCGGGAGCCTTTACCCACTCGCTCGCCATGTTGGAGCTCTCGGGCTCGCGTTTGCCGTCGATATACTCCTGCAGCACCTTGTATCCCTCCGAGTTGTCGGACGGCAGATCCTGGATGCCCCAGTGCGCCTGGACGGTCCTCAGGAGCCCGATTCTCCACGTGACGAACGAGATGAACTCGACCACCGTCTTCACGTTCCAACGCGTAACGAGCCCATCGAACAGCGCCTTGGTGAGCCCGCCGGTTGCCGTCACCCGCACGGACTCGAAGATCTGCCTGTCCTCCGGCGATATGTCGTTGACCCGGCCCTCAAGAATTGCCTTTATATCCTTCGGCGCCACCCCCGTGCTGACGGCCCACGTGATCCAGATTGCGCTGAGCGGGATCTGTCCGGTTCTGGCGTTGGTGAGCAGCGGAAGGAGAGAGAGTAACCCGACGTCGCGGTCGCGGTTCGTGAAGCTGCCGCGAGCCTCGGAGGTCTGGTAGAAGTCGCCGAACTGAGCCCAGAGCCTGGCCCAGAGCCTGGCGAGACTGGGGCTCTGCAGCAGCCCTTGGAAGAGAGGCGTCAATCGATAGTGGGTGCCGTCCTTGAAGGACTTGAAGAACCGCTCTGACCGCTGCGCGACGTACTCGAACGCCGCCCGCTCGTCGTCATCCAGCGTTGCCGGATCGGGAAGCGGGAGTGACGATTCCGCGAGTTCTTCCGCCGTCTTGCCGGGGAGCAGTCGCCGCTTGTTCTCAGCACCGTCCATCGTGCCTCCATTGCATGTATCGCCCTCCAGGTGCGTGGCCAACAATCCTATCGCGCTCGTGACTTAGCCACACCGGCCCGGGTCCGGTGGCTGGATTCCACGCGTGCCCTTCGGCCTCGGAATCTGCAACTCGTCATCGTCAGCGGATGGGAAACTCGTGCTCGATGAAATTTCTCTGATGGCAATCCTGCGCACACCTATCGGAGGACAGGTTGATGAGCGTGCAGATGAACGTGCGGAAAAGACGATGTGTTCAACGCCCTCCCTTCGATAGGTTCGTCCGCGAGAGATTTTCGCGACTATGCGGGTCTGGAAAGAAGCCTTGGCGCACCGAATTGCGAGATCCACTTCGATCGATCTCTGCAGAAGGACGCACTTTGCAACCATACAGATCTTGATAGCAATGGCTCTAGGCAGATCGATTTGGCGCCGACGAACACGGGGTGTTGCGCTCGCGTTGACCCTTGCGGGCATCATCGGGCTTGCGTCCGGTTGCGGCCGCCCGGACGAGTCGAGCGACGGGGAACCGGTCGAGAAGCCGGTGAAAAAGGAGTCGGTCGATTCCATGGCAGCAACGTCCGCATGGAGCATGCAATCGAATTGCGGCAGCTGTCATACGATAGAAGCGGCGTCCCAAAAGGACGGCGTTCATCTGGCCTCACACCACGCCGACGTCCCGTGTATCGCCTGTCATCAGAATGAGTCGGCGCTCAGCGTTGCGCATGCCAATATGACGAAGACACCGACAAGATCTGGGCTGGACGCGCCGATCGACAACGAAGTCTGTTTCAACTGTCATACGAGCTGGGAGCACCTCGCAAAACTCACGCAAGACAGCCGAGCTCTGGTCGATACCAAGAACACCGTAGTCAACCCGCACGGGATTCCGCAGACAGCTTCTCATAACAGGAATCCGTATTGCTTTGTCTGCCACGTGATGCACGTGGACGCCAGACCTGCGGACGAGTACTGCGTGGGCTGCCATCACAAGAAGGTGTTCGAGTGCTATACGTGCCACACATCCAACGATGTCGTCAACTGAGTTTCGGACCTAGTATAAGGTTCCGGAAGTAACTTTACGTGTCGAGCGCTGTCCAAAGGTTCTTCTTGGACTGCGGAGAACTCGACGATGCCTCGAGCGAACAGCAAGGTCATTCTGACCCACGACGAACGTCTGCAACTCGAATCGATCGCACGCTCGCGCTCGATGCCGCACGGTCTCGTGCGGCGGGCCCAGATTGGTCTCGGGTCGCGACGGCGTCGGGTCCAGCGAACTCGCCCGTCGTCATCAGGTCAGCCGACCGACGGTGTATCTATGGTGCAAGCGTTGGCGCGAGGCGGGGCTCGCTCGCCATTACCTTGATCTCCACTGCTTGCTCCTGAGTCAACATCGTCGGTGGCCAAAAAGCCACCATCATTACCCAGGTGGGTCAGATTTACTCCGACGGGGTGGGTCAGTATCACACCGGCGCTGACATGTCGCCGCATCCACGGTGATGCCGGCGTGCGCCTGCGCGCGCGCCCGGATCGCCTCATCGCGCGTTACGTATACAGGTTTGCGTTTGGCGTCGACTGTCTTCCGGTCCTCAACCGCCTTGCGAAGTATCGACGGCGCCTCGTTCGGGTCGTTGGTGGTGCTGCCGATGCCTTCCACGAGAACGAGCTTGCTGATGCGCTCAGGAAAGATTCCAGCCGTGTACGTGGCAACGCCTGCGCCCCAGAAATGAGCCAGCAGAATGAACCGCTCGAGACCCAATGCGTCCGCGAGCGCAAGCACGTCATCGACATTGTCCAGCACGTGATAGCGCACACCGTCGGGGATGTGCGCTGTAACCGTGACCGGCAAAGTCCAGTGCAATGATGCGATATCCCGGCAGCTCTGGTGCAAGACGATCGTAGGATGCCGCATTGTCGAGCCAGCCGTGCAACGCGATAATCGCGGGGGCGTTCGCACTTCCCCATTGCTTAGCGGCCAGTTCCATACCGTTGGTGCGAATGCGGACCTCTGTTGTCAGCACGTCGGCGACGCCCCTTGATGAATTGATGACCGATTCTCCGAGTTGTGTTCGAGCGCTGCTTCAATGTCCCCTCGATTTCCGCGGCTGCCCCCAATCCGGGACTGGCCCCAAGCGCAGCAAAAGCAGGCCGGAGATGCAAGCAGCCGGGATGCTGAACTGGATCAGCGGTGTATAGCTTCCCGTCAGATCGTAAACGAAGCCGCCGAGCATTCCTCCGCTCGCACTGCACACCGCAACGATGCTCGACATCACGCCATAAATCTTGCCGAAATTCCGCAGGCCGCCGTAAACGGAGGTCAGATAGGAGCAGACCTGGGCTTTGGTGCCGCCGGCGAACCCGACAAACAGCATCGATATGACGATGGTGGTCGGCGTGGTGAATTGATCGAGCAGCGGAATCAGGGCGGCGGCCAGTACGAAGTTGGTGATCGCGCCGATCACGCCCGGATGAAAGCGCTTCATCAGCCAGCCAGTGGTCAAAGTCCCGGCCAGGGCCGCGATACCCGACAGGCTGGCGAGCAGGGCTGCATTTCGCCTGCTGACACCCACAAGCTCCAGGATCGGAACCTTGTGGATGCTCAGCACCGCGCTTATCATCAGGGTGAAGAACGTCGCCAGCGCAATCCTCCATAACGCCATGCTGCGCAGCGCCTCGTGTATTGAAAGACCCGGCAGGCCTGCGTTCATGCTCTCCGTGCGGGGATACACGACTTGCTGTTCACCACCCGACGGTTCCTTTCGGCCAGGTCTCACATCGCGTATGAAGACGAAAGCCAGAAGCCAGGTCGGCACCATCCAGCCGATCCCGAGCGTGAGATACGCGGTTCGCCAGCCGTATCCATCGATCAGAATCTGCGCGAGCGGAGGAGCCAGCGCAGAGCCAAGGGCAGGCCCGCACAGGATGATCGCAAGTGCCAGGCTCCGCCCTTCCTGAAAGGCGTGCACAATGGCAGACGTCCATGCCGTGTATTTAAGCAACAGCGAGACGACGGCATAGACGGACCACAGCGCGAGCCACTGTGCGGCCGAACCGTTTGCCAGGCTAAAGGACGCGATCGAGAGGCCCATCAGGACCAGGCCGAATATGATGAATTTGCGCGCTCCCCACTTGTCTATGGCGGCTCCCACAAATGGTGAGACTGGTATTGTCAGCGCCGCCACCAGACCTGTGCCCGCAGTTATCAGCGTCCTGCTCCAGCCGAATTCCTGAGAAAGCGGGGTCAGAAACAGGCCCAGCGTTACATAAGCAACGACTGGCATGGTAATCCCGATCATACAAGCCAGAACGATCGGCCAGTAGGCGCGCCACTCCTCGCGCGCAGTCATGGTCGCTTGCGAGGGAGTCGCCCTTACGGCGCTCGATCGGTGGATCACGCGAATCCTCGACTCAACCTGACGTTCGTGGTCTCGAGAGATATGCACGTGCCCACTGTCTCCGAGTCAAGACAAATCAGAAGTCGTAGGTGACATCGAGACCCTAAGTTCTGTCACGCTTATAGCTCGCAGAGGCAGTTATCGTGGCTACAGACTGTAACCATACGATGCCGTCTTCTTCATCCAGCAAGTTCTTGGCCCACAACGTCACCTCCAAGCGACTGCCGTGCGAAAAGCTGATATCAGTCAGCCCGCACGCGCATTCACGATCCATCCAGCCGGCGCGAACTCGGCCAGCGCATGTCCGGCAGGAGTCGGCAAGCGTGAACCAGCAGAATTGGTTTACGCAGACCATTGAGCCTGTGATTCACGATGCTTCCCCCGTTGACCAAAGCTGCAGCAACACTTGTTACCGATGAAACGAAACCCGATCCCCTGCGACCTGTGCGAATTTGTTCGTCTTCAACGACGACGCCACTCAACCGCAACACCGACCGTCATAGGCCGGCGCAATCGGCGACCTTGCTGAGCATCTGGTCTGGCGTGCCCCACTTGAGTTCCCAGCCCTTGGCGCGCCGGCTGTAGAAATGGAGATCGAATT